>Ga0164296_1006192_pt1 | contig 10220 bp, 10 predicted proteins | sample GEODES057metaG_FD_113533 | JGI IMG/M metagenome (GOLD analysis project Ga0164296, IMG submission 113533) | Dystrophic lake water microbial communities from Trout Bog Lake, Wisconsin, USA - GEODES057 metaG | ecosystem: Environmental > Aquatic > Freshwater > Lake | place: USA: Trout Bog Lake... | reverse complement strand
ATATTGAGTACATGCGCGAGATCATGTTTGAGGCGCACTGCCCCTCCACTTCCTGCGTAAATAGTCAGACGTTTTGTGGCATCATCAAAACGGCATACGGCCGCACGTGGTTCAAGCGGCACGCCGGCAACACGTTGCACCCATGTATCTATTTTCGCAATGTGCTTTGCGCGCGCAAAGGCTGACTCTGTCGCATCATGATCCCCTACAATCACATCAGCGCAGACATTTGACTTTGCTTCATCCCACACAAGCGGCGTTGAAGGATCAACAGAGCTTAGTGTATCAGTATTACAGGGGAGAATATCATAGCTCACTCTAATTAATTCAGCAGCGTCCTTTGCCTCATTGACACTATCAGCAATAATCATAGCGATGATTTCACCGACATGGCGTACTTTATCATGGGCTATGGGATAGTGAGGCGCTGTAAATGTTTCTGACCCATCATAGCTGTTCATAGCAATGTCAGCGGGATGCAATGCCCATACATGATGTGGCAGAGGTTTAATACCACCCTTAACTAAATCAGCACCAGTATAGACAGCTACAACACCTTTGTGAGTGCGCGCTTGCGTGCAATCAACGCTGATAATGCGGGCATGGGCATGGGGCGAACGCAGGAAGTAAATATATTTTTGACCCTTGAGAGATATATCGTCGCTAAAACAACCTTCGCCCCTGATCAATCGTTGATCTTCTTTGCGCAGGACAGAGGCACCAATGCCATTGTCGACAGTTTTTTTATTCATTATCTGACTCATAAATATACCGTGACCACATTCTCTGTTTGTCTGATGGACTAATATAAATCATCACTGATAAATCTGGTGCGCTTCAAATATGAAATAATTTTTGTGCCGTAAGCCCTTTGATTTTGCTCTTATCTCCCTCGCTGATAGCAACTGAATCAACGAAGTTTACGGGGTCTTGATCACCAATGCTAAAGGGCAGGTCAGTGCCCATGACTATGCGATCAGCACCTGCTATTTCGCACACAAATTTGAGCGTTGTGACATCATAGACAATCGTATCAAAATATAATTTACGAAAGCCGAGCATGGGATCAACATTGTCAGCCGGCGTTGTTTCAAAGCTACGCCGTAATCTGCCCAAGGCCATCGGTAAGGCAGCGCCACCATGTGACAATACAACTTTCACATCAGGATATTTTATGAGATGACCTGAATAGAGCAAGCGCGCAATAGCAATACTTGTGTCGGTGAGACGCCCGATGGCGCTGACAAGACCATAGGCTTTTAATCGATCATCGCGCGCACCAAATGTCGGATGAATAAATAAAGTTGCCTTACGCAGTGATGCCATTTCCCAAAATGGGTCCAGATCAGGATCATCCAGAACACCTGATGCACCTTTGGGCTGTGTGCCAATCATCGCACCATGAAAACCCGCATCAAGCGCCTCAGCCAAGACAGCAGCCGCATGCACACCTGATTGCATCGGCACTGTCGCAAGTGGGATAAAGAATGGATGATGCTTGACACCTTCAAGCATATGCCTATTTAAAAATCGGCTCCATGCCACGCCCTCATCTGCGGGAATATCATAACCAAACATATCAAGCCATCCCCCGACAATTTGCCGGTCAATGCCTTTTTGATTGAGCCATTCACCGCGCCCTTTAGCGTCAGTCATGCCTTTGGGAATGGGTCTTTTTGCATCCTGCCCCGCAAAGGAAAAGCGCACGGCTTGCCCTTCAATAGCCATTTTCACAGATGGGAAGAGATGCATATTTGATGTGAGTTCTTTAATGATAGATGAGGGTACATAATGAGCGTGAGCATCAATAATCATAATGGCACCTTACAACATGTTCATTTCAGTGAGAATGATTTGCACCTCATGTGTGGCATGATTGCCTACGGGCACACCGCAATAAACCGCTTGTTGCATAATAATTTCTTTAAAATCATCCTTGGTAAAACCAGCTTTGATTGCCGCGCGCACATGCAGTTTAAATTCTTCCCACCGCCCTAGTGCCATCATGGTTGAGAGCACCATGCAACGTCGTGTGCGCTCATCCAAACCTGGGCGCGTCCAAATTTCACCCCAGACATAGCGGGTAATGAAATTTTGAAAATCACTATTAAAGTTGTTGAGGTTTTGGAGGCTGTGGTCAACCCATTCATTGCCGAGAATTTTGCGTCTTTGCTTTAATCCCGCATCATATTTTTGCGACATAGCCTCCTCCTTATATGCGTCGCCCGCATGGCGCGGGTCATATCTCTTATCTGTAAAAGCATAGAAAGATGTGGCAGTTCGACAACTTCGTTCTGGGCATAGACCTTTGAGTTTTTATCAATAACATGAGCGCACAACATGGGCCTGCAAGGCCTATTGCTAAGCCGTTTATGACTAATTGAACTCATTGTTTAGCTTTGTTTGATGAACTGGCGGAGATTGTTATCAAAGGCCTCTCTAAGCTCAATGTTGAGCCAGGCTAAAAATTTCCGCATTTTCAAATTGGGCTCAGAAGATGAACGCCACACCGCAAAATATGAGCCATAGTGGACGGGCTTATCGAGCAAAGTGATGAGCTTGCCGCTCTCAATATCGGGCAAAAGCAGAGGCAATTGCCCCAGACAGATCCCTACACCATCAGCGGCGGCTTGATACATCAACAGCGAGTTAGAAAATTCGATCATTTCCACTTTGGAAAAGTCAAAATTTGGATAGCCCTTTGCAATCGCCCAATCCGTCCATGCCGAGGGGTAATTGCGCGAATACAGTAGGGAATGATGGTTCAGATCATCAATAGATGTCACGGACCGGCCTGTCTTTGCTAAACGCCCGCCCCACATAGGTTGTATCATGTTTTGGAATAGAAGGATTGAATGTGTGCCAGGCCAATTTCCTGTGCCAAGTTGGATTGAGAGTTCAACATCAGTATTGTTAAAATCAGCGGGCTCAAAACCCGTATCAATGCTTAATTTGATCTCCGGATGCTTTTGTCGAAAATCAATAATGCGTGGAATAAGAAAGCGCATACCGAAAGAGGATAAGACTCTGAGCTTGAGAGGCGTTGTAAACCGCGTCTCCTGAATATTTTGCGTCGCATGCTGGATCATTACAAAAGCAGGCAAAATTTCTTCAAAATAAGACGCGCCCACATCCGTTAATGTATTGGCATGCACACCACGGTGAAATAATTGCACATCTAAAAATTGTTCGAGCACAGCAATTTGACGGCTCACAGCCGAAGGGGTAACGCCCAATTCATTCGCGGCAATGCTAAAATTGCCAACCTTAGCAGCAGCCACAAAGACATTGAGGGGGTTGAGGGGCGGAATTCGCCGTGCCAGAATAATCTCCCTTTGACAATAAGTCATAGCCTAGTACGCATAACGAAATTGCCCGTCAACCCCTAAATGACAATCATTCCGATAGGCGCAGAATGGCTTTGAGGCGTATTTAACATTAGCAATCACAGGACATCACAGAGGATGAAATACTGATGAAACGCAGCACTACGACGCAGCGGGCCGAAGCCATCCCCGATAAAGCGCAAGCGCATCCGTATCTGGCGGTTCGTGGGCGTTATGTGAATTGCGATTTCATGCTTGAAATTGGGGCTACAGCCTATCTCGTATGCATTAGGGATGGTCATATCACTCAGTTCAGATCTGGCCCGCATCTTATGCCGCAATGGTCTTTTGCTCTGCGCGGCAATGAAGCGGCATGGCACCAATTTTGGTCAGCTGAACCACCACCTGATTATCATGATCTCTTTGCGATGATCAAAAAAAATGTTCTGACGCTCGAAGGTGACCTTAAAATCTTCATGACTAATCTGCTTTATTTCAAATTACTGCTGGCCCTGCCGCGTGCAACAGGAATGGAGCAATAATGCCTGCATCTATTGAGCCTATCATCGGACGTTATGTCAACCTGGATATTAGGGGGCAAAAGCATCGTCTTTATGTTGAAGAAGCTGGTCATGGCCAGCCGCTTTTATGCCTACACACCGGCGGCAGTGATACACGCCAATATCGTCATCTAATGTGTGATGAGCGCTTAACTTCAACCTATCGCGTGATTGCGTTTGATTTGCCTTATCATGGTAAATCCCTCCCTCCTGATGGCTGGCATACGCATACTTATCAACTCAGTGTTGATGATTATTGTACTTTTATTATTTCTGTAATTGAAGCGTTAGAACTCGGCAAACCTATTCTTTTTGGCTGCTCAATTGGCGGACGGATTATCTTACATCTTGCCATAAGCCATCCCGATTATTTTTACGCCTTCATTGGTGCGGCTTGCGCTGCGCAGCAAACACCATGGTATGACACGGAATGGTTACAAAGGCCTGATCTTGATTGCGGCGAAGTCTGCGCTGGCATTGTCTCTGGATTGATGGCGCCGCAAAGTCCCGAAGTGCGCCGTTGGGAAACGCTCTGGCCTTATATGCAGAGTGGCCCAGGTGTTTTTAAAGGCGATATTTATTTTTACCGCGAGGCAAATAACCTTGCATCAGAGATCAAACGCATCAACACAGATACAACACCGCTTTATCTGATGTCCGGTGGATATGATTTTTCCTGCACGCCCGATGATATGAAACGCACGGCTGATGCGATTGCCGGAGCCAAGCTTGTATCTATGCCCAGTTTAGGCCATTTTCCGATGACGGAAAATCCAGAACTCTTTTTGGGTTATCTGCATAATATCTTAGATGATCTTAAATTACAGCGGCGCTAAAATAAGACACGCCTCATAGATGTAAGCATGAAGAGGAGACTACTGATGATATCTAAAAATCATAAATCATCTAAATTATTAATCATGCTTGCGGGCTTATGCGCATTGAGCCTTGCACCGCGCAGCGCTCTGGCACAAAGCGCAGTTAAAAATTTCTACACCGGAAAAACAATTGATCTTTATATTGGCTTTACAACTGGTGGCACCTATGACACTTATGCGCGCCTTGTAGCGCAATTCATGGGTGATCACATCCCTGGCAAACCCAAAATTATTCCGCGACAGATGATCGGCGCAGGGAGTAGGGCAGCAGCCGCGCATATGTATAGCCTTGCCCCCAAAGATGGCACGCAGCTCGCCACCGCTGATCAAGCCATTGCGATGCAGCAGGTGTTGAGTGATCCAGGCATTCAATTTGATTCGCAAAAATTTAATTGGATTGGTAATCCCATTGCCGATAATAATACAATGGCGGCATGGACTGCTTCGCATGTCACTAAAATTCAAGATGCCATTGATCATGAAGTGATTGTTGGCGCTAATGGCATTACTGCTGCAGCGCAATATCCGCAGGCCATGAATGTTCTATTGGGGACAAAATTTAAAATCATCACAGGTTATCCCGGCGGAACAGATATTAATCTAGCAATGGAGCGTGGCGAAGTTGCCGTGCGCGGTCAAAACTCTTGGTCATCATGGAAGTCGCAGCATATGGATTGGATTAAGGAAAAGAAAATAAGTTTTCTTGTCCAAATCGGTTTGCAAAAAGATAAGGAATTGCCTGATGTGCCCTTACTCATGGATCTTGTGAGCAATCCCATTGATCACGCTGCGCTCAAATTATTATCAGCGCCCACAACAATCGGCCGGCCTTTGTTCACAACGCCTGATGTACCATCTGAGCGCGTTTCTGCTTTGCGGAGAGCTTTTAGCGATACGATGAAAGATCAGAATTTCATAAATGCTGCCGCAAAAGCAAATATGGATTTAAATCCTGTGAGCGGTGAAGAATTGCAGCAGATCATTACTGATCTTTTTAAAACTTCACCCGAGGCAGTCCAGCGGTTAAAGACAATTCTCGCACCATTGGAGCAAGGGCGGTAATCACACCGCCCTTATTCCCTATTATTTTTCAACTGACCGCACGGCTGTTTCAGGCTTCAACCCTCCGCGACGGCGCGCGACGGTATTGAGGCCATTTTTCTCCCATTGGCCTAATGCGGCATTCTGTGCAAATTGTTCCCAATCATCGCTCCAATCACCTAACGAATAGCCATACCACGGCGCTTGCAATTGAATGGGTGGTAGATTGAGTTTCTCCCATAATTCTTTTGCCCGCTCCATATGCGGCTGTGAGGGCAAAGCAATGGGTGGCATTGGATGCTTCAATGTTGCATCAATAAGGAGAGTTGAATTGGCCGTACGCGGGTCTGACGAAATGCCCGCTTTATTATCGGTGATTGGCCCATGCCCAGGTGAGCGGAAGGGGACAACAAACACATCTTCAATCGGATTAGATCGATAGGCCATTGACCAAAATACTGCATTGGCATTAGCGGGGTCGATATCATCACTTACTGCAATAACGATTTTGCCGCAATCAGCTATGCGTGTTGAAGCCGCTTGCAAGCCGCGCCAAACCTCCGTGCGTGCGGTGCCGCGTGCAAATTGCAAGAAAATCAAAGGTCGGAGATTGCTGAGATTTTCATGCATTGATACGGTTTTAATGCCTTTAATTGCGAGATAATCACGCAAATGGCCTAAGAATAAAGGCTCAAGCGCAATTTTACGCATTACACTGGATTCGCTTGGTGTGACCTGACTGATGATCGAGGTAAAGACAGGTGATTTTTTATGTGTGATCGCCGTCACATCCATGGACAGATTAAAATCCTCCAAAGCGACATAACCTGAGCTCTCGCCAAAGGGGCCCTCAGGCTCTAATAATTCCGTACTGATCAAGCCTTCAATCACTATTTCAGCATCAGCAGGTACCAGCAGATCAACCGTTTGAGCTTTCACCATTTTGATTGGTTCGCCGGCCAGCGCACCCGCGACCGTCACTTCATCAAAATCACTGGGTAACCGTTGCGGGCCCATATAAGCAAGAATAGGTGCAGCGCCCACAACAATAGCGCATGGCATAGGCTTGCCCATTTTTTTATATTTCAGCCAATGAGCATAACCACCCGAGCCACCAATGCGCGATGCCATGCGCACGCCCAAGCGATTTGTGCTTTTAAGCGCGGCTCGATTTGTTGACATATTAGCAATACCGTTTTCAGGATCTTTGGTAATGCACAATGTCGCGGTCAGCGTAGGGGCAGCATCAAAGCCAGGTGTAGAGACGGGCACAGGCAAGCATGCCAAACCACCACCTGGTTTTGTGAGATCGTCGCCACACACGATTACATCTTGACATGCGCCTTTTTCAACCGTGATGGGGTTGATAGGATGAGCGATAGACTTGATCCATTTATCACTAATTTCATGTGTGGGACATCCCATGCCAACAGAATATATATTAGGGGAGGCAGCAAGCGCGCCCACAACCACTGGCATATTATATTTTTTGCCCGTGGAATCCCTCACATCCGTGAAGAGAAAAGCGTGACGGTCATTTTCCTTCATACCTCCAACAAATTGGCAGCGCATCAGCGGGTGTAATTCAGTATCCTTATTGATGGGATGATCAATGCGAGTTAGTAAACCCTGTGCTTCTAAATCAGCTAAATGTGTCTGCAAGTCGAGACTGACATTCATTTTATTTTTCTGAACCATTGTACTTCTAACCTCTTTGTCAAAAATAATCTTGAGTGATTAAACCTACTGTTTTCTCATATCCTCACGCAGGGCTTTTTGAAATGTGAGGCGCGCGGCCTCACCATGAATGAGCTCATAATCTAATGCTGGTTTCTCGCCAGCATGAACATGCAATGTTGCGAAATTAGGCCCGTGTTGTGTGATAAAATATGGCAGATCCCGTTGCAGGCTTGCAATATCTGAAAATTCCTTGACATGACGATAGCCAGCTGCACGAGCAATGCCTGCAAAGGATATTTTATCATGTCCGGGTATGGGATGCTCGCCATTGGCTTCATAACAACCGTTTTGGCTAACAAAATGAATTAAGTTTTCTGGTGCGATATCAGCAATTGTGACGAGACTGCCTAAATTCATTAGCAAACTGCCATCGCCATCAAGCACGACAATTTTTTTATACGGCAGACTAATAGCAAAACCAAGCGCGATGGATGATGCCTGCCCCATAGCACCAATTGAAAAGCAATTGAGAGGATGAGGTGAAATACCCATCCAATCAAAAGCGGTTGAATAGACAGCAACAACCAAAGCATCACCACGCAAGCGCGCAATTTCTTTAAGACAAGCCGCGCGTTCCATCATGGCGTTAATCTCCTACCAAATAAGATCACAAGCGGGCGTGAGAGCTCATAAGCACGACCAATTGCTTTTTGAATGAGCGGTATATCACGGTCATTCTCAATGTATAGATGATCTATTTCCATAGCCTTCAGAACAGGCTCAACAATGCGCACGGAATATTTTTTATGCTCGCGCGCGGGAATTTCTGGCTGTTTGCCTAAAACGCCCACCAACATGCATACGGGCAAATTATATTCAACGGCAATACCGCGCACGGCGTTGAGCGAGTCAAATAAGCCAGTTTGCTGCATTAACATTACTGAGCGGCGCTCACACATGGCAAGTGCGGCGCAAATGGAAATTCCTTCATCTTCCTTGCACACTCGAATGAGCTGCATTTTATCTTGACGCGCCAGCGGCCATAACAGGCCATGGCTTGTCGTAATATCGGGAAGTGAGGCAACAACATCAATATGGGACTCAGAGAGTGCAACAATGATTTTTGCCCCACTTAAACCATCACTTTGGGCATGAGACATAAAAGCGTGCCTCCTTGGCAAATTACATTTAATCAGAGCCCAGCTTTGACTGCTAAATCCGACCACGTCTGATAATCAGATTGAATTTTTTGTTTGAGCTGATCAGGTGTTTGTGTATCAACTACAATAGCCTGATCAAATAATTTCTTCTTGATATCATCTTGCAGCAAGATCGCATTAATCTCACTATTCAAGCGCGCAATTATAGGCGCGGGTACTTTAGCAGGCGCGATCAGTGACAGCCATAATGAGACATCATAATTTGGAATGCCTGATTCAGATAACGTCGGGATATCCGGATATTCAGGCAAACGCTTTTGGGTTGTAATACCGAGCGCTCGTAATTTATTATCTTTGATATATTGATACGTGGTGGTCAAAATACCAAATTGCGAGTCAATGCGCCCAGCAAGCAAATCAATCACGGCTTGTGTTGATGTTTTATAGGGCACTTGCGTGAGCTTAATGCCCGCCATAGTGCTGAGCAATTCACCAGCCAGATGTGCAAGACTGCCTTCTCCAACAGATGAATAAGTCAGTTTTGCTGGTTTTGATGAAGCCAGCGCAATAAATTCAGCAAGATTATGCGCGGGAACGGAAGGGTGAACCACCAGTACATAGGGCGAATAACCGATCATTGAAATCGGCATAAAATCAGTGACGGGATTATAAGATATGTTTTTGTTGAGAATGGGCGCGGTGATGATTGTTGTGGTCGTGGCAATACCGATCGTATAGCCATCAGGCTCAGCGCGCGCGATCTGTGTTGTGGCAATCGCACCACTGGCTCCCTCGCGATTATCCACGATAACAGGCTGGCCAATTTTTTCGGCTAAATTCGTCCCTACAATCCGCGCAACTGTATCAGCCGCCGAGCCTGCTGGCAAAGGCACGATGACGTGAATGGGGCGGGTTGGCCATGTCTGCGCCTGCACAAAGGTCGGTGTGACATAAGCGCATATGCCTGCGGCAATCAGGCTAAAACTCCAGAGTAAATGTCGCATTCCATCCCCTGTATTTTTAGTTTAAATGATCTTATGGCCTGAAGGCGCATCGCCACAATGAATAAAAATGAAGAGAAGTGTGATTTTTTAGAATAGCAACTGCGGCTCAGATATAAGCACCTTGGCAAATCTTAGCTTAGCTTTTTTGCTCCTCACATATGTGTCGAGATGGAGAATTAAATAAAACTGGCGGTGTGCGTAATCTCACTAAACCAGTCTCTGTGTTTAATTAAATACAGGGAATTTACAGGGAATATTAAAAATATAAGGGCTTCAAAACTCTATCTTATGGACATTTGAGCAGTAGTTTCGGCCTTTTCTAGCTAATGCCCGAATTTTGATAACAGGGAATTAAATTGATCAATCAGGCAATTTTAGAGCTGAATTCAGTGATAGGAAGTTTTAATAGATAATCACATTAAGCATAGCAATTATTTACACTGGCCTGCCCCATTGGGTGATCCGGTTATTATGTTAGTTCATAATTGTGTCTGGCGCCAGCCGCCTTTTGGTTGGCATAGCTGGTTGGTGTTGCGAAGCAGGCCATTGTAGAACCTCTGGTGCAGGCGGT
>Ga0164296_1006191_pt1 | contig 10221 bp, 11 predicted proteins | sample GEODES057metaG_FD_113533 | JGI IMG/M metagenome (GOLD analysis project Ga0164296, IMG submission 113533) | Dystrophic lake water microbial communities from Trout Bog Lake, Wisconsin, USA - GEODES057 metaG | ecosystem: Environmental > Aquatic > Freshwater > Lake | place: USA: Trout Bog Lake... | reverse complement strand
TGTCAAAGGCAGTTGCATCCTTGGGTGCCTTGGCTTGTTTGTTAACTAGGTTTAATACTGAATCGAATAAGGCCATTGATGTCTCCTGTTGTTATTGTTATCGACACAGTATTTATTTTATCGGGTCAATCTTTTTATTACAGAATTATAATCCACGTGGCTATCATCAATTATGCGATCAACTGCCTCGTAAAATCCCCATACCATTTCGTTTACGATAATTTTCTTAAAATCACCGTAGAAATGATTAAAGTTGTGCTCCAGTACGGGTTGCATGTCCTCAAACATGTCTTTTTGCTCTTGTTCACTTAACTTGGCCAGACGCTCAACTTGATCCACAATCATCAATATTCTTTTGTCGTGATCTGGTTCAAGGTCATAACTTTCATCAATCCACTTGCCAAATGTCTGAAATCCATAACTACGTAGATATTTCAGATTGCCCGGAGCACAGGCCAGTATAAAGGGTCTAAAGCTCACAATGGGCTTGAATATTTTTTCTGTTAGGTGCAGCTTGGCATGATAAAAGTTGGTCTCGGACACCACGTGCCAAAAAGCACGTTGATTTGCAACCAAATTCATTGTGGCACTGTCGCTCCCGGATACATTGTGTTTGTCAATAGTCAACGATGCCGGCAGCGTGAGAATGTTGCGCTCGATCTGGTTCTTGAAATATGGACTTAGTTGAGTGTAGGGATCGTTTAGCTCGTTGGCAATTGAACCATGCTGTTCATCTGTTAGCGGCAGCGAGATCAGTCCTTTACTGCTCAACCGCCGGTTGAGCAGTTCCGACACCAAGGACAAACGATAGCTTCTGTCTTTCCTAACAAGATTATTGTAATTAATAAATACTTTATCAAAACAGGCAGTTTTTTGTATATCAAAATATTGAAAATCGTTGTACCAATACAGTGCCAAGAACCCGTGAAAAAAGTAGTACCAGTCAATCCATTGATTTTCTGCTAGTATTGCATTTTTAAAATCACTGACTTCAGAATTTGCTATTATGGTTGCACCTGCTTGATTTCTTTCGCCAGGCGAGATTCTAGTAAATGTGGGATTCCATCTTGACACGTACCGAGATATTGCTTGCTCACTCAATGGCTCTTGATCAAAGAACAATACTTTGTTACAATGTACTGCTAGTCTGTATGCCAGGGTCTCTGGTGGTCTGTATGGATTAACACCACGAGTCAAGGACTGCTGTATATCTTCTGGATTAGTACTACCAAACGGATAGTAATAATGATACTCAAATGAACAAGGTTCAAGTAGATTACTGAACAGCACAGAATAAAAATTATCTAAGGAAAACATCAATGAATGTGGGATTTATCGGAGTAGGAAAACTGGGAATGGCCTGTGCTGAAGTAATAGCAACTCAGCATAGTGTTACTGGATATGATATTTATCGTAAAGAAAGCGATAAAATTAAAATTGCAGACAGTTTGCCAGAAGCAGTGGTGGGTCAAGACATCATCTTTGTTGCTGTGCAAACTCCGCATGACCCTATGTATGGTGGCGAATCTCCCATTGCCAATTTGCCTAACACGGACTTTGACTATACCACAGTTGAAAATGTACTACAACAAGTCAACTGCTATGCAAGACCCAACCAATTGGTGGTGTTGATCAGTACAGTACTGCCGGGCACTACTCGTGAACGTTTGCAGCCACTGATTACCAATGCACGTTTCGTTTACAATCCTTATCTAATTGCCATGGGCTCAGTCGAATGGGACATGGTCAACCCCGAAATGGTGATCATTGGTACCGAGGATGGATCGGTAACTGGAGCGGCAGCAGAACTAATTGAGTTTTATCGTGGACTAATGCAAAACAATCCACGGTATGAAGTTGGCACATGGGACGAAGCAGAGTGCATTAAGGTCTTCTATAATACCTTTATCAGCGCCAAGATCGGTTTAGTAAACATGATCCAGGACGTTGCCATAAAGCAGGGAAACATCAACGTTGATGTTGTGACAAGCGCACTTGCCAAATCAAGTATGCGAATCATGGGACCTAAATATATGACTGCGGGCTTAGGAGATGCGGGCCCGTGCCACCCACGTGACAACATTGCCTTACGATTCTTGGCAGACAAACTAGAACTGGGCTATGACCTGTTTGATGCCATTATGCACGCCAGAGAAAAGCAGGCTCGGCTAATGGCCTTGGCCCTAGTAGAACAAGCAGAACTGTACGAGCTGCCCATTTATATACATGGCAAAGCCTACAAGCCAGATGTGGCGTATTTGGAAGGTAGTTATAGTTTGTTAGTGGGCTACTATTGTACAGAGTTTGGGCATGAACCCACATACATTGATCCCTTAACAGAAGCAACAACTCCTGCGTCAGTTAAGGGTGTTATATTATTAGCACACAACCGTATTATAACTTATGGATATGCTGGTGTTGATCAAGCACAGCAACAGTATTGTGAATTTGAGCCAGGCAGCATCATTGTTGATCCCTGGCGCACATATCCACGAGACACAGCAGGTATAAAGGTCTTACACTATGGCAATACACGCCAGGTATAAAATCCCAGTATTCTGGGACGACGAGTACCGACAGTTGGATTACCAACAGGAAGAATTTAATGATCCTGCTAGTATACAACGTTGGACCGATCTAGGATATGGCGCTCGGTTCACTGGCCATATGGCCGACATGCGTACACAACAACCCTCATGGAACAACCAGTTCGTAAAAATTTATCAAGACTTGGGTTGGAAGGCGATTGGCACCAGTTACTATAGAATGGATACTGGAACAGTTTTGCCAACGCACAGTGACTTATATGCAAGATATGTTACAATACATAACTTGCAAGGACGTGAAGACACCGTACGCCGAGCGGTGGTATTTTTAGAAGACTGGCAACCAGGCCACTACAGTGAGATTAATGGTGTAGGTATGGTAAACTGGACAGCAGGCACAGTCATAGAATGGAGTTATGATACTCCACACGCAGCAGCCAATATTGGCATTGCACCGCGTTACACACTTCAAATAACAGGACACATATGATTTCAAGTTACAACGAGTGGGACCCACTTAAAAAAATTGTGGTAGGAGATGCCACACACGCCAATTGGCCTGTACTGGATCAAGTATTCCGTGCAGAAGAAGAGAATACTTTGTGGAAACAAACTCCACTGCCATCGGGTCCAGTGCCTCAATGTATCATTGATGAAACCAATGAAGATTTGCATATACTATGCGAAACACTTGCCAAGTTGGGTGTAGAAGTTGTACGCCCAGATTCGTTGAACTTCCAAGTACATGATGGCATGTACAACTATTGCCCACGTGATCGCTTTCTGGTCTACGGTAATACCATTGTGGATCCTGCCATGATGTATCCTTGCCGTGACATGGAATATCAATGTTATATGGATATATTGCCGGACGCCGCCCACATTTATCACATGCCTCGTAAAGATGGTCTGGTATTTGATGCGGCCAACGTGTGTAGACTTGGTGACAGCATGTTATATCTTGAATCAGCGTCGGGCAATCATGCAGCATACGAATGGTTATGCAGACAGTTTCCTGCAGTCAATATTGAACTCTGCAACTTCTACGCAGGTGTGCATATTGACAGTACCATTGTGCCTTTACGAGAAGGACTTGTGATGCTGAATGCGTCCCGCGTAAATGAAACAAATTGTCCCCGGGTATTTGATCAATGGGACAAGATCTACATTGATGATGTAGTGTCACAAGGATTCCACGAATATCCCTATGCCAGCAAATGGATTGCACTCAACATGTTGGTGGTTGATCCACACACCATCATCTGTGATAAAAATCAAATGGAATTGATTAAAAAACTTGAACAACGGAGTTTTACAGTGATTCCCTTAGAGTTGCGCCACAGTCGTACCTTGGGTGGTGGGTTCCATTGCGTGACACTTGATTTACACCGTACCAAATAAATACAGCATAATAAGAAAGAATTATGACTGGATTTGCAACAATAGGTGATGTCAATACCTTGGCACTCAAACACAACGGTCGATCTCAAGACGTAGTAAACAAAAAGCAGGACATCTTGGATGGCCTGGCGCAGTACTATAATCTTGCGCCCACCTCCATGTTATTCGTAGGGTTTAGCAGTTTTGTACTGGCCAAGTTCCCTGTGGAAATTGTCATCACTGCCATCAGCGACGAGGTACAGGCTTACTTGCGGGCACAGGGTGTGCAGTTTCGCTATATTCCCGAAATTGAACTGCTGAACCATCGCAAGCAGTTTGAAGTGGTTGTGGCTGTAGACGAGTACTTTACCTACGCCGACAGCGATCAAGCACAAAAAGAAAATGTGGCACAGATTTGTAGCCTGGCCACAGACTATGTGATAACTACATTACGAGACTACAAAAATCAAGACTATAAAGAGCGCGAGTTTAGTCAGCCCAGTATTGTACGTGACGGAGACGGCAGCACGGTATTTTTAGAAAATCATACATGGAGTCAACGAGACCGCAACAATTGGAACAGTATGATCTATGCAATTGATCAACAACACAATACCATGACTGCATACGGTGCGTTTGATCGACGCACCATGTACTTCAAACAGTTGGCCAACTTCAGTGCAGCAGCAGGAGCCGAAGATTTTGTAGTTCACAAGAACCTTATGTACAAGGGACTTATTCGTAAAAACTACGAGCATGTGATCACAATCACATTCAATTAACAATGGCAGTCAACGACAGTTTTTCAAATTTAGTAAATGATCTAACACAGCAGATTTTAGAGCAAGTTCAAATTCAAGTACAAGCCGCAATCACGGAGGCAGTCAATACACGAGTTGAACAAGCACTGAATCCTGCCACAGTGCAGTCTGTGGTGGCTGAACACATACAAAATAATCTAGAACAATTCAAACCCAACTTGACCGAGTTTGAATTCAATATAAAACAAGCAGAAACTCGCGTAATAACACAGCTGAACAGCACAGCCGAACAACGACTAAACGACATAATCGCAGCTCGACTGGAACAGATTGACTTTGATCAAAACATTGAACGACATTTGATTAACCGTCTTGACAGTGAGCAACAACAGTATCAATTTCCGCAGAACAGTATTCCCGGTGATGCCATCAACATCGCCAATTTAAAAATAACTGGCGACAACATCAACGGTGGAGTTATCAAGAATTTTGGTAGTGTTGGTATTGATGACCAAGCCACTAGCTGCCAAGTCACACTATTGGATCAAGGTGTGGTATTTGAAAATACCTTGTATGCCAAACACATTGAAATCAAGGGCGATGCAGTCATTGATGGTGACTTGGATATCCGTGGCAAAATTGTTGACGGTCCAGCATATCAACAGTTGGTGTTAGATCTAACTGAACGTTCCAAGACCGCAGTGGGCGAGGGTGTATTGGATCTTTACCAAACACGTTTGTTTGATCGTATTCAAACCGAGGGACTAGATGTCACTAGACTACGTGTCAATGACAAAATGATTTTTGATGAGGGTCGTCTTACCACTGCTATTTTACACAGTAGTCTGCGCTCAGTGGGTGTGTTGCAAGAGTTGCAAACACAAGGCGAGACGTTACTGAGCGAGACTGTGTATGTGAGCCAAAACCGTGTTGGGGTCAACACCATTGAACCAGCAGCGGCATTTGACCTATGGGATCAAGAAGTAGAAGTACAGATAGGCAAGCACACTAAAGACACTGCTGTCATACAACTGCCGCGGGCACAGACATTGATCATTGGTGTCAACAAGAAACAAAATCTTGTAATGACCCCGGATGGTGCTGTGGCTGTTGAAAAAATCAAAATTGGTAACTTGACTCTAAGCTCGAGCGCGACGCCGCCAAACTACAATGCCAGCCGTGGCAGCATAGTGCTAAACGAGAATCCCAATCTAGGTGGACCCTTGGGTTGGGTCAGCTTGGGTGATGCACGTTGGGCCAATTTTGGTATCATAGATTAAAAATGTTACGAGACACTTTTTGTTCCAGCCCCTGGTTCCACCTACGTCTAACCTACAATGGCGACTTTGAGCAATGCCGCTGGTTCAAGACACCTGCACGAGCACATAACATTGCCAATGACAGTATCATGCAGTACTACAACAGCGATGAAATGCGTGAGTTGCGTAGTGGCCTACTTGACGGCAAACAGCCCACGGGTTGCAGCACCTGTTACTATGAAGACAGTTTTGGTAAACTAAGCGGCAGAAAAAGACAACTGCTCAAGAGTGGCATACAGTTGGGCGATTTTGACTTGACTGCAAGAGCCAGTTCACACTACAGCCATTTTCAATACAGTCATGCTCACACAGGCACATCTGATTATCGTCCCACTGACCTGCAAATAGATTTAGGCAACACCTGCAACAGCGCCTGCATCATGTGTACGCCCGAAGCCAGTAGTCGCTTGCAGCAGGATTATCGTAAACTGCACAACATCAATCCTGTGCAATTTGCAAATGTCAAACACTACACCAGCTGGACACGTGATCCTGTACTGTTGGATCGTGTGGTCAACGAAATTGTCAATATTGAAGGAATCAAGTACATACATTTCTTGGGCGGCGAAACTCTGTACGATCCTGCGTTTTATACCATATGCGAAAGATTAGTGGCAGCAGGACGAGCCAAGGACATCATAGTGGGCACCACAACCAATGGTACCATATACGATGCACGTATTGAAAAATTGATCACACAGTTCCAAGAATTTCATTTGGGCATCAGTATTGAGTCGGTGACTGAATTGAACGACTATGTGCGCTACCCCAGCTGTATACAAGAGATCAAACAAAACATTGAGAGTTTTTTAAAGTTGCGTGATGAATCAAAACTGTATGTGAGTCTACGCATAACTCCCAATGTGTTTACGGCCAGCGAGCTTGATCAACTGTTTGAATACATGATTCAACACCAGGTCATTGCAGAGAGTTGTAACATACTGTACAATCCTGCACTGCTTAGAGTCGAACTCATGCCCGAGGACATAAGACAGGAAACCATCGACCGATTGAATCTGCTGATTGCACGACACCAATTGGAAAAAAGCGGCCACGCCAACATAAGAAAAACTGATATAATACAAGATGTGATTGCTGATGTTGTAGTAGACTATAGAAATTTTATACGCGATTATGCACCCTTGCCTGAGGTTGATGCGTTGCGCCGCCAATTGGCGTCATTTCTAAAGAGTTTTGACACACTACGCAACAACAGCGTAATAGATTATGCCCCAAGATATAAACACTTTCTCCGATCTCACGGCTATTGAGACTCGCGGTCGACTACAAGTGCAGGTCAAGACCCAAGCACACGGTACTGTCAAGTACACAGTACAGGTCAATGAACGCCACACTGAATCTAGGTACAACACCGACCATATACACCACCTGGCGTTACTAGATCCTGTTGTGATCAAGATCAACTTGCTGGAATTTATAGAAGGTGCAAGTGGTGTTGAAGTTGCAGTGAGTATAAATGGTTTGGAAGTGCTGCCAAAGTATCAGCATTTGGCCAGCAAACAAAATAACTACATTGACACCTTGGGCGAATGGCAGTTGGCGATTCCTGCCAACTTTTACACATGGTACCATGAGATTTCGGGACAGGGATTCGTTGCTTGACCGTTAATGACGTTGGTGCTACAATACGAGCATGACTACACACATTACACCCCGCATCGGTTTTGCTTGCAAATGGATCAATGACCCCAGTGAGGTTGGCGGCATGAAAGTCAATGCCAAAGATCGCGATCTCAACGGCCGTAGCACTACCATGCGTTGGCTCCGCGAGCACAAAGCGGAAGCTGAACAACGCCAATGGGACATCATGAACCACAATGCCGCGGCCGCTACTCGCCTGGTTGAGCGTGTGGGCAGTCTGGAGCCGCACCTGCGTATGGTACGCCTGGGCAGTGAAATGCTACAAGGCTATACTGAGAAAGACTGGCAGGCTTGGTGGCAACGGCAAGAAATACAAGATCACTGTGCAAAGATCTTTGCGCCTGTAGGTGAAGCTGCACGTAGACTAGGTGTGCGTCTCAGTTTCCATCCTGGACAGTTCTGTGTGTTGGCTTCGGAATCGGACGTGATTGTGGAGCGTAGCATTGAAGAATTTGAATATCATGCTGACATGGCACGTTGGATGGGCTATGGTCGTGAATTCCAGGACTTCAAGATCAATGTACACATTTCAGGCAAGCGCGGTGCCCAAGGCATGCGTGATGTATACAGACGACTCAGCCCCGAGGCTCGCAACTGCATCACCATAGAGAACGAAGAAAACAGTCATGGACTTGACACTTGTCTCAGTCTCAGTGACCTCATACCCACTGTGTTAGACATACACCACTACTGGTGTCGTGAAGGCGCATACATTGATCCCAACGGCGACCAGGTACAACGTGTGATCGACAGCTGGCGTGGCCAGCGTCCTACTTTACATTATAGTGTTAGCCGTGAAGATGTGCTTGTAGGACATGATACTGCTACAGCACCTGACTATCACGCACTGTTGGCACAAGGGCACAAGAAACAAAAACTGCGGGCACACAGTGACTTCTACTGGAATGCTGGTGTCAATGAGTGGGCCGCTGGCTTTGCTGAGCGCTTTGACATCATGTGCGAGGCAAAAGGCAAGAACATTGCTAGCTTTAAATTCGCGGAGTTTGTAAAAACGGTGCAAGCTCGCCGGCAAGCTCAAGACTAAAATCCCGATACCAATCATGCGTCAGCAATAGTGCTTGATTGTAGTCGACTATGTCTTGCACTTGACTGTAGACTTCTGCAGGATCCCTTTGGCACAGCGCACGGACTTGATCCAGTGCCTGTGTCCAACGAGCAGCATCATTGGCAGTTTGATCATAGCTCTCGTCAATGATGCCGTCAAATGTGCGAAATCCCAGGCTTCTTAGATTTTTCAAGAAGTTTTGCCCTGCTATAACAACAAACAGTCGTTTGGCCAGCATGGGTTTGACAATCTTTTCAGTATAGAAATTGAATTCGTTTACAGCATTGGTTTCCGCTACCAGACTGTAATAGGTTTGATTGTAGATTTCAAGCGGCACAATTTGGCTTATTGACAGCTGGTGCCCGTAATACTTGACTTGGTTTACAGTGCCATATAATGGTTCAATGAACTCAACATTTGGACTCTCCATGATGTATTCGTTAGATTCTCTTAGATCTTTACCGTAATATCGGTGATAGGTCATTAGAACGGAGTCAACTAAATTGTTATTAGTTATGTAATTAAACACATGGTCTCTGTGTGTACGCTGGCATCCCAGCAGTATGTCAAAATATTTAGGCTTATCAACTTGCGGTACTAGTGAAGACTCTAACAGCTTTGGTTGCACTGACGTATAAAAATAACTAGTAGTATGTATCCAATCCATCCATCGCAACACTTTTGCTCGAACAAATGGTATATTAATAAATCCACATACAAAGAGCGTAACACGGTCAAGATCAAGTTGTCGCAGTTGATCTACATGTACTTTATGTAGTTCGCTACAAAATATAAAACTGTGGTCAACATGGGGATAAACTGTTTTAAAACGATTGACCCAACTTGGATCATCCCATGGCACCTGATAAGCGGCAAATTTTAGTTCATGTGTGCTATCAGTGAATAAGTCTATATCATAGTAGTAGTCGGATTGGTCAAAAATATAGCTGTGGTTAGACAACTGATCAAAATGAAATATATTTGGCGCCCACTCATTGCTGGGGTCATGGTAGACCCCAGCGTTGGTGACTCGTATCACAGACACAAATTACTTGGTCTTTTTAGCAGGTGCTTTGGCAGCTGGCTTTTTAGCAGGTGCTTTGGCAGCTGGTTTCTTGTCGGCAGCTTTGGCTTTAGTAGCAGCCGTTTTTCCTACTGCCGCAGCACGTGGTTTACGTGCTGGCTTGGCAGGTGCTTCGGCTACAGGTGCAGTTGTAACCACAGCAGCTGGTGTTTCCACTACAGCAGGTGTTTCAACTTTGTAAGGTGCAACAGGTGCAGCTTCCTCAATGACTTCTTCTTTTTTACGGCGACCGGTCATCAGTATTGCCAAAATAACTAAACCCAGCGCAATGGCAGCGCATGTTCCAAAATCCAATTCCATTTTGAGATCTCCTATTTGAATGGTAAAGTATTTACACCTGCAAATATTACAATAAAAATAAAATTAGTGACAGCTCACTACAAAACCCGCTTGACTTCGCTGC
>Ga0164296_1006190_pt1 | contig 10222 bp, 3 predicted proteins | sample GEODES057metaG_FD_113533 | JGI IMG/M metagenome (GOLD analysis project Ga0164296, IMG submission 113533) | Dystrophic lake water microbial communities from Trout Bog Lake, Wisconsin, USA - GEODES057 metaG | ecosystem: Environmental > Aquatic > Freshwater > Lake | place: USA: Trout Bog Lake... | reverse complement strand
CGGGCGGCTCGGTATTGCATCCAAGCCACTTGAATGCACACCACCGCGGGGATGACGCGCAGTCGGAGTTCTCCAACCTTGACGCGTGCCTTGTACCCACGCCATGCAGCCTGGATGGTGACTGCGGCCTCGTCTTCGACTTGGAGGCGCAGGAAGAGACCTTTACGGCTGAGGTAGCCTCGCACAGCAGCCTGCAGCCGCGTTGCGGCGGCAGCACGTGACGCACGCGCCGCGAATGTGTCTCTGCGCACAATGTAGCCGCGCCAGCAGCACTGGATGATGATTGCCGCCACATGCGGCTCTCTAATCGCCTCGAAGGCTGTTCTGGCCACATGGCCCCTCCACCACGACTGGATTATCAATGCCGCCGCATTGCGCCGTGACGCATCCAACTTGCGCGCCTGCCACGCCCAGAACGCAGCCTGGATGGTAATCACAGCCTGCAACCGCAACTGCTGCTCAGGAGTGAGATTGGCATGCGCTGAGGCGGCCGCCAAGCGTTGCGACAGCGCGACATCATCCGCATCGTCTTCTTCCTCATGCCACGCCACGCCCGCAGCTGCAGCTTTGCGCGCTGCCGCTTGAGCTGCCGCAGCGCCGGAGCGCTCCATCTCCTCCAACCTGCGGGCCAGCTCCGCTGCATGCCTGCTCAGCCTCTCCGTTTCCGCGGCAGCTGCAGCTTCAGCACGCGCACGAGCAGCAGCCTCTGCTTGCTGCGCGTGTCGTTGTTGCTGGGATGTGACAGTGGCGGAGACATGCAACATGCTCCGCCTTGATGGCGCCGTTGGAGCTGCACCACTGTCGCCTGCTTCCCGTCCGCGAACACCACCCACCGCTTCTGAGAAGCTGGTCCGTACGGACGCAGCTGCAGCAGTGGTCGTGTCCGTGGCTGTAGTCGACGAGAGCCTCAGATTGGGCATCACTGCCAGGTTTGCAGCCATGGCCGCTTGTCTGCGCTCCGCTTCAACGAGCCCTGCGGGTGAAGCGCCCCCACCCGGCGTGCTAGCCGCACTGCCAGCCCGGCTCGCAACACGGGAGATCCCACCAGCAGCGACGCGCAAGAGGGTGGCCCCCAGTCCCGTGGTCAGCGCATGGCCCGCGCTGTGCGCAAGACCGCGCAGCCCGGTGCTCGCGACACTGGCAACCGTGGAAGACACACTACGTGGCGTGTCTGGCGGAGATGAGCCCTCCGCAGGTGTGAGCCCACCTGCTGCATCGAAGTCGTCGTATGCGGCCGGCGTTGATCGGCCACTCATGCTCCGCGGCGTCCAGCCTGGTTGCCATGGTCCAGGCACTGCTGCTGCGGCGTGGGCACCCACCCCGCCCATGGCTCCACCGCCAAGAAGGACGTGCATGGGTTGCCGGCTGCCTGGGGTGAATGACAGCGACAAAAAGCCGCCGAGCGCTGGCGGCGCTCCCGGCGCAGCTTGTTGTGACTCGTCCATCGGAGCAGCATCGCTTGGACGTTGTCGTCCAGGAGTCAGATCACGAAAAGTGCTGCTTGCCGCTTCCCGGAAATTATCAAGCACCGATGTGACTGCACCCAGAGGACCGCCACGCGACAACGGCGGCGGCACTGATGTTGAGCCTCCACGCCGTGAGGATGAGTCCCTGCTCGACCGGCCTCGTTGTTGCTCACGTGACCTACTGCTTGACCCTCCATCACTTCGCCGAGACGGCGCCGGCGATGGAGAGCGGTCAGTGAGCTGACGCAGCGTCGCAATGGCACCAGACATGACATCGAGTTGTGGCGGCTGCTGCCCACTGCGTTGGCGCTGAGCACCTGATGACGGCCGCTGCCTTGCAGGGGAAGCAGGCGCGCTGCGTGCGGGTGGCACGGCGCCTCCTTGCTGCTGCCGGCGCTCATTCTGGAGCACGCGTTGCTCGAAGAGTTCACGCCACTTGCGGCCGTCATACGACAAGTCCTGTGCCAGCTCTCGCCCTTGACCAGCAAAGTCGGCTTCAGCTGCCGCGGCAGCGCGTCGAAGCGAGTCTTGAGCAGCACGCAGTAAAGGAGCCATGTCATCTCCACGACGAGCGCTGCTCCGTTGCCCGCCGGAGCTTTGGCTGCTGGGAACATCCCTGCCCATCCTGCTATTGCTCCCAGCTGCACGCCGCAGACGCTCCAACACCGCCTCGTTACTCACCCCTGGTGCTTCACCACCTGCTGCTGCTGGCTGCGTCATTGCCCGAAGAGGTGCGCCGGAGGCGGCGGCGAGGAGCTCCGCCGTTGGAGCAGCGTAGCGCTCGGGTGGTGAAGCCCACGCCGCCCCGGGAGTGCCCCGGGACGTAGAGCCAGGTATCCCCTGCACAGAGACACGTGGGAAGCGATTCGTGAGAAGAGGCAGCGGCGGTCACCGAAGCAACTGCCGTCATAACAAGGTGGGAGACAGGTTCAACCGCGTGAGGGAGGTAAGCCCACCAATGGACGCGGTTCACATACACGCGTGCAAGGTGAAGCGTCCTCGAAGCAACGTGTGGGGCCGCAGCGCGGGGGTGCAGTGGGCTGACAGTGACTTGCGTACCTGGGACTGCATTTCCTGCTCCACGCACGTAGGGTGTCTTGCGTAGCTAGTCAACACGGTGCCAGAGACGCAAGGACCCCATCTTGGGCCACAACGCGCAGTGCGAGAGTCGCCTCAGTGCGCAGTTTTGGGTGGCATTTCCGACCTGCAACGTTGCTGTGCTCTTCGCCAAGTCTCCAGCTGTCATTGGGCGACGCCTCCATGGAGGGCGCGCCACCAACGCAGCGTGGAGCAACGTCGGAAAGAAAGAAGGACGTGCTGTCATGAGGCCATAAAGTCTGGAGGAATGGACGACACGCCGGAGGTGCGCGCTCCAACGCAGCTGCAACGCGCTCAACACGCGCGGTATACACTGCGGCGCTGTCCGCCAGAAGCGTGCTTGCACCAGCGCTGTCCGTCTAGTGCATAGTACCGCACAGCCCCCCGAACTCTCCTGGCCCCTCTCCTCCCTCGCTCAACCACTCTCTGACTCAGAGCTACGTGCACGTCCTCACAGGACGCTGCTGTCGTGGTGGACACACCGGGGCTCGCTCAACTTCGCGCACTCACCACCCGCCGCGAGCGCCCTTGTCCTCGCCACTCTGAGGCGGACACCGCGTTGCCGCACTCGCCCCCAGCAGCTGAGCTTGCGCACCCGGAGTTTTTGGAGACTGTGCCGGCCGCGCCTGTGGAGGCTGTTGTTGCCGGGCCGCAAGCTGAAGGGAGGCCACACCTAGAAAGAGCAGCTCCTGTGACTGCCTTTGATGCAATCACCGCCGCTCCTGCCGCCGCTGCTGTTCCTGCCGACGTGTACGACGCAGAAGATGTGGCAGCTGATGTACTTGTGCGTGTTGATAGCGTCATTGACTGGTCACCCAGAAAAGGGCAATATCGCGGTGATGGTGAAAGCGCTCCGCCGGAAGCCCCTACATCAGCTGGCGTGTTGTCTGCAGAGGCACCAATTGCGGCGGAGAGCAGTGATATTTGGACATGGGATGATGAGGAAAACGTGCAGAGCAGCGTAGAGGCTGTGGGAGGTGAAGAGCTGCCTATCGCGGCGGCATTTGCAAGTCATCCGCAGCTCGTGGCGGCACTTGAGAGGCCGGACACTGGGCACGCGGCGACGGTGATTTCGTCAGCATGGCGTGGGTATGCCGCGAGACGTCAATTCGCAGCAACTGTGGCATCCAAGACGCACGAGCTGATGCATCAGAGCGTCGCGCTGGTTGACCAGCTCCAGGCGGCTGCAGTGGCGCAGCCGAGGGAAGCGCGTGTTGTGCACGCAGCGCCACCTCCGAGTCCAGTGTCTACTGTCGAGCAGCCGCAGCCGCAGCCACAGGCGGTGCCGCCAGCGCCGGAATTCGTGTTGGATGAAGACCGGCTCCGTTTCGAGCGCGCACTTGCAGCCGCGGCTGAATCTGCGGCGCAGCGCAAACGCCAACAAGACATGGAAGATGCGCAGCAGGAAATTAGCGCTGCGCTCGCAGCGCCATCATCGGCATCGACATCTGCAGCTGCCTCTCCGGCAGCATCGCCCCGATTCGCGCGGCTGGGGGCTCGATCAAGTGTCGCTTCTGTGGCCTCAGACTTCAGCATGGCCAGCGGCATGAGCATGAGCAGCAGCAGCGTCGCGTCATCAGTCACGCGACCTGCCGTCCTGGCGCCTGCAGGCAGCACGATGAGCAGCAAACGCGAAGCGCGCGCACGAGTTAAGGCCGCAGCTCGAGCTGCCGACAACGCAAAGGCTGCTGCTCAACGCGCAGCTGCGGAGCAAGCCGCCGCCGCTGAGCGGGCAGCGCTGGAAGCGAAAGCGAAAGCTGCGGCGGAGGAAGCTGCTCGTGTGGCGGCTGAAGCCACGGAGCGGGCGGTTCACAAAGCAAGAGTGGACGCCGCCGCCGCCGCCTTGCTTCGCCAACGCGAGCAGCAGCGCATTCAAGCGGAAGCTGCTGCTCATGCGCTTGCGGAGGCTGAAGCTGCCCGTAAAGCGGAGGAGGAGAGGCAGCGGCTGCGAGAAGTGGAGGCGCAAGAGGCCCAGGAGAAGGCGAGGCTGGCAGCGGAGGCCGCGATTCAAGCCGCTTCGAATGCATCGGCATCGCGTGCACATGCCTCTTCGCCGCCAGATGCACGCACACCTTCGACGGCGTCATCGCCTGAAGAGCATCGCCCTGCGACCAGGGCCACCACCACTGTGCTCCAACCTAGCCCACCATCGGCGCCGCCAGCTGGACCTGCTATGCAACCTGCGCTTGCCGTGTCACCATTTAGTGGCGATGACGCAGTCGCGTCTCGTCAACGCGTTGAAGCTGCCGCCTTCGCTGCCGCCGCGGCAGCCTTGGCATCAAAAGCCAAAGTTAAGGCTCTAACACGCGCACGGCAACGAGCTCAAGGCGGCGTGCCTGCAGCGGTGGAGTCGGCGGCAGTCCGCTCGCCGTCACCCGCTCCGCCAGCTCCTCTGGTCGCCTCAGCCAAAGAAGCACAAGCAGGACAGCAGCCTGGAGTTACCTCGACTGAGATTGTAGCCGTTGCGGCGTCGCCACTCGCTGCCACCGTCACCACGCCGAAGGGGTCCAAGAAGCTGCGCAAATTCAAGAGCGATGCGCTCAACCCTGAAAAGCTAGCGGCTGCAGCCATGGTTCGCGCGAACGTGACCGCCAAGCGCCTCGCTGCCGAAGCAGCCACCGGCGAGAAATCGGCATCTGCAACAGCTGCAAGCAAGTTGAATTGGGAAGCGTTGGAAGCGTCACTTGAGGAGGCACGCCAGAACGCTGCACAACCAACAGAGGTGTCTTTGCTCGTCCCATCCATGCCTCAACGGCCATCTCTCGCTGCAGTGGCTGCCATCGCGAAGACAGCCGCGGATGCAGGCATGCCGTTCCCGATTGGAGGGGTGGGTGCGAGCACCGGGGCGAATGGCATGACTGGCGATCCAGAAGGCGACGAGAACGAGGATGTGGTTGCGCGCGCGATGCGTGCCGCGATCAACCGGACACTCGCTATGCGCCAAGCAGCCGCACAGAAGAAAAGCGGGGAGACGCCTCGAGGAGGGGAAGAGATCCAGGCGGACAGTGGCACAAAGCAGCTCGTGGGCCCTGTTGCAAAACCCAGCCCCTCACGTGTTGCAGACGAGTTCAGCGAGATTACGCCTGCAGACAATGTGCCCGGGGCGCCACTTCCACCACACGTGCTGGCTGCTCAAGCGACAGCTGCTCAAGCAGCCGCAGAGAGCGCAGCTGCTAATGCCCGCGCCAAGGCTGCGAATCTCGCGCAGGCGATGCGCACTGCTGAGGAAAAGACAGCTGCCGAAGTGGCTGCGCATGCGAAAGCACATGCGTTGTTAGAGGCGGCGCAGGCTGCGCACGCGCAGGCGCTGGCAGTGGGTGGTGTTGGTGTTGATGGCAAAGTGCTGGGCGCCATCAAGCTCACGAAGCGCGATTTAGTGGCGGCTAACATTTCTGCGACGCGTGCTATGGCGGAAGCGCAGCTTGAGCAGAAGCTGGGGAAGCCGCTGGAGGTGGCCGCCAAGGAGCTTCAGGCCAAAGGTACTCTGTCGCCTCTGGCTTCACCGCCGCAATCATCCAAGACCACCAACTCTGCTTCCTTTGAAATCGCGCCGGCGTCTGCTCAAGACACGGACATCAATCACGCGCATCGGTATCCTTTTGGCCGGGCACCGATGAAGGACAAGCCTGTTTCATTTGATGAGCTCCAACCTGCGCCTGCTCCCGCCGATGACGCATCCGATGAAGTGGCTGCCGCGGCTGTACGCGCACGCGCTCGGCGTGCTGCTCGTGATCGCGCAGTGGCTGATGTCGAGCAGGCTGCTCTGGCACGCCACCGCCGGAATCCGTTCAACAGCATGAGCTCCGCGGAGCTCCGTGCGCTAGCTTTGAGCCGAGTTCGCCGCCGTGCAGCTGTCGCGCGTTCCATCGCCGCAACGACGCCGATGCTGCCTGCTGCCAAGGCGCGGCTGTTTGGAGTGGTTGCTGCCGCCAGCACAGTGGTCAAGCGCACAGCAGCTGCACTGTCACTGGCGCAGCGTCGCAATGCAACGGAGGAGGCGGCAGCGCTGCGCATTCAGAGGCGTGTGCGCGGCATGCTGGCGCGACGAGCGACCAGTGCGCTGCGGGCTCAGCAGCGATTGGAGCACGCGCTGGAGGTGGCGCCAGTGGTCACTTCCGCACTGACGCCGCACATGCTTGAATCGTGCTTGGGTGACTTGAAGAGCGCGCTAGCTGCGTCTGAGGGGCGCGGCAATGCTGGTGGTGCGCATACGAATGTGGGACCCCAAAAGCGTAGTGCCCATGGCGGCGCGAGTGGCCCTGGAGCGACAGCGGAGGAGTTGCTGCGTATTTACCAGGACGAGGGCGAGGCTGCTGCGCTGGAGTTCGCGGCGAAGGAGGCGCTGTTGTGGACACATTACCTGCTCGACCCGCCGCCAGCGGAAGGCCCTCGCACGCAGCAAGCCGAAGAAGGAGCAGCTGACGCAGCACCTGTCTCCGTGGTGCCCTCCACCTCTGCACTGAGCGCGGAGGTGAACGGCTTCTTCAAGCCATCAGCACGCGCGGCAGCCACAGCTGTGGTAACGTCTCCCAACGCCAAAAAGAACGCGGGTCGCAAGTCTGCATCTGCTGTCATCTTAGTGGGTGCAACTCCTCGATCCGCACGCGCTGGTGCCGACTCCGATGACGAGGAGGACGAGGAGGAGGAGGAGTTGGTGCGCATCGCCCGAGCAAAGCTGGCGGCGAAGCACTCACAGCCAGCTGCTCTGCCCAAGCGTCAGCTCCGCACGGGTCCGCCAATGAACCGTGAGCGCGCCATTGTGGTCATCCAAGCGTTCATGCGCGGCCTCATTGCTCGGAGATGGGCGGAGGTGCAGCGGTGTCGGCTGGACCTGCGCGCTGCGGTGTCAGAGGCCAAAGAGCGGCCAGACGAGCCACATCCGGAGGTCATCCAGTGCATGCTGGACCTGGGCGAGGCCTATCTCCGCGCATGGGATCCGCACAACGCGGAGCAGGCATATTCAGTGGCCCTCGAGAGCATCGAGCGCGAGTACGGGAGCGGTGACCACCGCTGCCGCAAGCCCGCCGAGATTCTGGCCCGCATCTTCGCGGACAGAGGGGACGTGAACTTGGCGGAGGAGGTGCTGCACCGCGCACTGGGCAACACGCGGAACCGCCCTGAGCCTGCCAACGAGGAGGAGCGCCTCGCGTATGAAGAGTATGAGAAGAGCGGCCCACTGCAGATGGTATTCAACCTCGGCGCCTGGATCGCAGCTGCGGACGGTGACGGCGACGTACTAGCATGAGCATGCAATCTGGACTATTCACTGCGCAAAGCCATCTGTCTACTACTCACGACCCGCCACGAACTGTAACATCCGCAAGCTGGACGCAGCCCACTGTTTCGATGAGCTGCTCTCTGCGGGCAGCAGCGGCATCGTATTTCTTCAGCGCTGCGTAGAGCACGACTTTGACAGCGTCCATCACGACGAACCAGAGGAGCACGTAAATCCACACGAAGCCGACGATCTTGGCTGGAGCGCCCTGCATACGCTCTCCGCTGTGTTGTTCTATCTCTTGGAACAACGGAAGCTCTGTGGTGCTGCCTCGCAGGAATGCACCGCTCAAACGCGTTCCGTTCAGCTGGCGCGGCCACTTCGCAGCTAAGATTGTAGATGCCGCCAGCGCAGTCATGGCTGCTGCCACTAGCTTCCAGGACGGCAGTATGCTGCCGAACCACGCCCGTGTTCGAGCCGTGAACAATGTCATGTAGTCGCTCAGCGAGACCTTCAGCCAAATTGCGGCTGTTACGTGCCCGTACAGAAGAGGTGGGAAACCGAGCCTGTTCCACACACTATTCGGATTGTGGCTCTTGAGGAGAATGTCGAGCAGCAGGATGGAGCTCGCGAGCGCAATGCTGCCCAGTACGCCAGAGATCACAAACAGCCGGCCGAGATCCCAGTGCTCCGGGCGTTTCGCTGCGTTGACATGGTCGTACGCGATACTGATGATAGTGCCGTCGTTCAACACCGTGATGATGATGAGGGCTAAAAGAGGCAGACTGAAGAACCGTGGCCATTGCTCAATGCAGATATGGCCGGTCACGGTGTTTCTGGGAACATCTAGCGTGATGCCATTTGCGCGCGTGAAGTACCACTCCGGCGAGTGAACCACGCGCCCGTGGAATGTCAAGCTCTCAGCACTGATACCCGTGGTGTACTGCCCCAGGCCCTGCGCTACAGAGGCCAGATCGAGCGGAGCGCGCAGTGGGCATGAGTGATGCGCCCACATGACAAGCACGCCGCCTGGCTTGCCTCCGTTGCCCAGCACTGCCAGCGGGATGTTGATGCTGCGCGCACTGTGCTGGCCAGTTGCATAGCTGGATGGCTGGAACGCAACGATGGCGATAAACAGAAAACAAAGGATTTGAAGCGTGCAAGCAACGCGGTAGATGACGAAGCTCTTGATACGGCGGCAAATTCGGCGAGCAGACTCAATCGCCGTGATGATTGTTCTGATCCCAGGTTGCGTGAGCACGATGTCAGCGCTGGCGCGCGCAGCGTCAGTGGCGCCCTGCACTGCTATGCCAATGTCGGCACGCTTGAGAGCCGGTGCATCGTTGACGCCATCGCCAGTCATCGCCACCGCGTAACCATATTGACGGAGGGCCTCCACGATGAGGTACTTGTGCTCAGGGAACACCTGCGCAAAGCCATCGGCTGCGACAATGGCAGGAATGAACCGCTGGAAATCGTCAGGCGGCTTTCCATGCTCATCTAGCGTTGGCAGGCCAGCGGCGTCCACGATGCCGAGGCCAATGCCTAGCACGCGCGCCGTCTCCGTGGCGATGAGCTTGCTGTCGCCCGTAACCATCTTGCAGGCCACACCCAGAGCCGCCGCCTTTTCAAGAGTAGCCTTCGTGTCCGGCCGCGGCGGGTCCAGAAAGGTGAGCAAGCCAACACAGCGCCATCGCTCGGGTTTGCCATCGCCATCAGTGCGAGCCACTGCGAGCGTGCGGATGCCTTTCTTTGCAAAGCCCGCTGTTGCATCTTCCACCTGCCGCGCCACAGCGGCATCATCTGGCGGCAAGAGACCTGCCACCACGTGCGGCGCCCCCTTGGTGGCCTTGAACACGGCGCCTGTGAGAACATTGCGCACGGTGGCTTCATTTCTCTTAACGCGCGGGTCGAACGGCGAGTACTGCAACTGCTCGTATGCGTCAAGCTGAGCCACATCAGTGGTTGAGAGAACCAGCGTGTCGATGGCGTCCTTTGCGGGCTCTCTCCATTTTGTGGCCAGGGCGGCGTACATGAGGACGTCAGCCTGCATGAGGCCGTCCTCGAAGATTGGCGTCTCGTCCTGGATGACCATCTTGTTGAGCGTCAGCGTGCCCGTCTTGTCGCTGCACAGCATGTTCATACCCGCCAACTCCTCGATGCTACCGAGGCGCGCCACGATTGCGCCTTCCGACGACAGCACGCGGCTTCCGAGCGCCATTGTGCTGGTGGTAACCACCTCCAAAGCCAGCGGGACCGACACGACGAGCAAGATTACCGTCACGCTGATCGCCGTGCTAAATGATTGCTTCTCCATGCCGAGGAGGAAGCCCAGCGTGGTGCAGCAGACGATAACGCTGACGCTTATGAGGTACAGCATGATGCGCAGCATTACCTTCTGGAATCGAGGCTGCTCATTCACGCCCCCAATCAACGCAGCGGT
>Ga0164296_1006189_pt1 | contig 10222 bp, 17 predicted proteins | sample GEODES057metaG_FD_113533 | JGI IMG/M metagenome (GOLD analysis project Ga0164296, IMG submission 113533) | Dystrophic lake water microbial communities from Trout Bog Lake, Wisconsin, USA - GEODES057 metaG | ecosystem: Environmental > Aquatic > Freshwater > Lake | place: USA: Trout Bog Lake... | reverse complement strand
CGTCAAATTGGCTGATCTCTTGCATGTATTTGCCAAGATCAATGTGTATGTTCAAAGGCTCAAACATTCCAAGATTTAACAACGCTAGTTCATTGGCTACTGTTTCTTGAGTAACTTTACTTGAATCGTAGTGTGCGGATCTTCCGCTTATTCCTATAGGTACTTTCATCTTGTTTTCTATACTATATGTAATTTATTATTGTGTCAAAGGCAGGTCGTTTTTTTCTGTTTTCGTTATATCTTATTGATGCATCTATATTGGAAAGATCAAATCCTCGTTCAATATTGTTTTGATCGTATACTTTTCTGTTAATTTGCATATCACTAGTGGCATAGCCAAATCCAACAGATATTACAGCAGTGGCATTGTTTTTGTTCAATTTGTCTGCAACTTGATTTCCAATCATGCAACCACAAAAACCAGTGCTAACTCCTAATTCTGTTGCTTGGCACATAGCCATAGTGGCACTAACTATGCAGTCATTGTTAGTTCTAAGCCATTGTGATTCACCGTATTGATTGTTTGTCTCGCCAAAAGTTTTGGCTAACCAAATTACCAATACAGGCGCCAAAACTTGTCCATTATAGCGGCGCAGTCCTTCGCCTTGTGCTCCTACAATTTTGTTTAAACAAGATGTATTTTCCCAATACATCCATTGTTTAAATTTTTTCCCTTCCTCACTATCAGTAATCACCATAATTTCATAATCATAAAATCCCTGTTTACTAGGAGCTAGATATGCACATTTTAATATCAAGTCTAATTTGTCATTTTCTAGGGGTGTTGGATCCCACCATTTGGCAGTAAATCTGTTGGTTAGGTAATCATGTAGCATAATTTTATTTATAATTGACATATTTATTTATAAATAATAGTGAATAAGGATATATTATGTGTACATGGATACAAACTAAAACAAAACCAGCTGCTGGTGTGTCTTGGTTTATGGATGCAAATCCAGAGTCTTATAAATCTATGTTATTATGGACTAGCCAACAACCTGGATTTATTAGTTGTGTGAATACCACACCCAATGCGACTTCAATTACTAATACTATAATTTTTGATACTTTTGAAAATATGCAATCTATGTTTATAAATATTAGGTCCTTGCAAAGTTGGCATGATATGCATTCTTATAATCAAACTAATAATATAATTATAACTGACACGGATATGGACCATATGCAGGTCAGATGACGACACAAGAACATAGAATAGCAACAATGAGAATTCATAAAATACATGATCTGTCCGATAGCTATGCAATTGACTTGTTAACTATGGGCCTGACAAAAATTGACAAATCATTAGCTTATGCAAAAAATTACCACCCGGATTTTCAAGAAAATCCTGCAAACTTGTTTACCTTGTTAAAGAACGGAAGATACTTAAAGGGAAAGTATTTTGTACTAGAAGAAAATTCAAATTATATAGCTAGTGCAGGTTGGAACGAATATGAACTAGATCCATCAATCGCACTAGTATTAACTAGGATGTATACCAGTACTCAGTTTAGAATGAATTATCATATATCAAAATATATATTACCACTGATACTTAGTGAAGTTACTGGTTACAAGCATATTTGGGGAACCACAAACGAATACAACAAAAAAATATATAACTGGTTTGTGAGAACACAACAAGGGAAAAGTGGTAGTCTAGATCACGCTTGGCCTAGCATCTACAAAAAATTCAAACCAATTGGTATACATCATATATACTATACTGACCAATATGTACTGGAATACCAGCCATGAATTTTACATTAAACAATCACTTAAAATATTACATTGGTGGTAGACTGTATGGTCATAGACAACATCCATATGAGAAATATGTTGTTGAAATGGGCAGTATTGACAATGCGTATTATGCTAAAAGCAATTGGCTACAAGAGTTATACAGAACAGCGGAATTAATAACAGAGGATTTTAATAAAGATGTCAATGTCATGTTTTCAGGTGGAACTGATAGCGAAATGGTGTTACGTTCATTAAAGCATGTGGGTACTAAACCTAATGTATTCTTTATAAGGTTCAATAATAATTATAACGAGACTGACTATAGAGATGCACTTAAAATTACTGACGATTTGGGTTTTAAATTAAATGTAATGAATTTTGATGTGATAGATTTTTATAAAAGCGGGCAAGCATACGAATTAAGCAAAGAAGTACAAAACCGACAAATTGCATATCTTGCGATTTATTTTAATATTTTGAAATTAAATGCCCCTACAATTATGGGAGGAGAACTTATACTTCAAAAAATAGCCAACTTACAGGGTGGTAGATGGCATTACTGTTTCCGTGAGAACGAAGATGCTGGCGCTATGAGATTTAGTTTAAAATATAATATTCCGTTAGTCTTTGAATACTTTAGTTATACCCCAGAAATCGTTGGTTATTATATAGAACACCCCAAAATTCAAAGGTTGTTTACTGATAAACATAATTATAAATTGAGTAATATTAGTATTAAAAATGAAGTTTCAAAAGAATTTATGCCCGATATTATATGTCCATCACCAAAATTAACAGGATATGAAAAATTAATGGGGTTTAACCAGGAAACTTATTTGAATCTTTATCAGGGTGACATGGTTAGTTACGAACCAAGCGTAGATGGAATTTATATTGATGAACTTACAAAAAAATTATTTAATTAAACATTTAATAGATACCAATATTAACGGTATAGCTGAAGTTATACCTAACGATGACCTACGACAGTATTTTTCTTCAATGTATATATTTAATTTGAATAATTATAAGGCATATGGATACTTTGAGCAAGACAAACTTAAGGCTATCATCAGTTGCTATAAAAGCATACATGATGCAAGTTGGTATTTAACTCATGTATTTTATAGTGATATTGATGTAGTGCCAGAACTATTATCCTATTGTATTAATCTTTATGAGAATGAGGGAGTGTATAAATTCTATAATCTAGTTCCTGCCGATTCTACCGATCGTGATTTATATTGGAAACCAAACGACAAAGCTAGATATATACAGGTAGACGAATGTAAACTCCCAGCAAAAACTAAAAGTTTTTACGGTCATTATAACTTTATACTTCTAGAAAGAACGCTACATAATATTGATTATATTGTAAGATGTAATTTTTTAAAATCTGAGTATAGAACAGAAATACCGTTAGGTGGAAATATTTAATGTTAAAAAACGTACCAAAATGGTTTTATTTTGAATTTGTACCTGCTATTGTATTAGGAACACTGTCAATACTTTTGCTTGCTATGGGAATCATTCCACTCTACTATCTATTTGGTACACTAATTGCATGGATACTAGTTAGCGGTTTGGGCATAGCAGTTGGTTATCATAGGGTGTTAAGTCACAAAACACATCAACTTCCTGCATGGAAAGAAAATATTATATTATTCTTTGCCACATTTGCAGGACAAAGTTCAAGTATTTTTTGGGTAGCACTACATCGTGGATACCATCATCCTCATAGTGATACAGAAAGAGACTTACATAGTCCCGTCGTATATGGCAAGTTACACAGTTTTATAGGATGGCAATCAAAGTTAACTGACACCAACACACCTGTCAACATCAAGTATGCTATAGATTTGTTGCGTAAGAAAAATCATGTGTGGTTTAGTAAATATCGTTTATTGATACTATGGTTAGTACCGTTATTGGTAGCAACATATGATTGGAAGTTTGCACTAGTATGTTTTTGGTTAACAACTATGATAAGTGTGCTACAAGATAACTTGATTAATGTGTACGGGCATACTAAAAACTTTTTAACTTATAGAAATTTTAATACAAAAGATAATAGTCAAAATAATTGGCTCATGGGCTATCTATGTTGGGGTCAGGGTTGGCATAACAATCATCACCACGATCCAAAATCATTTGATTTTGGTAAAGGAATCAGTCACAATAAGTATGAAATTGATTTGTGTAACATTTTTCTTCCATTTTTGGGTAAACCTAGTACCCGAGACAGTAAAGAATTATGATAACACATACCAAACTAACGGAACATATGGGAATTCAAATTGAATTATCCTATCAGGAAGCCATGCATGAATCAAGTTCAAATTGGAAAGATTTACTTTATACTAAAAAAGTCCTAGTTTTTAAAAACTGGAATGGATTAACACCTGAGGACATGACGTTTTTTGGGAAAAAATTCGGTAGCCCCTGGACTGGTACCCAGTATGATTGTATCCGTGAACACAGTTCTTTAGCTTCCACTGGTATATATTACTCTATATATAATAATAAAAACTATCCTAAATTAGAAGATTTGCCATGGCATGTTGATATGGCAAACGAACCCAACTTAAAAAAATACCCAATCCGCTTTCTTTACTGTATTGAACTTCCCAGTCATTCAGAAGGTAATTCAACTGATATAAGTAATATGATACAAGCATACAAAGATTTGTCTGATGAAGAAAAGGAATATTTTTCCAATGTTACTTTTACATATCAAAATTTTTATCATCCAGGCACAAATCTACAAGAATTATCAGCAGTAGAGATTCATCCCTATACTAATGAAAAGTTTTTAAGATTCAACGTTATACATAAGGATAAAGGTTGGATAACAACTTGTCATTATAAAAACATTGATGGGTCAGTAACTACGATCAATAACAGGGAAATGTATGCCTACATTAAAGAAATAGCATCTAGATATGAATATGTTCATAATTGGAAAGTGGGAGATTTGTTAATATTTGATAATTGGGGAACAATTCATAAAAAGGGTTCTGAAACAATTTATGATGACAGTACTGGTTCTCGTACCTTCATAAGATTAACTATAGATAACGATTTTTAATTTTCGGGCACTCGCACCTCATACACTATAAATAGTATAAGGAGACTTATAATGCAAGTTAAAATATACATCAACGATAAATTGTACAAAACTGTACCAGTAGCTGAAAACAATTACGATCCCAAAAACATATGGATGCAGGTGCAAGCTGATAAAGATTCGGGCTTGCTGAGTTCATTTGGTGTGGATAAACAATTTAACATCCGCATTGAAAAAGTCAGTTAACCATTGTGCTTGATTTAATTTCAGATAGTAGCTATAATAATAAATACCTATAGCGGGAGAGTGAAACGGTTTACATGTCAGTCTCATAAGCTGAAGATATTAGGTTCGACTCCTACTTCCCGCTTCCAAACATTTTAAAAGGAAAAATAATGTCAGATAAAGTATCAGCAAGTCATATTCTAGTGCCTACATTGAATGAGGCAGTAGAAGTAAAAAATAAGTTAAATGAAGGTCAAGATTTTGCCGCTCTGGCACGTAAAATGTCAAAATGTCCAAGTGGTCAAAATGGCGGTACACTAGGAACATTTGGTCGTGGTCAAATGGTAAAGCCCTTTGAAGATGCAACATTTGCATTACCAGTAGGAACAATCAGCGAACCAGTTCAAACTCAGTTTGGCTATCATATCATTCAAAGAACCGCATGACCAATAGTAACCTAAGTCCCGATAAACATAAAACAGGCAAACCAAGATTGGGTCCTTTAACATTAGTTCAATTACAAAATATGTTAGAAAAAACCAGTCGCCCAAAAGATAAAGCAAAAATTCGCAACAGAATTAAAATTGTAGAATCTAGGAAAAAACATGCAAGTTAGAACCAAAGAAAACTCAGAAGATATCGGTCGTTGTGGATGTGGTCGTAGTCCGACTGGTAAATGTTGTGGTTGGCATGGCTTGACAGAAAGTGAATTTCAGAGTAAATTAACAGATTATTTAGCAGAAGAACACCTTAAGGAAAATGATGCCTTACATAAAAGAAACATTTGATGTAACTACATTTCCCCAGGCAAAGAATGTTGTGTTAAGTGACGATCCTGATAATCCAAACAAGTTTAATGAAGAAACAGAATTCTTAGTTAACGCTATTAGAGATTTTAATATAGTTACCAGTCAATCTGTTATTTTAGATTTTGGTTGCGGTATGGGTCGTGTAGCAAAAAAATTGATTGAAACTTTTGATTGTAACATATTTGGCACTGATATAAGTCCAAGTATGTTGCAGTTTGCTAATATCTATGTATCAAAACCAAAACAGTTTAAAACGAGTAAATCATATACAGATAAAGAAACAATTGATGTATGCCTAAGCGCATTTGTAATTCAGCACACAGAATCTCCGGTAGTTGAAATTAATAACATTTATGATGTGCTAAAGCCAAATGGATATCTGGTATTATTAAATGAACATAAAAGATTTGTTCCAACTGATGTGGATAGTCAAAGATATGTAGTTTGGAATGATGATGGTTTTGATGTACATGGTTATGTTGGGACTAGATTTACTAAAATAAATAGTGTGCAATATATGTCTCAAACAACTGAAATCATATTGTACCAAAAGGGATAATGCATCGTTAACTCAGCGGTAGAGTCGCTGCCTTACACGCAGAAGGTCGGAGGTTCAATCCCTTCACGATGCACCAAAGATTTCAATATACAAGTAAAGAAGATATATGAAAAAACCTAATATTTTTCTATTTGGCGGATGTGATTTAAGTGATGTGGTAGATAATGATCTGTTTGCAAGAGATTTCAACGTGGTAAAACAGGCTATTAATCAACCTCTGATTGACAACGGTGATTTGGATTTTAATAAAGGCAGTTTTCCCGCTAGGGGAACCAGTGTTATTTCTCTATACACAAAACCTGGACCCATTGCACTGCGAGTTCTAGAAACACTAGCAGCAGGTAAAAAGAGGGACATTATTATGAATAGACAAACTTACAACGAAATTGCAAAGTTTCCCTATATAGACTTTTATAAAAAAAATGCTGGTCCCCGTGATTATTTACTAATAGGATTCAGTCCCGAAATATATACAAAATTTTATAGTGCAGGAGAATGCTTTAGTATTTGTCCGGCTATGGGTGTATTGCAAGATCCTAGCAATTGTTTGCATTGGATTTATAAAGAATACTTTACAAAAGATGAATTTTTATTATCCTTTGACACAAAAGAATCATTAGAATTATCATTTGATTTAATGGTAGATTTTGCAAGAGATATCTATGAAATTTTTCAAGACAGGGTGTTATTGATTAAAACACACTTTAGTAATTTCATCATATCAAATGATCACAAAATTAAAAGTATAGAATTTGGTCCAGATAATTTATTGTATTACAAACAAACAAAAGTTGTAACCGACCCTTTAGACCATTCATATGCAGATAGATTGTCTATGATAATTATGAATAAATTTAGACATCACTACAGTAGCAATTTAAATCTTATACAATTGAATGAACCAGTTTTTCTAGATGCTAATCATAGATCGGGTTTTAGTCAATTTCATATTGATTCAAACTCTAGAGGAAAGATTGCAAAATTGATACATAAAGATTTGACAAAAAGAGCGTTAGAGATAGAGACATGAACAAAAAAATTATTTTGCAAAATGGTAAAGAACTTCTAGGTGTCACTGGTATTGTAGTTAGTGAAGTTGATAATACAATTTATATCAATAGTTCCTCTATAATAGAAAACACTAGTATAGAGGGGGCACTTGCAATTTATGATAAGGATGGTGAACCTAATTTAACTGGATCCGGACCTGACTGCTACTGGGATAAATCCACTAGTACTCTGAATATATCACATGTATCTGCCAACTATATATCTACACCAGTAGTTAAAACTGGTACGCTTGAAGTAACTAATTATCAGCACTCTCTTAAGGTTTCTGTAAAAAAATGGTTGGGTTTTGAGTCATTGATAAAAAAAGAAAACCATCCTTTTAAAATAGTTGTAAGAATAAATCCAAAAAATAAAAAAGAATTTCTAGCAGTTCTTGTTAATGATACTGTTGATTCTGTTAGCAATAAATCCTTCATGGCAATAGCATTTGAAGATATCAGGCTCTATGTGAATTCTATCCCTAACCTAGCTCCAAAAACCATAGCAACTTCACTGGGATCTCCTGGAGACCTTAAAGGTGATATTTCAATTGATGAAAATTATTTCTACTACTGTATCAATGATCATGATGGAACTTCAAAAATATGGAAAAGACTAGAACTAAACAATTGGTAATTTAACCCCATATTTCTAGTAATTGCATCAAATATAGATTATAATATCTAAGTATAAACAAAACTAAATAGATGTACAGAGCGGGATTAATTCAGTGGTAGAATATTTCGTTGCCAACGAAAATGTCATCGGTTCGAATCCGATATCCCGCTCCAATTAATAACGAAAGAAAATATGCCAACACAATGTAGTGAACGAGCTGCACAAGCAGTAGGTAACAGATATGAACTAGTTCTTATTGCCAGTGCCAGAGTTCGTGAATTGAAAAAAGGTCACAGAGCAAAATTAATTAGTAAAAACAAAGAATCAGTAACTGCGCTAAGAGAAATAGAAGAAGGGCTGATTGGACGTGAATATCTAAAACGTATCAAAGATAAACCAACCAAAGATACCCGAAGATAATATACAGGAAGCGTGGCCGAGCCCGGTTTAAGGTACCTGACTTGAAATCAGACGAGGGAGCAATTCCTCCGTGAGTTCAAATCTCACCGCTTCCGCCAATAATTTGACAATAAATAAAAACTATGCTATAATATAGGCATGAACAAATTAATAAGAGATGGGCGAGTTGCAGTACTGTATTCTCCGGGATATGGTTCTGGTTGGAGTACATGGAACTCAGATATAGAATTACTATTTGATCCAGCAATTGTAAAAATGGTAGAGGAAAAACAATTTGATGAATTGAAAACATTTCTTACCTTAAAATATCCTGATACCTATATAGGTGGATTGGAAGATTTAGAAATTGAGTGGCTACCAGTAGGTACCCAGTTTCGTGTAGAAGAACATGATGGTGCTGAAAGTATAGTATTAAAAGAAAGTCAAGAATGGATTACCGCATAAGGAGAACAATATGCCAAGCGTATTTCTAGTTAGTGATACACACTTTGGTCACGCTGGTGTATGTAGATTCACAGAAAGTGATGGCGTGACAAAAATAAGACCATGGACTGATCCAGATGAAATGGATGAGGCAATGGTTCGTGCATGGAACGAACGTGTTAAGCCCACTGATAAAGTATATCACTTGGGCGATGTAGTTATTAATCGTAAATCTCTATCAACACTAAGCAGGCTTAATGGTGATAAGGTATTGATACGTGGTAATCACGATATTTTTAAAGATGATGATTATCGTGAATACTTTAGAGAACTACGTGCATATCATGTAATGAATGGTATGATACTAAGTCATATACCAATTCATTCAGATAGTCTAGGAAGATTTGGAGTTAACATTCATGGGCACTTGCATACAAATCGTGTTAAGAAGCCTAGAGGCATAGATGCAAAGACAGGTAACATACTGTATAGTACTGAGAACGATGTCCGCTACCACTGTGTGTGCGTAGAACAGACCCCGGACTTTGCTCCAATACTATTTGAAGATGTTATCAAACGGATTGAGGCTGAGGGTGGTAGTGTAGGTTTTAAATCTGGAAACGGACCTACAATGTAAAAAGGCTCTACGGAGCCTTTTTTTACGGCTATACTTTTTGTAACAAAGTTGTCACAAAAATTCTATTAAATACTAGATATGAAAAAATACCGCAGTATCTTTATTAGTGATGTACATCTTGGCACAAAAGATTGCAAAGCCGAAGCCCTAAACAACTTCTTAAAGCATAACAGTTGCGAAACATTGTACTTAGTTGGTGATATTATTGATGCATGGCGTATACAACAAAATAAGTGGAGATGGAAACAAAGTCACACTAATGTAGTTCGTAGAGTATTAGGTCATGCTAAACGTGGCACAAGAGTTATCTATGTTGCAGGTAACCACGATGAATTTTTAAGACCTATGATACCATATGGTTTTAGTTTTGGCTTAATAGAAATACATAATCAAATAGAACATGTAGGTGCAGATGGTAAGCATTATCTTGTAACACACGGTGACTTGTTTGATGGCATAACAAGGCTAGCCCCTTGGTTAAGTTTTTTGGGGGATAAGTTATATGACTTGGTCTTATCTGTTAACAGTAAGTTTAATTGGATTCGTCATCGTATGGGGTTTGGTTACTGGAGTCTCTCTAAGTATCTTAAGCATCGTGTTAAAAAAGCCGTGGATTTTATGTTTCAGTTTGAGCGTAATCTTGCTAAGTATTGTGCTAAACGAGG
>Ga0164296_1006186_pt1 | contig 10228 bp, 11 predicted proteins | sample GEODES057metaG_FD_113533 | JGI IMG/M metagenome (GOLD analysis project Ga0164296, IMG submission 113533) | Dystrophic lake water microbial communities from Trout Bog Lake, Wisconsin, USA - GEODES057 metaG | ecosystem: Environmental > Aquatic > Freshwater > Lake | place: USA: Trout Bog Lake... | reverse complement strand
CGGCGACCTCCCAAACTGCCCGCCCATCAGTCCACGTGTGGCCCCGGCCATGGAGGAAATCGCGCAGATCTACCAGGCGCTCGTGCTCGGGTTGGCCGATTACGTGAACAAGAATGGCTTCTCAAGCGTTCTGCTTGGCCTGTCCGGTGGCATTGACTCCGCTCTCGTGGCAGCGATCGCTTGCGACGCCCTTGGCGCGGAAAGAGTTTTCGGAATCGCGATGCCCAGTCAGTACTCCTCGCACCACTCGGTGGAGGATGCCTATGAGCTGGCACGCCTGACCGGATTGAACATCCGCACCGTGCCGATCGCCTCAATGGTCGCAGCCTTCCAGGGGGAGCTGAACCTGTCTGGCTTGGCCGAGGAGAACCTTCAAGCCAGAGTTCGGGGCACGACCTTGATGGCACTTTCCAACGCCGAAGGGCACCTGGTGCTGGCGACCGGAAACAAGAGCGAGATTTCCGTGGGGTATTCCACGATCTACGGCGATGCCGTCGGTGGCTTCGCGCCGATCAAGGATGTTCCCAAGTCACTGGTTTGGGCACTGGCGCGCTGGCGAAACGCTCACGCCAAGACCGCATCACAAACCGGCCCAATTCCTGAGCGCAGCATCACCAAGGAGCCGAGTGCAGAACTTCGACCCGATCAATTGGACTCGGACTCACTGCCCGACTACTCAGTGCTCGATCAAATGCTGGAGGCGTACGTCGATAGCGATCACAGCGCGGCATCGCTAGCGGGTGCAGGTTTTGACCCGGCAGAAGTTGAGCGGATCCTGCGCCTGACCGATTTAGCCGAATACAAGCGCCGCCAATACCCGCCGGGAACCAAGATCTCGCTGCGCGCTTTCGGACGGGATCGACGCTTGCCCATCACCAACCGGTGGCGCGAGCAGGTGTGACCGACTAACCCGGATACTCCTCAGCGGCTTGCGCCCCGTATTCCTCGGTTTCGTGCCGAATGAGGGCATCGGCCGGATCCTGAGGCGCACCTGACGGTGACGTGCCCTGCGTGGGCGGGGTGATCTTCGGCAAGAGCAGCGCAACGATGACCGCCGCGAGGAGGGCGACCGCCATCGCCACCAAGGTTGTCACGTGCGCTGCGGACAAAAATGCCTCGTAGGCGTGCTGCTTGGCCACTTGGACTACCTGTGGTGCAAGTCCGTGCGCCTGGGCCTGTCCAAGTACCGCAACCGTGGCAATCAACGACTGGCTCATCGCGTGCTTGGCTGAGGCAGGAATGGCTCCGGGCAGCGAGGAGAAGACGGGCGCGAGCTTTGACGCATAACTGGTTGCCAGCAGTGTGCCGATGACCGCGACCCCGAGCGCGCCACCTACTTGTCGCACGGTGTTCTGCACAGCAGATCCCGCACCCGCTCGCGCCAACGGCAGGACGTTTTGCATGACTGTCGAAGCCGGGGCAATCACTAACCCCATGCCCAGACCGAAGCCGAAGAAAATCACCAGGAGCACCACGATGGGAGTGTCTATGGACAAGAACGCCAAAGCCGCCAGGGAGATTGTCACCAGCAACAGTCCGCCGGACATCACGACCTTGTAGCCAAATCGCTTGACGGTGACAGCACTTCGCGGAGCCGCGAGAAGTTGGCCAACGGCGAACGGCAAGAAGCACAGCCCGGCAGTCAGCGTGGAGTATCCGCGGATGATCTGGAGGAAGAAGGGAAGGGTGAAGGTGATACCGGTCAAGGCAAAGAAGGCCAGCGATGCTGCGGTCAGCGAGACCGCATATCCGCGATTCTTGAATAGGGTCACGTCAAAACTTGCGTGCTCACTGCGTGCCTCGGACCACAGGAAGTACGCCAAGATAACCACTCCGACGGCTATCGGAATGAGCACCTGCGGACTGGTCCAGCTCAGCGTGTCCGAGGCTTTGATGATGCCGTAAATCAGAGCCACCAGGCCCGCCACTGACACCACCAATCCGACCAGATCAAGGGCGCGGGGATTTGGATTGCGGGTTTCCGGGACGATCCGCCAGATGAGGATTAAGCCGATAATGACCACGGGCACGTTGATCAAGAAGACCGATCCCCAGTCGTTGCCTGTCAGCCAGTGAGTCCACTGCGGATTCTCCAACAAGATCCCGCCCAGAACCGGGCCAAGGGCAACTGCCGCACCGACCGCGCCGGCCCACGTTCCAATAGCCTTCCCGCGCTCGTGCGGGGGAAACACCACGGTGATGATGGCCAGCGTGGTTGGGAGCACGGCTGCTCCACCGACCCCCATCACTGCACGCGCACCAATCAACATTCCACCGCTGGAACTGAAGGCACACACTGCCGAGGCGCACGCGAAGATCGTCAATCCGATCATCAGGACTTTCCGTCGGCCGATTCGGTCGCCGACGACTCCCCACGTGAACAGCAAGGAGGCGAACACCAAGGTGTAGGCATCAACTGCCCACACCAGCTCCCCTTGGGAGACGCTCAGGTCCCGCTGAATGGTGGGCAGGGCAATGTTCAGCACAGTGTTGTCCAGCACCACCACCAACAATGAGATCACCAGCACCGCCAGGATCGACCAACGCCGAGGGTGCCCCTGGCCAGATGTCATCCAGCTGTCGTTCATGAGTGCGCCCTTCGTCCGATTTGCCCTGGAGCACGGTATCCGATGGGTGAAATCTTCGGAGATCTGTCATGATGTTGGTGTCCGGGGACTCCATTCGGGAGCCTCGAGATGGGAGTTCACAATGCTTGACGCGGTCCCGAGCCTGTACGGCAATGTGTCCGGTCGACGCCTGACGATGCGCGACCTGGCGCAAGCAACCCAGCGTGGCGAGAAGTGGTCCATGATCACCGCATATGACGCCATGACTGCAGCCATATTCGACGAAGCAGGCGTTCCTGCGCTGCTCGTCGGTGATTCGGCAGCGATGGTCGTGTACGGCCATGATTCGACCCTGCCAGTGACAGTCGATGAACTTGTACCACTGGTGAAAGCGGTCGTGCGCGGTTCCCATCGCTCAGTGGTGGTGGCAGACCTGCCATTCGGCTCTTACCAGGTTTCCGCGGCACAGGCGATGGAAACGGCATCAGCTTTCATGAAGGATGGCGGCGCGCACGCAATTAAGTTAGAAGGTGGATCTTCGGTGCTCAGCCAGGTCGAGCTTCTGGCCAGCGCGGGTGTCCCAGTCATCGGCCACCTGGGCCTCACGCCGCAGTCGGTGAATCTCATCGGCGGCTACCGCGTGCAAGGTCGAGGTGAGCAAGGTCAGATATTGCTTCAGGACGCCAAGTCCCTTCAAGCTGCAGGTGCAGCGGCGATCGTCTTGGAGGCCGTGCCTGCTGAGCTGGCGGCCAAGGTCACGGACATGCTGTCCATCCCCACCATTGGAATCGGCGCTGGGGCGGCAACCGACGCTCAGGTACTGGTTTGGCAGGACATGCTCGGTTTGACCGCCGGGCCAGTACCTCGCTTCGTGCGACAGTATGCAGATCTCCGCACGATCATGAGTGATGCGGTGCATGCGTGGACGCAGGATGTCGCCAGCGGAGCCTTCCCCGCGGGGGACCAGTCCTACGCCTGATCCTTAGACGTCTGTGACGCGGATACCTGCGTGCACCTTGTACCGTCGATTGACGGAGATGAGGTTTGCTGTCATCGCCTCCACCTGATGGGCGTTGCGCAGTCTGCCCGCGTAAATCCCGCGGATACCAGGGATGCGGCCGGCCAGGGCCTGACAAATGTCAGTGGCTTCACGATCGTCTCCGAGCACCAGCACATCGGTATCGATGGACGTCACGGCTTCATCCAGGAGCAGCACCGCGGAAATATGGTGGAACGCCGCCGTCACTCGCGACTTCGGAAGGAGCGCGGCAGCCTGCTGTGCTGCTGAGCCGTGCTCCACTGACAACGCGAATGCACCTTGCTTGTCGAATCCAAGTGGGTTGACGCAGTCGATCACGATGGTGTCGGCGAGCTCCTCGGCGAGCTCTTGCAAGAGCTGCGCATGCCCGTCCCACGGCACGGCGACGATGACCACGTCCGCCTGGGCCGCGCACTCGGCGTTGGTCACGCCTCGAACGCCACGACCCATCTCATCGGCGATCGCCTGTGCACGCTCGGCACTTCGTGAGCCAAGAATGACCGGCTGACCGGCTACTGCTAGTCGGAGGGCAAGTCCTCTCCCCTGCTCACCGGTACCCCCGAGAACTCCGACCACAAGATCATCGACGTTCGGCAGGCTTGGACGTTCCGTTTCATCGGTCATGACGTCAGTCTGCCAGAACGCAGTTCTGGCGCGAATCGAACTCCGCACGGTGCGAATCAGGTCTCGAGAGCTGTTCGCCACATGTCACTGCCGGTGATCGCACGCATCACCGTCGCTTCGGGCGCTTGAGTATCAGCACACGATCGACGTGCATGGTGAGATGAGTGCCGTCTTCCACGACATTGAGACATCACGTCAAATCGGACATCTTGCAACCGGATGTTGTTCAGAGCGACTTCATGCATCTCTCCAGTGGTCGATCGGTTTGAAGTTCTGATGCGTAGGTTGGAACGCGCACGCGCCCCGAAGACTCATGCGTTGCCGATCGAATTGGATCGACAACACCGGTAATCGTGTCGCGCGCGAATATCACGCGCGCGACACGAAATGACACTCCGACATGAATGTGCACGAAAAATGTGCCATGCTCTGTAAGAGTTTCACCTGAAGAAGTCTGCACCGAGCAGATTTCATCGACACGGGAGGCAACACGTGGCGGTAGCAAAGAAGGCAGCCAAGAAGGCTCCTGCCAAGAAGGCAGCAGTCCGCAAGGCTCCGGCTAAGAAGACAGTCAAGAAGGCAGTCAAGAAGGCTGCTCCTCGCAAGGCAGCAGTCCGCAAGGCTCCTGCCAAGAAGGTCGCCAAGCGCACTGTGAAGAAGGCAGCCCCGCGCAAGGTCGCCAAGAAGGCTCCGGCTAAGAAGGCAGTCAAGAAGGCCGCTCCTCGCAAGGCAGCAGTCCGCAAGGCTCCTGCCAAGAAGACAGTCAAGAAGGCCGTCAAGAAGGCCGCTCCTCGCAAGGCAGCAGTCCGCAAGGCTCCAGCCAAGAAGGCAGCTCCTCGCAAGGCAGCTCCTCGCAAGGCAGCTCCTCGCAAGGCAGCTCCTCGCAAGGCAGCAGCTAAGCGCTAGGAACTTCCGAGGGCCTTTCGCCCTGACGATAAAGGCCTCGCACCGACATGGTGCGAGGCCTTTATCGTGCGTTCTGAAAGTTCAGTCGTCGTCACTGTCATACGCATCATTCCGCACAGCGGCAGTTGCCAGCGCATTTGCCGCCTCTGTCTCTGTTGCGTACGGGCCCATCCGCTCTGCGTTTGGGCATCCATCTTCTTGTTCAACCTGCTGGTGATGCAGGCAGTAGTACCAGTCCATGCGCACCCTTTCACTTCGACGAGGTTCGATTCACAACCTAGACTCCCTCCCATGGCCTCCGGCAACTCGTCCCCACTTCCGCGTCGAACCACCGCACTGACCCCGGGCCTCGTCGGTCCTCGCCGCTCGGTGCCCGCTGGAATAGCACGGCCGGAGTACGTCGATCGTCCGGCGCCACGTCCGTATGGAGGCCCTGAGGTCAAAGACGAGGACACGATCGCGGCAATGCGAATCGCCGGAAGGATCGCGGCTGATGCCCTGGCCGTGGTCGGTGCAGCCTGCGTGCCCGGAACAACGACCGACGAACTCGATCGAATTGGACATGAATTCCTGTGTGACATGGGGGCATATCCATCAACGCTGGGCTACCGGGGATTTCCCAAGAGCCTGTGTACCTCACTCAATGAGGTGATCTGTCACGGAATTCCCGATTCGACCGTGCTGATGGACGGTGACATCTGCAACGTGGATATCACCGCATTCATCAACGGGGTGCATGGGGACACCAATGCCACCTTCTGTGTTGGGGAGGTCACCGAGGAGGATCGACTCCTGGTGGAACGGACGCACGAGGCAACGATGCGTGGTGTCAAGGCCGTGGCACCTGGCCGGACTATTTCGGTCATCGGACGAGTTATCGAAAGCTATGCGCGCAGATTCGGCTACGGGGTGGTCCGGGATTTCACCGGCCACGGAATCGGCACCGCCTTTCACACCGGTTTGGTCATCCCGCATTACGACGACTCGCGCTTTGACACGGTGATCGAGACCGGAATGACCTTCACCATTGAGCCCATGATCACGCTGGGCACCCATGAATACGAGATGTGGGCGGACAAGTGGACGGTTCTCACGGCTGATCGTCGGCGCACCGCGCAGTTTGAACACACGTTGCTGGTCACCGAATCCGGAGCGGAGATTCTGACGCTGCCGTCTGCAGCCTAGAAGAAGTTCGATATTCAACTAAATACGGTAGGCTGTCTTTATGACCAGGTGGCTTGACGAAGATCAGCAGCAAGCTTGGCGTGCCTGGATCGCTGCAAACACGCTGGTCGTGGACGCACTCACACGTGACCTTCAAGTCACCCATGGCTTGACCATGCCCGACTACGAAATTCTTGTCCGCCTGTCCGAGACCCACGACCGTCGGCTCCGGATGAGTGAATTGGCCGAGGTTACCCTTGCCTCCCGCTCGCGGCTGAGTCACCAAATCGACCGAATGGAAAAAGCCGGTTTGGTCTCCCGAGAGTCCTGCCCTGATGACAAGCGCGGATACTTCGCGGTGCTCACGAAGAAGGGTTGGCAGGTCTTGGTCGAGACCGCACCGTCGCATGTGGAAAGTGTCCGAATGCGGCTTGTGGACGCACTTACTCCCCAGGAGTTCGCCACCCTTGGCAAGCTCTCCGCCAAGTTGGTCGAACAGCTCGGTGAGGAAGTTCGCTAATCCGCCGACCCTGGGCCTTGGCCCGGATTCCAATGCGAAGTCGAGCAGCATGAGGTGGCCTTGACTTTGCCGGTTACCGCTCCAACGGCAAGGAGCAACGTAGGGATGGCAACAAACGCAGCCGCCACAAAGCGCATGCGGTCAGCCTACGGCTCTTGCGCGACTTTCCGGAGGTAGGGGACGAGTCGACCTGTAAGCCGGCTTCTGTGACCGGCCGAGGCCGATCGGTGATCATCCATCTGCGACTGCTGTTACCAGCAGCCTGATGCGGTCTACCTGCGAATGTTGAGCGGGCAACTCATTCGCACAGGCTGGCGAACCAGCCCTCTTGACCTTGCTCCAGGTGGGGTTTACCGAGCCGCCATGGTCACCCATGGCGCTGGTGGTCTCTTACACCACCGTTTCACCCTTACCAGTATTGCTACTGGCGGTCTGTTTTCTGTGGCACTTTCCCGCGGGTCACCCCGGGTGGGCATTACCCACCACCTTGCCGTGTGGAGGCCGGACTTTCCTCGACATTCTCATGCCGCGATCACCCGGTCGACTCGTCCAAGGGCACAGTACGCCCAAGACCCCGCCTGCGGCAACCAGTGCTAGGTCGCACTCATCTGGGAACAGGCGGCCGACCACATCGATTCAGGCACGATCGCATCGCCAGGTCTGCCCTGTCCGGCGACAACGGTCCCGCACACTGTTTCGGGAGTCTTCAGCACCCATGTCTGATCACTCCATTGGAAAATCATCGGCTGCGAGACACCCGAGTGACTGCCCCCCTGCAGCGTGGCCATCACCACCGCCCAGCCATCCGAACACTGGACCGAGTCAATGGACGTGAGCGAGATCGATGACTGCGCAACGATCGACGTGACGGTCTCAGTGAATGCCGGTTTTGTGCACGGACCTTGTGCAGCAGGGCTACTGGCGCAGCCCGCGAGGCCCGCGCCGAACATCAGCGTGCCTGACAGCACCCAGACCGTTCCGCGTAACGCCATGACAACCAGCATGCCATTTGCTGCCGAGCAGCCATGGTAGGGATCGGCTACCGTTCTGCAGTGCTGTTCCTACTGCCGCCGAGTGAGGGCAAGACCCCTGCCGCTTCTGGGCCTGTGCTTCGACATACCAAGTTGTCCTTCCCGGAATTGAATGCCACTCGCCGGCAAGTGCAGCAGTCACTGCAGGAATTGTGCCGCTCGCACCCGACCAAGGCTCGCCGCGTCTTGGACTTGGGGCCCACGCAGGACGTGCTTATCTCGTCGAATGCCGAACTGGATCGAGCGAGGTGTGCGCCTGCTGTTGAGGTCTATACAGGCGTGCTGTACGACGCGCTGAGTGCGTCGACCCTGACCCAGTCGGCCAGAAAGCGCCTCAATGCCATGACTGCCATCAGTTCTGCACTTTTCGGTCTGATTCGACCAGATGACCTGATCTGCGCATACCGCCTGAGTGGGACTGCAACGCTCCCCGACCTCGGATCGTTGAGCCGACTGTGGGCCCCGCAGGTTGCCGCCATCCTGGACAAGCAGGACGGTCCGATCGTGGACATGCGTTCTCAGGCGTATGTCAATCTCGGCCCGATTCCTCAACCAGCATGGGAGCGGGCTATGACCATGCGCATCCTGGTGGAGGCGAACGGAAAGCGCTCGGTTGTGTCTCATCACAACAAGGCCACGAAGGGGCGCATTGTCAGATTGCTGGCCTCCGCCACTGCCCTACCCAAGACCGTCGATGGACTGCTCGCGCGCCTTGAGCGAGGTGGGTACGCCTGCGAATTGCACGAGTCGACCAAAGGCCCGGCACGACTGGACGTCATTGTGGACCACGTGTAAGTCGCTACACTCCCGGGACGTGCAGGTCGCGGATGTGTGCTGATTCAGAGAAACCAAAGACCGATGCATTGCCATCGGCGAACCACGTCAGCGTGGTGATGGAGCATGGTGAAAGCTCCATGCGGAACAGGCTGGTAAGCGGAGCGGCAATGGTGTGAGTCACCATCAGCTTGATGGGGGTGACGTGGGCCACCACGATGACGCGCTTGCCCCCGTGGCGAGCGATGACCAATTCGCGAGCCCGGTTCACCCGATCGTTGATTTGATCGAATGACTCCCCGCCAGGAGGAGCCACCCGCGCAGAGTTCAGCCACGCAGCCAGTTCGTCGGGCCACTGTTGCTGCACTTGGTCGAAAGTCAGTCCATCCCACTGCCCGAACGAGCATTCGGCAAAATCGTCGATGATTTCCACCGGACGCTGAATTGCCTCGCCGATGATTGCAGAGGTTTGCCGCGTACGCAGCAACGGCGAGCTCACCAAGACATCGGCACCTCCTCTGGCGACAAGTTCCTTGGCCACAGCATGAGCCTGTGCAATGCCGAGCTCGTTGAGCGGCATGTCAGCGCCCCCAAGTCCGGAGAAGCGCTTTTCAATGCTGTACGCGGTGGCGCCATGGCGCACTGCGACCAATGTCGTAGGCGATCCCACCTCTGGATTCCATCCGGCGAGTCTGGTGACCGGGTGGGCGGGGTGTTCTGCGGCCGCACCAACAACGTCCATCGATGCCAGATGTTCCACCGCTCCTGAATCCACGATTGCGTTTCGTCGAAGGACCGCACCGTCCCGTCCCAACATGACGGCGTCCAGGACCTCGTTCACCACAGCGTCTGCGGCAGCATTGCGCTCACGGGGCACCCAGACATACCGAACTTGTGCATCGGGAAAGATCGCGCGCGCCCTGAGGGCAAGGGAGCGCATATCAGCGTGCTTGATTTTCCATCGACCTGACATTTGCTCGACGACCAACTTTGAGTCCAGGCGAACCTCGACCTCGGCGTTGGGATCAAGTTCCTTGGCCCAAGTCAGGCCGGCGATCGTTCCCTGGTACTCGGCGACATTGTTGGTGACCTCCCCCAGGTACTGGCCCGCGGCTATCAATTCCAGGCCGGTTATGCCGTCGCGCACGATCGTGCCGTACGCAGCAGGACCCGGATTCCCACGTGATCCGCCATCGGCTTCAACAATGAGGTACCGGGCCACGGAATTACAGTCCAGATTCTGCCGTGCGCACGAGAATGCAGCGGCATTCCTCGCAGCGAATGACCTCGTCAACGGCAGCCTGCCGAATCATCTGAATCTCATTCGGAGGAAGCTCCAAGCGACAGCCCTCGCATCGGCCCCGATACAGCTTGGCAGCCCCGATGCTTCCGGCGTCGCTGCGAATCTTGTCGTACAGAGCCAGCAAGTCAGCCGGGATGGACGCGCAAATATCGCCTCGGTCGGCTTGCGTGCTGTGTCGCTCAGATTCAAGTGCGGCTACTTCAGCATCAACCACGGTCGTGAGCGCCGCGACTTGCGCCTGCGCTTCCGCTGAAGCGGCTTGCAGGTGCCTCACTGCCGCCTGGGCACCCTCGACCCGTT
>Ga0164296_1006185_pt1 | contig 10229 bp, 10 predicted proteins | sample GEODES057metaG_FD_113533 | JGI IMG/M metagenome (GOLD analysis project Ga0164296, IMG submission 113533) | Dystrophic lake water microbial communities from Trout Bog Lake, Wisconsin, USA - GEODES057 metaG | ecosystem: Environmental > Aquatic > Freshwater > Lake | place: USA: Trout Bog Lake... | reverse complement strand
TCGACGTCCTGCTCGGCCTGATCGCGGTCGCGCTGGTGGCGATGCTCGTCCAGTTCTGATCGCGTCGTCGCGGTCAAGGTATACATTCTCTTCGGGGCCCCTGTGTCGGGCGCCAGCGACGAGAGCGGGAGCCGGTGGACGCCGAGCGGTTCGATGACATCACGGTCAACGACGTGCTGCGACACTTCCTCCGCCGCGAGGTGCGCGCCTTCGCGGTGCACGAGGCCCTCGTGCGGCGGGACTTCGACGTGGAGGCGGTCCACCAGTTGCGCGTCAGCGCCCGGCGGCTGCGTTCGGAGATCCAGGCGATGCGCTCCGTCCTCCCCGCCGAGCCCTGGGACGCGCTGGCGCGCGACCTCAAGCGGGTGGGGGCCGCCCTGGGGCCCCTGCGCGACCTCGACGTCCTCGCCGAGATCTTCGCCCAGCACCTCGACGCCGGCACGCAACTCGACGCCGCACTGCGACTGGCCCTGGGGCGTCAGCGCGTGCGCCGCGAGCGGGTGGCGCTGGCGATGCTCGATGCGCCGCTGTACGCGAAGGTCGTGCGCCGCGTCGGTGCCTTGAGCGAGACGCCGGGTCTCGGGCGTCGCGGCGACGCGTCGGCGCGGGACCTCTTCGCCGCCACGCTGTGGGAGGCGGCTTGCGCCTACCTGGACGCGGTGCGCGAGCCGGCGGCGCGCCGCAGCGACGAGGAACTGCACCGCGTGCGCATCGCGTCGAAGAAGTGCCGTTACAGCTTCGAGGTCGCGACGGTCTTCCTCGGCGACCAGGCCCACCGCGTCGCCCAGCCCCTGGCCGAGATCCAGGGCATCTTGGGCGACGTGCACGACCGCGCGGTGGCGGTGTCCTTCCTCGACACCCTGCGGCTGCCCGAGGAGCTCGACCTGGAGCTGCGGCGCACCTTGCGCAATGAGATCGCCGAGCTTCGACCAAGTTGGGCTCGCCACTACGACGAGGCGCGTCAGGCGATGCTGGCCCTCTTCGAGTCCCCGCCGTCGCGAGGTGTCTAGAGGAAGCTGGCGCGTCCGACCATGCCGGCGGCGACGGTCGCGTTGGTGACCTCGTCGATGAGCACGAAGCTCCCGGTGACCCGGTTGTCGCGGTAGTCGTCCACGACCAGCGCATCCGCGGTCTGGATGCTGACCAGTCCGATGTCGTTGGTGGCCAGCTGACTACCGTCGACGACGCGCAGGGTTTCGATGTCCACCACACCCGAGAGCTCGCGGATTCGCGCCGGGGTCACCTTGGTGGTGTGCTTGAGGCGCAGGCGCTGACCGGCGCGGACCGGCTGTTCGCCGAACCAGCACAGGGTGGCCTCGAAGTCCTTGGTGACCGTGGGCAGGGGAGCGGTGGCCAGCAGGTCGCCGCGACCGGCGTCGGTCTCGTCGGCCAGTCCCACGTCGATGGAGAGGCCGGCCGTGGCCGCGTGGCGCGGGCCCGAACCCGAGTTGATCGAGGTGATGGTCGTCTCGATGTTGGCGGGCAGCAGGGTGACGGGGTCGCCCTCGCGCAGGGTGGAGCCGTTCACCATGCCGGCGTAGGTGCGGCCGCCGCCGTTTTGGCGCAGGACCCACTGGATGGGCAGGCGCGCCCCGGAACCGGCGTGGCTCCAGGAACCGGCGTTGGAGCCCTCCAGGGCCTGGAGCACCGAGGGCCCGTCGTACCAGTCGAGGTGCGAGGAGCGCTCCACGACGTTCTCGCCCAGCAGGGCCGAGACGGGGATGGAGATGACGGATTCGAAGCCCAATTCGTGGGCCAGGGTGTTGAGCTCGTCGAGGATGGCGATGTAGGCACTCTCGGACCAGTTGACCTCGTCCATCTTGTTGACCGCCACGATGATGCTGCGCACACCCAGCAGGGCGGCGATGCACAGGTGGCGACGCGTCTGCTCCTTGACGCCGTGGGCGACGTTGAGCACGACCAGGGCCAGGTCCGCCGTCGAAGCGCCGGTGGCCATGTTGCGGGTGTACTGCACGTGGCCGGGGCAGTCGGCGATGATGAACTTGCGCGTCGGGGTGGCGGCGTAGCGATAGGCCACGTCGATGGTGATGCCCTGCTCGCGCTCGGCGCGCAGGCCGTCGGTGACGAAGCTCAGGTCGAGGTCCCCGACGCCGCGCTTCTCCGAGGCGGCGGCCACGGCGTCGAGCTGGTCGTCGAAGAGCTGGCGAGTGTCGACGAGCAGGCGGCCGATCAGGGTCGACTTGCCATCGTCGACCGAGCCCACGGTGGCGAGACGTAATAGGTCCTTGGTGGCGAGTTTCATCTAGAAGTAGCCCTCGCGCTTGCGGTCTTCCATGGCGGTCTCGCTGAACTTGTCGTCGCCTCGCGTCGCGCCGCGCTCCGAGACGTTGGCCAGGGCGATCTCGTCGACGATGGCCGCGAGCGTGGACGCGCTCGAGAGGACGGCTCCGGTGAGGTTGGCGTCGCCCACGGTGCGAAAGCGCACGGTCAGACGTTCGACGACCTCTTCGGATCGGGGCTCCACGAAGGGGCCGACGGCGAGCAACATGCCGTCGCGGCGAACCACGTCACGCTCGTGGGCGAAGTAAATGGCCGGCAGCGCCATCTCCTCGCGCTCGATGTACTGCCAGATGTCGAGCTCGGTCCAGTCCGAGAGGGGGAAGGCTCGCAGGTGCTCGCCCGGGTTCACGCGCCCCTGGTAGAGCTGCCAGAGCTCGGGGCGCTGCTGACGGGGGTCCCACTGGCCGAAGGCGTCGCGGAAGGACAGGATGCGCTCCTTGGCGCGGGCCTTGTCCTCGTCGCGGCGCGCGCCGCCGAAGGCGGCGTCGAAACCGTGCTCGGTGATGGCGTCGAGCAGGGTGACCGTCTGGAGGCGGTTGCGCGGTCCGAGCGGGCCCGGGTCGGCGACGCGGCCTCGGTCGATGGACTCCTGCACTGAGGCGACCACCAGGCGCGCCCCGTGGCGGGCCACCGCCTGGTCGCGGAATTCGAGGACTTCGGGGAAGTTCTGGCCGGTGTCCACGTGCATCACCGGGAAGGGCAGGGACTGGGGTGCGAAGGCCTTGGCCGCCAGGTGCAACAAGACGGCCGAGTCCTTGCCGCCCGAGAAGAGCAGGACGGGCTTCTCGCATTCGGCCACCACTTCACGCAGGATGAAGATCGCGTGCGATTCGAGGAGGTCGAGGTGGTCGGTCATGTGAGGGGCCTGAAGGGTCGAGGTGGACATGGGCGGGGTACTATGAAGTCTATCCCACTAAACCACTAGAGATAATCAGGCTCTTTCCCTCACCACCATGACGACCCCGACACCAGAACTCCTCCACGAACTCGACGCCGCCGACAGCGCGCTGGCCCACGCGTCGCCGCGCGACATCCTCAGGTGGACCTTCGATCGCTTCGGCGACGACCTCGCCTACGCCTGTTCCTTCGAAGACGTGGCGCTCCTGCACATGATCCACGAGCTGGCCCCGCGCACCGAAGTGATCTTCCTCGACACCGGGGGACACTTCCCCGAGACCCTCGAGTTCCTCGACGCCCTCGAACGCGACTGGGGGCTCAACGTGACGCGCACCCAGCCCGGCCCGTCGGCGGCGGCGTGGCCCTGCGGCAGCGAACGGTGCTGCGAAGTGCGCAAGGTCGAACCCCTGTCGCGCGCGGTGGCGGGGCGAGCGGCGTGGCTCACCTCGGTCAAGCGAGTGGACGCGCCCACGCGCGCCAACATGAAGATCGTCCACTTCGACGACAAGTTCGGTCTGGTCAAGGTCAACCCCATGGCCACCTGGACCGACGACGACGTCGCGTACTACCTCGACTCGAAGAAGCTCCCGACGCATCCGCTGTGGGCGCAGGGCTACGCGTCGATCGGCTGCGCGCCGGTGACCGTCAAGCCCCTCGTGACGGGGGACCGGCGCTCGGGCCGATGGGCCGGGGCGGACAAGGAAGAGTGCGGCCTGCACGAGGCCTAGACGCCTGACATCCACCATTTTCTAGCGGTTCAGAAGTACATTTGACTTCAATGTTTGAGCGTGCTAGCGGAGCGACGAGACGATGCTCCTGCTAATCGTCGCCCTCTTCTGGCTGGCGATCGGCCTGCCGTGGGGGATCTCCAAGTACCGCAGTTCACGCTCCGATCGCTCAATCGACACCTTCCAGGCCGAGCACGAGGTGCTGAGCCGCCAGGGCTATACCGTGGCCCCGGCCCGACGCCTCGACGACGCCTACCTCTACGAGGAGCAGGCCTACGAGCCCGCGCACCCGCCCACGCGTCCGCGGCTCACGGTGGTCCACGACGACGACACGTATTCGTCCCTCGAGAGCCGACTCTCGTGGGACGAGTGGGACCGCGACTACGCCTACGACGACGACGCCCGTCCCGCTGCTGTGGCCCCCGCCGTCGCCAACCATCGCTTCGCGGCCTACGCGTCGTCACCGACGCCGACCCACTCGCCCTCGCCCTACGACACCGCGCCGCTCGCGAACATGTCGATGAAGGCTCGTCGCCAGCGCATCGCGCTCGGGCTGGTGGGCGCGGCGGTCGTGCTCACGCTTCTCGAGATGCTCGTCGGCGCGGCCGCCCTGCAGGACCTGGCCATCGTGGCGTGGGTGGCGTTGGCCGCCTACGTGGCGGCGGCCCTCGTGGCAATCAGCCAGGGCTATCTCGAGGTTTCGTCGCTGATTGGGGGCCGGGTCAGGGCCTTCGCCCCGATCGAGCTCCACGGGGACGTCGATCACGACGACTACGTCGAGGAGATGGTCGACGAGGACGACGAATGGGCGCGTGAACCGCGCCGCTACGCGCTGGGCTAAAGTGGGTACTCCCTCGGGGGTGTAGCTCAATTGGTAGAGCGCTACGTTCGCAATGTAGAGGCAGTGGGTTCGAATCCCATCACCTCCACCGAGTATCCCTAGGCGGTTCCCCTAGGGCGGAGCTGCGCTAGGGTCGCCACCGACGGCGAGGAGCGACAATGGCGCAAGCGGTGCGACTGCACAATTTCGTGGTCTCGAGCGACGGCTTCGGTTCAGGGAGCGGTCAGAGTCTCGAGCGTCCCTTCGGCCACGCGAATCCCGCGGAACTCTTCGCCTGGGCCGGGGCCACCGCCCACTGGGTGAATCGGAGCGAAGCGGGCGGCAGTTACGGCCTCGACGACTACTGCACGCGGGAGTTCTCACGCAACATCGGTGCCGAGATCATGGGGCGCAACAAGTTCGGGCCCCAGCGCGGACCCTGGGAGGACTTGGCCTGGCAGGGCTGGTGGGGAGAGGACACGCCGTTCCACACGCCGGTCTTCGTGTTGACGCACCATCCGCGCCCCTCCTTCAGCCTGGGCGACACCACCTTCCACTTCCTCGACGCCTCGCCGCGCGACGCCCTCGCGCGGGCCTTCGCCGCGGCGGAGGGCCAGGACGTGCGCATCGGCGGCGGCGTGGCGACCGTCCGGGAGTTCCTCGACGCGGACCTGATCGACCAGATGCACGTCGTAGTGGCCCCCGTGGAACTGGGTCGTGGCGAACGGTTGTGGCAGCGCCCCGAGGAGTTGAGCGATCGTTTCTTCCTGGAGAAGGTGCCGAGCCCCAGTGGCGTGACGCACCTCTTCTTCTGGCGCCGATAGGGCGACGGGAGTGGCGGGCGCGACGAGTGACCCGACGGCGGCGCTCGCCCGGGTGATCCCCACGAGTGCTTACGAGGAGGAACGATGAAACTACTGCTCACGTCGGCCGGTATCGCCAACCCGAGTATCCGGGCGGCCCTGGAAGAACTCCTCGCGAAGCCCATCTCGCAGTCTCGCGCCCTCTTCGTCGCCGCGGGCATGTACCCCTTCCCGGGCGGCGGCACGAGGGTCCTCGAGGTGCTGCGCGGTAAGTCCGGGAGCCCGCTGATCGACCTGGGCTGGGAATCGTTGGGACTGCTGGAGATCACGGCGTTGACGAGCATCCGGCGCGAGCATTGGGTGGACGACGTCGCCGCGAGCGACGCCCTCCTCGTCTGGGGTGGCAACGTGATGTACCTCAAGTACTGGATGGAGAGATCCGGCTTGGCGGACCTGCTGCCCACCCTCGAGCACGTCGTCTACGTCGGGGTCAGCGCGGGGAGCATCGTCATGACGCCCTTCAACTGCGACGCCGAATCGAACGTGGCCTTCGCGCCCGACGACGGCGAGGTGGCGAAGGACGCGCGCCACGGACTGGGGCTGGTCGACTTCACCATGTGGGTGCACGTCGGCAATCCCAATCCCATCTTCGAAGACCACACCTTGGCGAACGTGCAGCGGTGGGCATCGGGCGTGACGGTGCCCACCTACGCCCTGGACGACGCGAGCGCCATCAAGGTCGACGGCCACGAGGTCGAGGTCGTCTCCGAGGGCCAGTGGACGTTGTTCTCGCCCGCCTCGGGGGGCCACCTCGAGCACCCGTGAGCCCGCGGGAGCCGGTGGCGGCGGCCCGGTAGGATGAGGCCCCATGGGTTACGTCGTCGATTTCACGAATGTCTCCACGACCGGGCTGGAGTCGTCACCCGTGGCCTCGGCCCTCGCGGGACTTCGCGCCAACGAGGCGCGCTACTTCAAGAACAAGTACGGCCACGACTTCGACGTCGAGTCGGCGGCCACGGCGAAGAAGGCCGTGAAGCTCGTGCACGACATCCTGGCGAAGGAGCGCAACATCGTCATCTCGTCGCCGCCGCTCCAGGCCACGAGCTTCCAGGTCGAGAACGTCCGCTGGACCTACGTCTTCTACGAAAGTGGTCTGTCGATCAACGTCCTCTACACCCTCGACGGGGAGAAGCCCAAGCGCGCGGTGGGCTTCAAGCTCTCCGAGGGCATGGACGTTCCCGAGGAACTGTCGGCCTTCAACTTCGCGCGCCAGAAGTCGAAGTTGGCCGGCACCATTCGCGGGTCGTATTTCGTCATCAAGGGCGAGTACTAGTCCGCCGCGACGGGGTCGATTAGAGACTGACCCAGCGCAGCGTGGCGGCCACGGCGGCGATCGCCCAGCACAGGGTCCGCCAGGCGTGAGCGCGTCGCAGGGCCGCGACGCGAGCCGATTCGAATCGCTCGCCCAAGTGGTGGTGGTGGGGAACGGCCACCAGGACGGTGAGCGCCACGGCGGCGCCCGCCCCCGCCGCGCACAGGCACCAGTCGACTTGCGTGACTCCGTGGTCCGCGAGGAGCCAGGCGACGAGGCCGATGGCCTGGGCGGCCCACGCCGGCCCCACCGCCCAACTGATCCGGCGCGCGTGGTGACGGTGAAAGTCGGGCCAACTGCGCGCATCGACGAGGCTGAATCCCGGGTAGTTCACGAGCCCCACGGTGCAGGCGAGACCCACTAAGTACCAACTCGACGCGACCGTCAGCACCAGGGCGATTCTCACCCCACCAAGGTAGCGACCCCGACGTCAGGCCTGGTCGGGGTGCGGTCCGCGACGCCGCCGCCGGCACTGCGTCGCGCGCACTGCGCTGACGCCGACCCAACGAGGGCGGTCGAGCAGACGCAGGGTCGTCACCGACGTTCCTCGCAGGTCGGCGCCGTCGAGCACCGCCGTCGCCAAGGTCACGCAGCATCGGCGCAGCGCGGGGCGCAGCGCGTCGAGGTCGCTACCGTCGATCAGCTCGCAGCGGCCGTCGGCGCCACGACGGATGACCAGTTTCAACGACCGGTCGCCGGGAGCGGCCGTGGCGAATCCGACCTCGCGCACGATGGCGCGGTCGAGGCGGAGCCCGGAGGCTTGGAGCCTTCTCACGACGGCGAGGCCCAACCCTCGAGGGTCCATTGCCGCCAGGCGTCGTGCGCACGGGCCCGCGCCACGAGACGGATCCAGCCGCCGGCCGCCAGCTTCAGCACCTCGGGACTGTCGCGCACGACCTGGTCGAGTCTCGCGAGGGGCGCCTCCACCGCGACCAGGAGGCGAACGGGCGAGTGAACGGGGCGTGCGCCGACGTAGAGGGACTGGCGGGGGAGCCCCGGGGCGAGGTCGGGGTCGTCGCCGCGCAGGACGCCGAAGTCGCCGACGGGGTTCAAGGTCGTCTTGTCGCCGGCGCCCAGGGAGTCGGGCGCGACGCTGGAGAAGTAGTACGCGGCGTTGATCCACTGGGCGACGACGACCGGGCCGCCCATGATGGACGCGAGCACCTCGCCGCTGGCGTCGTCGTCCGCCTCGTAGGAGTGCAGGAAGACCCGCCCTCGCAAGTCGAGTCCGCGGCTGGAGCGGCGCGGACCGATGAGGAAGGCCGCGTGACCCGTCAGCCCCCACTCGGGCCGCGTCTGCGCCCAATCGAGGGCGCGACGCTGGTATCGCCGGGGCATCGCGAGACCGAGCCGACGCGCCTCGACCTGGCGCTCGTGGCGCACGGCAGCGGTGGCCTCGTCCAAGCGGTCCCGCAGCTGCGCGGAGGCCGGCGCGTCCACGACGACCTCTTCGGTGGTGGTGTTGTGCAGGGCGGCGATGAATCTCGTCGTGGTCGGGATGGTGATGCCGCGTTGCGCCAGTTCGCGGCGGACGGCCTCGTCGTTCAAGAGAGCGGCCGCGACGGCGGCGTTGGGTCCTCCACCGCGAGCGGCGCAGGCGCCGCAGTCCAACGTGGAGTAGTGGGTGTTGGCGCGCGAGCGCGCGCAGTGTCCGACGATGACGACTTCGGGGGCGAAGTCGCGGGTGAGCCCGGTACCGACCAGCAGGGACTCGGCGACAGCGGCCGGATCGTCCGTCTCGAGCGACCAGTGCCGCAGCTGCGCCCCTTGGTTGCCGAGGCGCGAGCTGACGTAGGTGGAGGCCACCATGGCTCCGGCGCTGAGCCAGCCCGCTCCCTCGGCGATCGCGAACATGCCCTGGGGCTCGTGGGTGAGTTCGGTGAGAACCTCGCGCAGCGAGCTCCGGTCGCGTTTCGAGGACGTGGGGGCCGCGCCACCGCTGATGCGCGCCGTCGGGCGTAGGAGAACGGGCAGGGCCAGCTGCTCCTCGTCCTCGTCGATCGCGCGCACGGTGGCGGCCACCGCGAAGAATCCGGCGAAGCCGAAGGTCTCCACGTCGTCGTGCGCCTCGAGGGCGCGGCGCAGGGGTTCGGAGCGGACGTCGATGCAGGTGACGAACTGCCAGCGCGGTCGCGCGGCCCGGGTCACGTCGCCCGAGAGCAGTTCGATGACGTCGTGGTGGACCTTCGCCTCGAGCTGGCGGAGGCGCTGTGCGCCACCGGTGGCCACGACGGGTGAGGACTGCGGAGGTCGGATCGACCCGCGGTCGCGGTCGAGGCAGGCGAGGTCGACGCTCAACGACAAGGTTAGAAACTCGCGTCGCGAGAGACCCGCGTGGTGCGGCCGCGGAGCCCACTGGTCGTTCCACTTGGCCCAGCCCGCCCAGCCGGGCAGACGCGCGCAGTGCCGCGCGATCTCTTCGACTAAGAGATCGTCGTCCCAACCCAGGCGCTCGAGGTTGGTCGCGAGGGTGGCGGTGTCGAGCGAGTCGGCGATGTGGCGTCGCAGGGCCCCGGGCAGGGCCACGTCGACCGCGGGGTCTCGAAGGGCGCTCGCGAAGGAGGCGAGCCGTTCGCCGCTCGCGTCGCTGGTGGCGGCGAGCAGGACCTGTCCGATGGCCCGCCGGATCTGACGAGCGCGAGGCGAGTCGCTGCCGAAGTGGCGTTCCGCGACCGTGCCGGGACGATCGATGACGGCCGATTCGTCACTCGGCTTCGCGATGCCCACCGCGGCCAGGTGCTCGCGCGTCGGCCACAGCGTCGTGCCTAGACGGTGGCCGAACTCCTCGACCGCCTGGGCGAAGGGCGTGTCAGTGACGTCGAGCAGGGGATTGCAGGCCACCGCCTGGTCGAGCGGCCATAGCGGTCCCACCCACCGGGTGCCTCGTTCGATCAGCTCGTCCACGGGCGTCATCGGACGACTCCGACGGGCTCGAACGCCCTCAGGGCATCCCGGCGCGGCGCGCGCTGGACCGCCGGCCGCCGACGCAGCTTGGCCAGCAGGGCGGTGACGGCGACGGTGGCGCCGAGGGACCACCACGGGGCCGCGACGTCCGCGACCGTCGACGACTCCAGCCAGACCTGGGCGCCGGCCACCGCCGCGCAGTAGCTCACCAGGGTCGCGGACAGGGCGAGGACGAGGACGACGGGGTGTCGGAGCGGGCGCCGGCTCGACGACCACCAGACCGCGAGGGCCGCGACGGCGAAGACGCCGTCGACCGCCCGCGACTCCGGGGGGGCCGCGACGCCGATCGCGACCGCCACCGCGCACAGGGCCGCGACGGCGCTCACGCGGTTCGTCGTGGTGAG
>Ga0164296_1006184_pt1 | contig 10229 bp, 9 predicted proteins | sample GEODES057metaG_FD_113533 | JGI IMG/M metagenome (GOLD analysis project Ga0164296, IMG submission 113533) | Dystrophic lake water microbial communities from Trout Bog Lake, Wisconsin, USA - GEODES057 metaG | ecosystem: Environmental > Aquatic > Freshwater > Lake | place: USA: Trout Bog Lake... | reverse complement strand
GGGCAATTTCGATGACTCGATCTGGTCTCTTAATGGAGGCCATTCGACCCAACCAGCCAACTACGATGGCATTTTGATCAATCCCAAACTTTTCCTTCACGAGCTCTTTAGAGTCCAGCTCTAAGTCCTTTATGCCGGGCTTTACAACCACGTACTTATTCGGCTCACTTATGCCTGCCGCAATCAATTCATTTCGGACTATCGACCCCGAGGAAATGTAGAGGTCCGTCACTCGAGAGAGAATTCGCTCCGCAGTGATGATTAGCCTGCTTTTGAAGCGCCCAAAATATCCATATAACAAGTGTCCATGAAAGGTATGCACCACAGCTGGGCGCGCATCACCCAGGCCAATCGTCGCAATTCGCCCCAAAGCTCCCGCCTTAGACGTATGGGTGTTCACGAGGTCTGGACGGTACTTCTTGATGGCGCGCCTTATTTCCAACACCGCGCGAAGGTCGCCACTGAATGTGATTGAGCGCCCGAGTCCCGAAATATGAATCCCAGAATGCTTGTTAAAAGTTTCGTCTTCTATCTCGGTGCCCTGAACTAATCCAGCCACCAATGCCGATTCATTACCTCTGCTCTCGAGCCCGGAAATGAGCACATACAGCCAACGAGCCGTGCCGCCACGATTAACCCGCGTAATAATCTGCATCGTGCGCACGGCCTGATTCTATCGGTAGTAATTGGATGTATGAGGTGAGACGATATAGCCGTGGAATTCATTTCAGAGTGCAGCTCGGACGAAATCAATAAGGCAGCGGAGGCGCTCATCGCAGGCAATCTCGTGGCTTTTCCCACCGAGACCGTATACGGGCTCGGTGCTGATGCGACCTCTGAAGAAGCGGTTTCAAAGATCTATAAGGCTAAAGGGCGCCCCGCAGATCATCCTCTTATCGTTCACGTATCGTCCTTAAATTCACTTTCGGACTGGGCTGTTGAAATTCCTGAATATGCGATTCAACTTGCGCGCGATTTTTGGCCCGGACCAATGACCTTGGTTTTAAAGCGGAGTGAACTCGCAAAGAATTTTGTGACCGGTGGGCAGAATACGGTCGGACTTCGAGTGCCGAATCATCCGATAGCGCTTGCTTTATTGAAGAGCTTTGAAAATTTAGGCGGCAAAGGGCTTGCTGCTCCAAGCGCAAACCGATTTGGAGCCGTATCTCCCACGGATGCCGATGCCGTTAAAGAAGAGCTTGAGTCTCATTTGAATTCGGAAGACTTAATCCTCGACGGTGGATCATGTTTGGTTGGTGTTGAGTCGACAATTGTCGATTGCACCGAAAATGCGCCGAGGATTCTGCGACCGGGAGCAATAACTAGCGAAATGATTAAAAATTCAACTGGAAGCAAGTTTTTTGAAAATGATCTGGGGGTAAAAATACGTGTTTCAGGTTCACTCGATTCTCATTACGCACCAAAGGCGCGGGTGATTCTAGGGACCGAAGCGGGGCAAGCCGACGGCTTCATTGCCATGGCTCACCTTTTCACCCCGGTTGGAGCAAGACGGCTGGCCAGTCCGAGAACAATCGAAGAGTTTGCAAGATGCTTGTATGCCGCATTTCGTGCCGCTGACAACCTCGGCCTTAAAAAAATAGGAGTGGTTGAGCCAACGGGGGATGGGTTGGCTGGAGCGATTCGAGACCGCATAAGAAGAGCGAGCCATAAATCAAACTAATATCTTTGGAAGGTAAAAGCAGTACCATCGCGGAGTAGGAATTTGACAAAATCCTACTGCCGTTCCAGATTCGTTATTTGGGTATTAAATACAGAAATCGGTAGAGTTAAACTTATGAATATAGAAAATGTTAGGTCGTATCTAAAAATACTTGTTAAGTATGGCCCTCGGATTTTATTTCAGGATTATCGAAATCGATCAAAAATTTGGCACCTAAATCAATCGCAAAATACCGTAGAACCGCAAAATACCAGCGTCGCCGATTCCAATTCGGAGTCGGGATACCTTGAGCTTTGTGATTTAGCTTCAAGAAATGATGACACCTTCAATAATTTTAGAAGCAACTTCGAGTACCGCAGAATTTTGGAGCATGTGAGTTATGATCTCGGACGCCGTTATCTTGCAGAGTTGAAAGACAAATACAATGTAAATCTAAAATCTGAAAAAGTAAAGCTTATTGAAGTGAATCGAATAGGTGGTCCACTAACTTTCTCATTTTCAAAAGGCGGAAAATTTTCGCCCACAGTACTCAGGTATCTTAAGGTTGCAAAAGAGCTAGAACACCATTTCGGCCCGCTGGATGGTTTCACGATAGCTGAAATCGGAATTGGATTTGGTGGTCAACCGGCAGTTCTTCACTTGGTGTCAAACGTTAGATCTTTCTATTTATATGATTTGCCAGAAGTGCAAAATTTAGCCAAGATATTTCTGAAAAGAGCAAGAGTTAATTGTGAAATTGAGTTTTTAGATGGGCGGGCGCCTTCGCGCTCCAAATCAGACTTGGTGCTAAGCAATTACGCTTATTCTGAATTGAGCAGAGAAGTACAAACTATGTATTTGACGAACGTCATTTCAAATTCCAAACGCGGTTACATTACATGGAACCATTTGTCCGCCCGTGACCTCGACGGCTATTCGCTGGAGGAATTGTTGGAACTAATTCCAAACTCCAAACTACTGAATGAATCGCCGCTAACATCGCCTGAAAACAAAATTATTATTTGGGGTAACAAGTTTGCTTCTTGAAGATGAGTTTGCGCATCGGGGCCTCCGGCGGACTTTTTACTGCATAGATCCTCGAAGTTGAGTGACACCTTCGGTATGTCCGCGATAGATAACTTCCCATAGAGCACCGTTTCCAGTGTGGGTTATCAATTTTGAACTCTTCGAAACGATATAAACAAGGGCGAGAAATATCTGCGCTTCCTGTAAAGGATTGGCCTTTTTTGTAAAGTGCGCGCCGATATCCCCGCTTCCTGATGTCAGTTTATCAATAGAAAAAGAACCATCAAATTTCGCTTTGAAATGGTTAAGAATCCCGAAATCGTCACTTAATACGAGAATTCTCGGCTTGATCAAGCCATGTCGAGCATTTTCAATAGCTGCTTCCCAGTTGGAAATTTCTGATACGGGGATTTCCAAATACTTGTCCGTACCTCGATAGTGAACTCCAATCAAATTTGTCAGATTTAAACCATATTCTTTCTCAAGCGATTCGCCTATTGCTAAAACCGAGCGAGAGGGTGCTGTAAATTTCTGCGCTTCAAGGTTGAGTGCTCTCAATGGGAGTGTGGAATAGTCGTATTTCCAGAATTCCACAAACGAAGGTGAACTTTGATCGCGAAAGCTAACTTTCAATGGTTTTTTGGGTTGCGAAAAAAGAAGCGGCCAAACATTTTGAAAGGGCCGATTCTTGTAAAGTCCGCACCCAAAGGAAGAATTTACTTTTTTAACACTCCCAGACATATTCGATAGGTCCCAAATTACACCAGATGCAATTGCAAAAAGCCCGGCATTATGCGTCACAAAAAATGTTGACCGAATTCTAAAGCCCCGCTCTGCAATTTCAATTGAATTCTTGAACACAAATCTGTTAAGGAAATCTAAAAAAGCTATGAGTCGCTTACTTGTTTCAAGTTCAAGTCTCAACCTGACACGAACGTCGATTGGAAGGTTGCGCGGAGTTTTTTTCACATTCGCCCTCTCTTAAAAAGTCAACCTACTCAATAACAATCCAAAAATCATCTTCATCTAAGGAATATCCCGAATGTGTCTTGGCTACTCGTTCGCTAAACTGGAACTTTCTGTAAATCTGGCATTGGTAATTTGTCTGCTCGGTACAAGCTACAATAAGGTGCCAATGTAACTTTTCAGCGCGTGGGGCCTTTAGCTCAGTCGGTAGAGCAACGGACTTTTAATCCGTGGGTCGTCGGTTCGAGCCCGACAGGGCCCACCCAGGTAGTTGGTCTGTGGCCATCTGTACTGCGAATAGATTATTTTAACTGGTCGAGCATTTTATTTAAAAAGCCAATGGGCCTGTTGCTAGCGCACGGGCGACTGTTGGTTTTCCACCGAAATAAATTGATTGTATTTTTGATGTTTGAAAAAATGAGTTATCCAGATTTGTTGATGCCATCGATGCCTGCCATCCGTTCGCAAATAGAAGGGCTCAGAAATTTTCACTAGTTTAGATTTTTCATTAAAGTCTTGAATTGCGAGCCTCTCCCCAGTGTGTTCGCCATAAAGCTCAATTTCCCCACCGATGACGTCGTCAAAGTAGCAAAATACACGCGGGAGGAACCTAGAAGAATCAGATTTAAAAAGTTCAAACGCATCCATTGTTGACGAGTAATAATCCAGATCAAACATTATCGCGCCAATGGGTGCAGGATCATATTCTTTGAAGAACATTTGCGCTGTATTCTTGACATCGCCAAAAACAATTTGGCTCGACCGTAATTTGGCTCGCAAGCCCTCTACGTCCATAGCGTAGAAACCCTCTTGCCAGTGGTAAGCAAGGTCTCGGTAATCACTGGGTTTCGGCAATCCTTCACCGGTATCAAATCCGTATATTTCAATTTTTACACCTGTAATTTTTGACACTTGGTCCGCGTGAAATTCAAGATTTAGTAGCCCGTTGCCCCCCGCGACGCCAAATTCGATAATACTAATTGAGTCTATGCCTAGTTTTGCAGCCAAATTAGCCGCCTGGAAAACACAGTAGCCATAGTGTGCGCGCGGCAGATTGCCGATTGCGATTCGTGTGCTGTACTTAAGAATATTCAGGTTTGTCAACGTGAATCGGAGGCTTTTCCCGAGGAAAGACTTGGACTGCAGAATCGCGAACACCCAACTTTTCATACGTTCCACTTTGGCACCGTTCCTTCAGTAAGTTGCTCAAACTCTATCGTAGCAACGCGCACTAGCTTCAAAATATGCTGACTAGGCGCGATTCGAGCCAAGAAAGTGCCATAATCGCCCCATGGGAAAAAATATTTTGGTTCTTGGCGGTGGCGGTTTTATCGGGGGCCACGCTATAAAACGCTTTAGGTTAGCCGGAGATTGGGTACGGTCTGCGGATCTTAAAGCGCACGAGTACGGTGCGGAGCCGGATGAATTTTTTCAAGGAGATTTAACGGATATGAATTTCGTGCGGAGCGTCCTTTCCGCTGATAGCCGTAGATTTGACGAGATTTATCAATTTGCTGCTGATATGGGCGGTGCCGGTTATATATTCACTGGGGCTAATGATGCGAATGTTATGTACAACTCCGCGACTATAAATTTAAATGTGCTTAAGGGAATTCTGGAATTACGGGGCGAAAATTCGGATTTCAACCCCAGGGTTTTTTACAGTAGCAGCGCTTGCATTTATCCGGCAGAAATCCAATCTGAAACAGATTCTCCAGATTTAAGAGAAGAAAACGCCTATCCCGCAAATCCCGACAGCGAATATGGTTGGGAAAAACTTTTCAGTGAGAGGCTTTACTTAGCATTCCACCGCAACTACCAAATCGATGTCAGAATAGCGCGCTTTCACAATATTTTCGGCCCCGAAGGGACCTGGACGGGAGGGAAAGAAAAGTCTCCAGCTGCGGTTTGTCGAAAAATCGCGGAGGCAAAGGATGGAGGCTCAATCGAGATTTGGGGCGATGGGCTTCAGACAAGGTCATTTTTATATATAGATGAGTGTTTGGATGCCGTGGCAAAGCTTATGAGTTCGGATTTCGTTGGGCCGATTAATATTGGGTCAGAAGAGATGGTTACCATTAATGAACTAGCAGGTATGGTTGCAGACATTGCTGGGAAATCAATAGCACTAAACCACATTGATGGGCCAACTGGTGTCCGTGGAAGAAACTCAAACAATGATCTGATCCGAAGCAAATTAAATTGGGATTATGAGCAGCCTTTACGAATCGGCTTAGAATTCACGTATCGATGGATTTCCGGTCAAGTGAAAGCCGCGAAGGGTGGCCAATGAGCAACGAGTTACCCGTTGAGAATGTTTTAGTGCTGGGATCTGCCGGTCAAATCGGCAGTGCACTTGTCCCATACCTCCGTGAAAAAGGGTACGGGGTGATTGAATTCGACATAGTAGACGACCCATTGGCAGATTTACGTCTTTGGCCAAACCAGAAGCTCAAACTTGCGATGGAAAATTGCGATTTTGTTTTTTTTCTTGCATTCGACGTTGGCGGATCTCATTATTTGGAGAAGTATCAAGACTCCTTCGAGTTTATTGATAATAATCTGCGACTGATGAGCAACACTTTTAGATTGCTCAACCAGGCTAAAAAACCTTTCGTTTTCGCAAGTAGCCAGATGGCGAGTATGAGCTATTCGACATATGGGATGTTAAAAGCCCTAGGAGAAAAAGCCACTCAATCAATTGGGGCAAAAACTGTACATTTTTGGAACGTCTACGGATATGAATCGGACGAGTCAAAATTTCATGTGATTTCAGATTTCATTCTTCAAGCCAAGCGCGATGGTGAGATAAGAATGAGAACCACGGGAGAAGAAAGTAGAGATTTCCTCCACGTTCATGATTGTTGCTCGGCGCTTGAAACCGTGATGTTAAAATATGCAGAGATTTCCGCAGGATCCCCCATACATATTTGTTCAAATAATTTCATCACAATAAAACAGATAGCGGAACTAATTGGGGAAAAATTAAACTCAAAAATAATCCCAGGGGTTAAGAAAGATCAAGTGCAACGTGACGCGAAAAAACCCGCAGATTTGAGTTTTCGAAAATACTGGGAGCCAAGCGTCAACTTGGAAGTTGGAATCGATGAGGTGTTAAGCCATTGGACCTAATGCATGGTGAAGGCTTTAAAAATATTCCAATTAGAGCCATTTTGCATGACGACAACATCGCGCATACACTCGAAAAATACGGTTTTTTCACTTTTACTTCTGGAAAAAGATCCAAATTGATTGAATATGTAAAATTTCCTAACACGAACGGCGATGTTTCGATTTACACAGATTGCTATCTCGACCCAAACTTAATCTCAGCAGATAAATCCACCTACAAGGTTGCATTTTTGGTCGAATCCAAATTTCTCTATCCAAAACCATATGTAGATATTCACAGCGTGGCCTCGATTGTAGATTTGATTGTCACTCATGACTGGGAAATTGTTAGGCAGTATGAGAACGCTGTTTTTGCCCCGTTTTCCGGTAGTTGGGTTACCGAATCAGAATGGTTGCTGAATCATGAGAAGACGAAACTAATCTCGTGTATCGCATCCAAAAATACTTCTACACCCGGACACTTGCTCCGACACAAGCTGATTTACAACTTTTCTCACAAGTATCGGTGGGACTTGTGGGGATCAGGTTATAGAAGCTTTTCCACTAAAGTGGATGCTCTTGGCCCGTATATGTACACCGTTGCGGTGCAAAATGGACGATATGACACCTATTTCACGGAGATTCTCACCGACCCTTTCCTATTGAGAACCATTCCAATTTATTGGGGTTCAAGTAGAGTGAAGGAAATTTTTGATGAGCGAGGCTTCTATACATTTGAAAGTAATCAAGAATTACAAGAAATCCTCGAACAAATCTCTCTAAGCGATTACCGGGCAAAGTTACCCTACATTGAGAAGAATTATCAAACCGCGATTTCGATAAGCAATTCTGATGACAATTTGGCAAGAGCTATTCTTTCAAAACGGAGTCCTTGATGTCGGGACGCTTAAAAATAGCCTGCGTATCAATGATTGGAAACGAGTCCGATGTCGCCGCCGCGTTCGCGTTCCAAAGTAACCTCTTTTTTGATAAAACTTACGTCGTCGCGCACAATTCGTTCGACGAGACTGTTGCTTCCCTTAAATCTATAAAAAATCTGCACCTACAGCTGTCGGATTTCGATGGTCAACCCCAATCGACAATTATTTCTAGCTTAGTTAAATTAGCCTTTGATGAAGGCGCAGATATCGTCTGCCCACTAGATGCTGACGAATTTCTAGACTTTAACGACTCGACAGAATTAGAACATTTCTTAGAATCTCACTCTGGAACAGATGTTCTTAAGGTTCATTGGAGCAACTTGTGTCCAAGCGAATTGGAATCATCTCAATTTGCGGGTAAATATATTTACAGCCACACGCTTAGTCGGGTGACAAAAGTATTAATCTATCGAACCGCATTTTTGAAAGATAAAAACCTCACAGTTGTACAAGGAAATCATGGGGTTAATTCAAAAATAAATTTAAGCGTGCGGGAAATCAAGACTCCTATACTATTTCATGTACCTATTCGATCAACTATGCAGTTTGCAAAAAAAGCCTTGATCGCTGGAGTGGTTCTCTCGAATGAAAAAACTCATCCTGTTTCAGACGACTGGGTTGACTTTTCATTACGGCCATTCCGACCCAGGGAAGATCTTCTCAACCTTGCTCTCGACTATGGGGAGCCACTCTGTACCGAACACGATGTGATGCAGATTGCAGCCGGCCGCGGCGTGATTCGAATTCTCTCGAAAATTGAATTAAGTAAACATAACTTTGATTTAGTGGCAGTTGAGCTTTGGCATGACTATTTGCAGTCCGTGAATCGAAAGCCACTTTCAGGGAATATTTCCCTGGTGGAAATCGCACAGCTAAAATCTCGATTACGTTTCTACGAAAGTTTCGTCGGCCGAGTTCAGCGGCACTTAGTTCGAAAATTCATTAAATGAACTTTTTAGCTCTAAAACAAAAGTCGAGAAATTACCCAAAACTTCAAGTTGAGTTGCATGGGGGTATTGGAAATCAACTTTTTCAATATTACGCTGGTTGGATTCTGGCGAATCACCGGGGGAGCGCTCTAGAACTCGACTCCACTCATTTGAAGCATAGCTGGGAGTCTCATGTCCGCAAGTCTAGCGGCTCCTTTGAATCCCCGTTGCAAAGCTTGGGCTTACCTGGACATTATTTTGTTCAGAACAATTCGGCATTTTCGATCGAAAAGCTCAGGCGTTTCAGTCGAGCAAAGCTTGGTATCGCGACTCCTCTCGCACTCCCTAAAATTGGTCGCAACACGTACATTAGTAGCGTTTTGGGCTACGATGCCGATTTGTTTTCGGTGAAATCGAATTACATCGCAGGATATTTCCAAACTTGGAAATATTTTGATATGGCAATAACTCTCAAGCCCGAACTTCGCCCAAAACTTCAAGAATCTTCTAGCTGGTTTCGCTCAATGGAATCGGATGCTCGCATTATTCGGCCAACAGTTATTCACGTTCGAAAACATTATTCGCACCTTGATAAATCGTTCGTTAATTTGAGCCAAGAATATTACGAAAAGTCGATTGAATATTTAGATCCAAATCAACAGAGGCGACCGATATGGATATTCGCGCAAAGTGATTTGATTTTGGACGAATATTTGCCTGAATGGATACTTTCAAAATCTGAGGTGATTTCTCCGCCGGACGAATCACTGGATTTTGAATCGATGTTGTTGATGTCAATGGGGGGAGCGTTAGTTACGGCAAACTCTACGTTCTCTTACTGGGCCGGCATGCTTTCAAAAGACGATTGCAAAATCTTCGCCCCGAAACGCCTGTTCGTAAATCAAGCTAACCCCAAGGACTACTACAAGAACTCGTGGACGCTAGTCTAATTAAGTCCTTTTTGACTTCGAGGGTAAACGTAGAATTGGAAACATTTTCTCCGCAGTGAACTTGTCCGCTCGATCCTGGTCCAGTCGTCGCATCAAAGGAAGGCGATCGCTAGGGCTTTCACTAGGAGAAAAAGTGCTCAAAAGGTATATTTTGGACATAAATTCCCATAAAAGTTTGGGTCAGAGCACAACATTTGCCCCCTGCCCGTGTCTTACATAGTAGAGGGCAAGACGTTGCCATCTGCAGGAAACGATTAATCGGAGAATTACCCATATGGCACTTCGTAAGAAGACGACCTCAGCAGCGGCCGCTACACAGGCCGTATCTGACTGGTCTGTTGCCGATCTCTCCGCTCTATACGCTGAACAACGCTCATCGCTCGTAGGTCAGGCTCGTCGGATTCTCCGTTCTGACGCTGATGCTGCCGAGATCGTCCAGGAAGCCTTCCTAAAGTTCATTTTGGCTGCCCCAGAGCTCGACTCACGCGACCGCGCTCTGGCTTACCTGCGAACCACGGTCAACAACCTTTGCTTGAACCAGATCCGCGCTACCGGCTCTCGCCCTAATTTGGTCGCGATTGATGCCGATACCACCCAAGAGCGCCTCAACGAGATTTCTGCAGAAGCCCACGTTCCTTTTGATGCC
>Ga0164296_1006183_pt1 | contig 10230 bp, 15 predicted proteins | sample GEODES057metaG_FD_113533 | JGI IMG/M metagenome (GOLD analysis project Ga0164296, IMG submission 113533) | Dystrophic lake water microbial communities from Trout Bog Lake, Wisconsin, USA - GEODES057 metaG | ecosystem: Environmental > Aquatic > Freshwater > Lake | place: USA: Trout Bog Lake... | reverse complement strand
TGGAAGTTTATTTCAAACTCTTTGTTTTTAGTATATCGAACAAACTGCCAGAACATACGATACTTTTCATTATCGCCATTCTTCCAAAATGGATTTTTTATTCCAAAATATGCAGTAATCATTATTCAACTCCAAAATGTTTCTTAATCAAATCACAAACATGAAGATTGTTTCCGTTACTCATTAGGGCAACATGAGCACATTCTCTCACAATCAACTCGGCGAACTTTTCCACATCAATCACATAAATGTTTGTGCGGTCATCATTTAATTCTTCCTCTGTGTTAGGGCCAGCCTGTTCAGCAAGTTCTCTAATCTTCTCGTTCATTCTTCAACTCCGAAAACTGAAATTTTCTTAACCATATCACCTAACCGCAGTTCCACAGATAAACGACGCTCGTTTCCGTTAAACATTCCGTCGCTAACTACAGTAGTATTAGCGATTTCATTAAACAATAACTCGGCGAACTTGGCTAAATCTTCTTCTGGAGTATAGTTGTCTATCATTTCTCTGCCACTATCGTCCCAAAGTGTAAATCCTATGCCAGCATCAAGGGCAAGTTGTTTAATCTTCTCGTTCATAACTTCTCGCCTGGTTCAAACCCACGGAATCCTTTAAAGCGTGGGAATCTTAGACTGTACGATCCGTCTTGATTTTGTGTAACAGCGTCTGCACGTACTTCGACAATATTACCAATAAGGTTATCCCGATCGGACCAATAAGTAATGCGATTATCATCTGTAAGTCCGCTTCCGACATTGGTGCGAATAAGTTTACCATCATCCTCTCCTTCTACGATTAATGCACCCAAGCGTCCAGCATTTTTGCCAGTGCCCTCTTCGGTGCCTACTACAGTTAAACTAACTTCAATAAATGGCTTTTGTTTAAGCCATGCTACACTACGCTTGCACTCATATCCTGCTAAAGGATCTTTGATCATAATACCTTCATATCCACCGGCAATCGCTGTAGCGTTAATGTCACTAAAACGTTTTTGACCTGCTTCAGTGTCTAAGTCTACCATTTCATTACCTAGTACATGAATGTTAGGAATATGATCACGAATAGGCTCGTACCAAATCTGTAGTGCATTACTGCGTTCATATTGGGGAATATCACTGCGACCGCGTTTAAAATCTTCTAGACTCAGAATATCAAACAAGTTTAGTACCGCATCGTCGGCCTTGACATCACTCTTACGGTGTACCTGTTTCATTAAGTCTTGAAAACTACTTGACATAACTTCGCCATCTAAGACCATTGGGTCTTTAAAAAAGATGGCATTTTTACTCAACTGTTCTTTGATATGTGGAAAGTTTACTAGTTCCTTGCCATTACGAGAATACATATCAACATGCCCACTTGGATAGACGATAGTAATAACACGTACTCCATCCAACTTAACTTCAATGAGTTTGGGTCCTGAGACTTTGCTTTCATGGTTAGCCCCATCGTGAGCAAGTTGGCACTTAAAAACAGGTATAACATAGTTTCCATTGATAGACTCCACCATTTTATTGATTGTTGTTTCGCTAATACCACAGCGTAAATCTTTAATAAGAATGCGACGATACCAAAAGTTCCACTCACGTGCAACAGAGTTAAGCATCAAATAGTTGACTGCAACTTGTGCGGCATTGCCGGTTAGTTCACGAGTAGATAGTTTACGAGCAACTTCCCAAAAAGATTCAGGGCTAATACCTTTGCCATTGTCATCGGGACGTTTTTCTTCAACTTGGCGTATGCCAAAAGTAATAGTGCTATCTAATGCCCAGCGACAGCCTTTAAAGAACTCATCATTACCTGCACGTGCTTCGCGTTCGCACATGGCTTCTTTATGAGTGCGGGCATTATTCCAATCTATTTCGTCTATAACGTCCCAGGGTTTTCTTTGATTCATCTTAGCTCCTACTTAATAATACATTATAACATTATTTCTTTTTTGAGTCAATGACATGAGGAACAAGTCCAGTTTCTTCTACACCTTCTTTATACCAGGTAGTAACTTCGTCTTCGTTTTCGGCTTCATACTCGGCCATTGAATCACTAATACCAAATGCGTCATCTAGTTCCGGTGGCAACTGCTGTTTAACATCACCCGAATCCATTCCTGATAAATCATAGTAATCGTCTAGTCCATCTTCAAAAATACCAGCATACGCACAACCGGGTTCGTAGTAGGTTGCGTAAACTGTAAAACCTAAATCCAATAACTTTTCATAGGCCGCAATAGGCGGACTCCACGCAGAGTCAAAGTAAACAACAAGCTCATGATCGTCCCAGGTTTGTATACCCGAACCATCGCCCACGTCCCACTTAGTTCCCCACTCATTGACACACCAATCGTACCAGTTGGCATAGCCAAACTTAGCACGGTTGTATTGCTCCTGTGCTGTAAGTCGCAACTGTTCGTCGGGGTCACTGACTTTGCCGGCTGTAATCTTTAGATCTTCTGGAACAGGAATAAACTCGTTAAGAAACTCGCCTTCGGCAAATGCCGTTTTTGCACGAACAATCATAGTGGGATCTTCGTGACTAATAGTTAATGTATTACCGCACCAGTTAGGCATTTACCAACTCCTTTACTTTATTAGATTCGTGCAACGGTGTAAAGCCCTTACCCGAAGAATAATACCAAACACCGTGGTCGTACAAGTAATAAAACTCGCACCCGCATCCATCATAGTAATCAACGAAATCTTCTTCTGTAGCAAAACTTCTATACTCTACGTTTTCTTCGCCACGGTCGCGACTATAAAAAGTACACTGGCTAGCAATACCATCTGGACCATATTCACTGCGATCATTGAACGGATGTTTTTCACCAATGTCAGCACCAATGCCCGACATATCGCCCATTGAGATTAGTTTGTTTACTTTAATACTGTCTTGATAATGAGTAAACAACGCACGACCAAGGTGCTCAAGATAACCGTCGTAATGACAGTAAACTGCTTTAATACGATCACCGTGTTTGATACCGATTGCTGAACGTGTTGCCATTATACCTGCTCCTCTACTGATTTGACATGTTTACAATCACCGCGATATGTAAATCCCGGACAACTACATTTTAACATATTATCTATTTTTTGTACAATATACTCGTTACCTTTGCTACCGGTAAACTTCCATGACTCTGACTTAACTTCGTCTAGGTCTATTTCTCCTAGCTCGGGTACTTCTCGAAAAGTACGACCACGAACATCAAAACGATAAGGCTTCTTAAATGTTTCTGCCCGATCAGTACCACGCTTGATGTAACCATACATTTTAGATTTATCAGTACTCAGTAGGTAAGTATGGTTAGGTACTGCCCACTGAGTAGTTTCACGAAAAAACTTCATCTTAGAAATGTGGGTCCATGTATTCGTGTTTGCCTGGCATCAAGTAGCAATACTTACAACCAGTCTGGGTGTAATACACACGACCTTCACGGTCAACTTTGCGTGTATATTGACGACCAGAATCGGTAAAAATAAAACGCTTAGTCATACGCACAATTTTACCATCGTAATAACGATCGCCGCCGATGCCATGGCTAACATCATCACCAATTTTGTATTCTACTGTAGTCATTTACGGCTCCTTATTAGTTACTATACAAGTATTATACATTTAATGGTTTTTTGGGTCAACCAAAATCGTAACCCACAAAAAACCGCCATTTAAGGCGGTTTTAAGGTGTTGTTTTTAGGCAACACATTGGTTAGTTTCTGTTACGAGGTATTTCCTACCCTAAGCGGTGTTTAAGCCGCTAATGCGAACTGTGCGTCGTTTGCGTTTACGTTATTTGCTTTTTACGTCTACTCCTGACGTGTTGCCTTTTTCGCTATCTCACCATGTCGAAGCCATGTCATCCCCATCATAAAGACATAGTTTATAAAGCAGGCTATTCCCCAAAAATACTGCCAGTGCCAGTTATCAAACATACTATATCCTTATGGTGGAGATGTCGGGGATCGAACCCGAGTCCACAGAGCCTTCGCTACGAAGGGATTACAACAATACTTATATTATACTTATTTACGTTTTATTTGTCAAATAGTTTGGAAACTTCTTTGTAACTATGTTTATTAGTTGCTAACTGTAATGCTACGCGAACCAGTTTATCTGAGTTGTCGGTGTGTACTTCATGTATCATCTTATTGTCTATTAGATAAATGTCATAAGGGTTGGCCTTAAATGTACCAGCTAATGTCAATAACTCTCGATTGTATATGTGTCCATCGCCGTGGTCTGCATATTCTGTCCCTGTTGTACCGGCGTAGTTGACATAAATGTTAGTTGAATAGTCTCCGGGATTTATGTAACAGTTAAATGCCGCAGTTTCTACAATATCAGTATGTGGCGGTATGTTATCGTTTATTACTAATAGACTGGAGTAAAAATCGTTATGCCACTCTACAGGTATAAGATTGTACAATGTTTTTAGTATAGGACTTGATACATCATAATATCTGATACCGCGAAACTCATCACCGGGTGTAGTGGCGAATTCTATTTGTTTTTTTAAAATAGTAAAAGGACCTGGCTCAGCTTGACCAACGTGCTTAAACATCGATTAATCCATATTGCTTGAGCATAGCATACACTTCTTCGTAGGGCATACTGGTAGTTAGGTTAAGAACAAACCTAGGATTGTCTGCTGACAGTTCTTCTACTGAATGTATTTCTGTTGTGTTTATTAAATAGGCATCATATGGATGAGCCGTAAACTGATCTTGTAACACTAGGTTATTGGGCTTCATGCTACACGCACACTCGCCTGCGGTAAACTTTTCAAAGTTGCATCCACTACAGTCTTTGGCCAACTCTTTATAGTCACCAGAATAAAATCTAGTAGTAGCTTGATTCTCTGACAGGTAAATGTTAATCTTACACTGAATACCTTGATCTCTGTGCGGTACGATTTTCCCACGCATAGCTAAATGTGTTAGAAAGAAACGCTGGCGATATTCTTCGGGGATAATAATACTGCTGTTAATGTCTACGTGGGAATATGTTGATAGTGTTCCTGCGCAGATATACTGTGTACCCAGTAACTTAAAGTTTTCGTACAAGGCTAAATCAACGGGCTTTAGTTTGGTATAGTATTTGTTCATGATACAGTAACATCGATTATAATAGACAGTCTAGTTTGATTGCTTAGATTAGTTTCTACACTATGTACTACGTAATCTGGAAAGAACAATAGCAATCCCGGCTTGGGTTTAACTCTATAAAATGTTCTGCTACCGCGAGACTCTGTTTTAGTTGTGGGCTCTGCCCAAGTATCTGCTACTGTTCCTCTAGGATCGTGTAATAATAAATCCCCCGAGTTTTCAGGAACAGCAACATAGTAAACTCCTATTAATGTTTTACCAGGATGCCAGTGTGGTGTGTCATGCTCATATGGCTGTATTGGATTTTGACGACCGTGTACGTTGATATTGCCTAAATCCCGGGGAAAGTATGCAGATGGCTTAATACTAGTATTAATGAACTCTAAGATCTGTGACTTTAACTCTGCAACACCTGTGCCCGGAGTATCAAAGAAATCGTTGCCTTGATATCCTAAGCCATCGACTAATAACTGACTATTTAAATCAGCACTTAGTTGGGTGGACCACACAGGCGTGGCAAATAATAGTTCGCAGGTCATTTCTTTGGTTTAGTAACAAAGGTTTGTCTAACTGATTCAAAACGATCCAACTCTTCTGGTGTGATTACTGCGGCATCAATCTCTTTACGTACTCTTTTATGGAACTCGATTAGCTCTTCGATGTTGCCTTCGTAGCCAAAGTTCTTAGTAATCTTACGAGTATCGTACGCATCCATAATAATGTGATAACGATCTTCGTCGCTGTCGTTGCGTATTTGGTGCCACAAGTTTACCCATACCATATAAATCTTGCCAGGTTCCATGTACAAGTCTGTGCCATCACATTTAAACACGCACTTAGGATTAGTAATAAGCGGAATATGTATGCGGGCCATATATTCGTTTTCATACGCATCGGTATGCACAAGACTCTTGCTACCGGCTTTTAAACAAGTAACACGAGCACGACTTGGATAAAATCCTAAGTCACGTATTTGATCTAGTACCCGGGCTATTTCGCCTTGATATCCTTCTGTGGGATTACAGTACTCTGTACTCATTGCAATATTAAAAAACTGTAGACTTTTATAGTTATTATCATCTGTAGGAAAGTATGTTTCCATGGCAATGCCTTCGCTGGACTGAAAGAACGCAAATCCATCTTGCCACTCGCCAGTCCTTGACAATAAACTCCAACCGCCAAATCCGTTGTACTGCGGAGTTTCGTATTCTTCTCCCTGGATTACCTGTTGCCCAAGAGTGAATACGTGCTTTTTAACATCCTCAACTAACTTGGCATGATCAAACTTAATAAAGTCTAGTTCTTCATAAAACATTATTGATTCCACTCTCGTATTTTTAGTAAATTATTACACCAACTTTTAATCACTAGTGCGTTTGGTGCATCTCGATCTATAACTAATACTACATCTGTGCTTAACGATACTCGCAAGCTGTTACTTTGATTTTCTTCTATGCGGTGTAAAACATAAGCAGGAAAGAATACTAAATGACCGGCAACGGGAGTAATACGATGTTCATGTGCCGGCCCTGTGCCGTTAACAAAGTCTTTAGTATCAATCAATACTAAATCGCCCGCATGATCTTCGGCTTGTATATAGTAGGTTGCCGCAAATGTAGCATCTGGGTGAGCATGTAGTTCAATGCTTTCGCTGGGTGCCTTAACATTAATCCAAGCCATTGGACAATCGTATTTTAAACGTAAGTCTGCGGCTTCTTGTATTGATTCGTTAACTGTTTCAGTTACTGTATTGATTATATATTCTTTTAATCTTGCAACACTGGGGCCGGCATAATCCCATAGACTATCCTTTGGATCAGGATCATGACGAACAGTTTGTCCTATCTGGTAGCACTCATCTAGTAGCTGTTCATTGAATGCTGAATCAAAAGGAGACTGACACTCCCAGACTGGAGTCTGCCATAATGGTTTTATTGGATTCATTACTCGTATTTTGGGATATGTGGGCCACGTGGTGCTGTTACTGGAGGGAACCATTTTTTATATTCAGCAACCATTGGGCAATCGTAGTCCCAGTCAATGCCTTCGTGATTGTCAATTTTGGCACTATACCATTCATCGCCATAGTAAACGTATTCAAACAGTGGACCGCCCTTTGGAAATATTCTAATAAAGATATCTGGATAGTCAGTAACCATTTGATAAAAACGTCGGCGATCTTCTTCGCTTAGGTTCATTAAGTCACCATTGAAATCAGTATCAAACCAGTGAGTAACACACTTATTATAGATTAATGCTTCTTCTTCGGTGATATCGCCTTTAAGATTAAAACCTTCTATATCTCTCATTTTGATGTCTCCTGTGTAATAGTTTTATTACTATTAGATAAATTGTTTAGTTTAAGAATACCTTTGCCGGCATAGTAGCTAAAGTAAAGTAATGACAGAATCGTCCATGATGTAAAGAAGCCGTGCTTTCTATACTTACGTGGCATTCTAGGAATACTGCCAAAGAACTTACATAGTGGGCGACCAATGGACATTAGTATACGTCCGTAGTCATTGTCTCGATTTAACACACCCATGATATAGGCCATATGCTCAGACCATGGTTGACCAACACGATATAGAATATCTGTTGCGAATTCTTTTTGTTTAAGTTGGCGCTCTGCTTTGTCTTTGATCCAAGGCATAAAGTCTGGTCCACGACCATCCATCCACTCTGTACAAATTTTAGCCCACTTGATGTAACCACGATAGATAGTTTTATCTTTCTTGCGTAGTACACGACCGTATGCTTGATCAGCGGCCCAAATCTCTGTACTCATCATGCCCATGTCATAGAACTTGGCACAAACAATCTTGGAACAGTCGCAAGCACAGTTACAGTTGTAACTAGTTGAGTTTGCGTTACAGTTGTAGGTACACGCACAGTTTCCGCCATTTTGTAGCCAGGCTTGGGTGTCGCAGTTAGCACAGTTTATACATTGACTAGGATAACATTGATTACAGTTTTTGTTACCGCAGTTGCCTGAGCAGTTACAGTTACCGTTATTACAGTTGCCTTCAGTGTTATTTTGGAAGTAGCTCTTACCATAGAACCCGGCCATGTTTGGTGGACTTGGGCGTTGATCAGAGCGTATTAAGTTATTTAAAAAGTTTAGGTCGGTAGAATAAGTACTGGCCTGCCCAATTTCAGTGCTAATGTCGCTAACAGCGATTTGTCCGGATGATGGTAATGTCATAGTATAGTATTTATCTTAACTAGATTAAGAAACTCTAGTATTTTTATGTAAGCACAGCCCAAGTCAAATTCAAACCATTTTTTAGCAAAATTTGCGCTGGCAGGAAACTCGTGGTGATTATTGTGTAGTTCTTCCCCGCACCCTAGTATTCCCCAGGGCAAAACATTTGTGCTGGTATCGGGCCGGTTGTAGTTTCTGTAGCCAATTTTATGACCAAACCCAGTGATAGTAGCGTTTACAAACAAACTTATCAAAAACATGTGTACTAGCCACGCTACGATGCCCGGCCAGCCAAATAGCAAAATATTAACAAATAATAATATTAATACTCCCAGTTTTGTATAGCAGTAAAGGTTTTTTTCTAACCAAGTTTCTTTGAAGTCTCTGCTGAAATGTTCTATTTCCCATTCAGTATTCCAGTAGCGATATTTTTTAAAGAAGTTAGGTATTAGACAATGCCCTGTAACTTTCCAAAATCCAGACAATAAAGGACTATGCGGATCGCCATGTACATCAGTAAACATATGATGTATTCTGTGTTGGGCAATAAACGGCTTTGGGTAAATACCTTCTGTTAACCAAAACAAAAAACGAAATACGTGTTCAACAGCAGGATATTTGATTGTATACTGGCGATGTATTAAGTATCTGTGTAGATAGATTGATGTTAATACAATACCAAGATGCGTTGTAAGTATTGTATATACAACAATGTTCATTAGACACTTTCTATACGGCTTTTTCCATAGATTTCAACTCCGTCGACTTCACCAATGACTTCGCTGACAACTTTAATCGGAATAACTTTCTTCTGAACTGTTTCTTTGTGCTCGTAGACTGTACCAAATATGTCTTGACGCTCTAACGGCAAGCCATCACCCTTGATTAGAGTAGGAATATATCCTGTTATGCGTTCAATCGCTAACGCAAAGAATGGTACGTTGTCGGAGTATGCGTTGGCGCAACTAATGTCCCAGAACTTATTTTCCAAGAACATACAGGCACCCTTACATAAGTGCAGTACCGGGCAACTAGCACAGTCAGCTCTATTAGACCAGTGTGTACTGGTTTTAATAGCAACATTATCGTAATCATCTAAGTTTCCGCTTAAATGGTTTTCGCCATTTTTACTAACTTCAACTTGGCTAACGTTCTGACAAGTAATAACATTACCACGCAAATCGACTGCTAGTACGTGTTCGTTATCCATGCCACACTTCTGTCCCAGATATTTGCTGTCAGCATGGGTTAGAATGCTGTTAACAAAGTTATCAATTTTTTGTAGCTGGCCAAAGAAACCAATCTGACCATTGGTTGAGAATATGTCGGCAAAGGATATACGACGATATTCAAAATGTTCTTGTAGAGTTTGTAGACTGTTGGTAATGCCTTCTTCGTCGTAGGCATCAACAATGCCGCCTTCGCCCAGGTTAACATTGGGATCGCCAGTTAGTTCAACAAACCAATCGTACACAGCTTTACGACTTTTATTCTTAACGTTCATCATTGAGTTAAAACTAATGCCCTTTTTAAGGCGAGTCATCATGCGATAAAAGCCAAGTATAGTTTTCTTTGTTGCTGGATCGTCAAAAGGATCTGGTCCACGTACACTTTGTCCTGGGCCATCGTGACTGATACTTACAGTAAAGTTATACTTCATTAACCAATCAATGATATCATCATTTAAAATACTACCATTGGTAATAATGCTAAAGTCTGGTTTACGTTTCCAATCGCCAAATCTTTCGTATATGGCTTCAGCTAAGGGTTTAAGTGTTTTCCAATATACCAATGGTTCACCGCCCCAAAACTCTACTTTAAGACCAGTTTGCTCATCAAACTCTAATACATTGAGTTTTTCTAAGAAAGCATCAATGTCTTTCTTATTTGTTTCCGGAGCACGTTCAACAAACTTCTGA
>Ga0164296_1006181_pt1 | contig 10233 bp, 9 predicted proteins | sample GEODES057metaG_FD_113533 | JGI IMG/M metagenome (GOLD analysis project Ga0164296, IMG submission 113533) | Dystrophic lake water microbial communities from Trout Bog Lake, Wisconsin, USA - GEODES057 metaG | ecosystem: Environmental > Aquatic > Freshwater > Lake | place: USA: Trout Bog Lake... | reverse complement strand
ACTACTATGACTACTGGCTCATCGGCACACCAAGCTGGCCGGGACTGTTTGTTCTTCGAAGCGGGGCAATTCTTGCAAGCCTTGTCACTGGCCAGGAGTCTGAGCCTCGGCAACCCGCAGCCGGCCGGGATGACTAGCTGGTGACGACCCGGGTGGATTTGACCGGTGGGAGTGGTCGCTAGGACCGGTGATTCTGGCGATGGCCGTGAGTATGACTGAGTGAAACTGAGTAGGTCATGTTTACTCTGTCCGCCGGACCTGCCGGGCGTCATCTCCACCGCCTGACGGTCGTGGTACTGACTGAGTCGGGCTGACAGCCTGCTGACGGCGGTCGACGTGACTGCCGTCACGCGGTGGAGAGGAGGCGTGAACAGGTGCACACTACTGCCCAGCGCTTGTGCAAGCCTCGGGCGCGGTGGCTTCAACTGCATAACCGCAGCTGTTGCGTGGAGCGGTGGGTGTGGATTGTCTTATGGTGTGGAAACCCGCGCAGGCCGTTAAGAACAGTCGTGGATGTGCCAGTGCCATCACGACAACGACGGGGCGCAATTCTGTACACACGGTATTCGAACAACTAGTGCCTATGACATTCTTGTCGCTCTAACGCGTTGTGCATACTCTTGTATGGCCGCGGAGCACACGTCTGCACATGTGGTCCCTTCGCGGCGGCGGCTGTTTTCGCCATTGTCACGCACTTACTTCCGTTTGCTCGTGCGACGGCAGTCCGCCGTCAAAGCCCCACACAAGCTGCGTGCGTATCCAACGCTTGATGTCAACATCGAAGCGCTGGCGCTTCCGCTGCTGTTTTCCCTTTGCGCTCCTTGCTCTTGGCCCGCCCTCGTCGCTCGCGCCGCTCTCTTCCTCATCATCATCCTCTTCGTATGCACGTTCTTGCTTTGCTGTCCTCTTTCGCTTTGGCTTGGCCTTCTTCTGCAGAGCGCAGTCGTAATCGCTGTCGGGCTGATCTTCGCTGTCGGACTGGTCTGACTCATCGTCGTCGGTGTACATCGCTCGCTTGCGCCTACATTTGATGAGGCGTTTAGGCTTCACCGTCTTGCTTTTACTTGCTGAAGCGCTTCCAGCTCCTGTGCCTGCAGCATCTCCGCCATCGTGCTTCCGCCGAGGTTTTGGTGCTGTTGCTCTCGAATAGACATCGCTCAGATCGGGAATGAACACCTCGCGGCGGAGGACGCGCTCCGCGTCGACGTCGACAATCCCGAATATGCCCTCCCATTGGAACAGGCCACAACCTGGCTTGTCAAGAAGCGCGCCGCCAAGAAAGCGCTTCTCTTTGACTGGAACGACATACCTCAGAAGCGCGTATTTCTTGTCCTTGTACCGGAAGAGCAGCTGAACCTGGCCGTACCACTCATCTCCGGGTTTTGTGCCGACCACAGCAAGCCAAGAGAAACGCTTCTTGCCGCGGTGCATTGGCGCTGCGTATATCACTTGGTGTGCGAAATACTCGGTATGCTGTAGGTGGAAAGGGCGGCCGATGATGACTGCGTAATTGACAATCTCCACTGTGTCCGTGCGCGAAATAAGGTCAACTTCAAGGTGCTCAGCAAGCAACATCGGCAAATGGGCAAGGCCCTCGCGGTGCTTGAGGAATGGTAGGTGGCTTGCCACACCTCCGCACAAGCAATGCATGTTGACCTTCTTTGCCCTCTCGGGAAAGCATGCTTCATTTGTCTTGACCGCACGGACCCTCGCAGTCTGAGCAGTACCTAGTCGCGGCGGCGCAGCGGTTAACCCCAATTGCGTCAGATGCCGCTCTGCCACAGCTTTGTTGGCGTGATCTGTGCAAATTTGGGGCACGAGGGTGTCCCTATTTCTGTTGGACGCACGTGCCGCGGCGTTCAACACCTTCACGCTGTTCTCGCCCCATTCACTGGATGTGAAACGGGGGCTGCCGAGCCATTGGATCCAGCGCTTTGAAAAGTGGTGAGGCTGCTCTGCGGATAAGAAGGCAAGCCATGCCTTCGGGAAGAGCCAACCACTACTCTGGTCTTCAAGAAACGTCGCATCGTTCCGCAAGAGCTCATGGCACTGTAACTGTATCGCGCATAGTTCATCCAACGATTCGCTGGTATGCCCGTGAGCGTGATTGTAGCGTTTGCTGGCTGCATACAACTCGTGCAGCTTCACACCCATCTGCTCGAGATAATCTGCACTCCGTGGCACACTATGCCACTGGCCATCGCTGCCGCACTGTCCGACGAGGCCATGCAAAAGGTGTGGCGCAAATTGAATGGCTGCGCGCATCTCATTCCCTTGCAGCCCACCACAAGGTGGTACGGTCCCTTGTCGTGTGGCATTCCATAATTTGTTTGCGCGTGGATGAGCCAGCTTTTCGATGAATGACTCCCGCTGCATGATGATGTGCCGTAGCTCCACAGATTCCAACAAGAACGTGGCCTGGCCTTTGCTTTGAGTTACTCTCTTCAAGTGTGCAAACACACAGCATTGGAAGAAGTACTTCAAGATTCCCTCGTCCATGACGTGCAAAACATCCGGTGGCGTGTAAAATGCTGGACATTGGAGCCATGGGCACGTGTCAAGCAATTCTTGCGGCAGCATGCTTAACCAGCTGCGTCGCATGAGTTTCATCATTATGGACTCCACACCCCGCAAGCGCGACTGCGTCTTGAGCTTCGGCGGCGGCAGCCTATCCGGGCGGGTTGCTGCGGCGGTTTGCATTTCGCCGAGCGCCTCCATTAGGTCGCCTCTTGTTCGCAACTTGGAACTATTATGAGGCGCATGGCATACAAGGCTCAATGTGTCGCTTAGCATCGCGTTCGCTGCTTCTGCTTCTTGATAGTCGGCTACATAGAAGAGAAATACGGGCGCTACGATGCGATTTGTGCCGGCAGCATCCTTGCAACTGTACCGCGTGGATGCATCGAAACATGGAAACAACACTGCCTCCATTATTGCAGTGTGTGCTGCCGCCTTGCATGAGCGAAATGTTTCCGGACGCAAGTGTGCGAACATTGGGTCGTTGTTGTCAAGCACTGGTAGAAAGGCAATATGGTTTTTGGGCCATTGCTGTCTCATCTCGTCTTGGACGACGGACGCCACAATCAAGCTTGCAGGATAGTAAGAAAAGCTGCCAGCTTTGAATGGCTGCACTTTATCAGACCAAATGATACACGGGACGGCATCTGCATTGCATTCTGCAACCAATTTTTGGAGGTGTTGGAACAGGAGGCCGCTGCACGGATGGTCGTAGACTCGTTTTCCATTCACCGTGTCGGGCGGCCAGAAACCCCATTTGATGGGCAGCGTCTTCACCAGGTGTTCCATCACTGCTTTGAGGTCGCGCACATACACCGGCAAGGCAGGAAGAGCCTCGCATCCAGGCACGTCCATTTGTATGGGCACTTCAATCTTACGCCAACATGCGTCCGGATGTTTCTCGCGTAACTGCGACAAGAAAGCATCGCTGTCGGTAATTGACTCAAAGAAAGACTCGCAATGTGGACGCAGATTGATCATTCTGAGCAAGTGCCGCACGTCTGCGTCTGATGCGCCAGCACCGCCATTGCAGTTGCACCGCCATTCGGTGAAGAGCGCCTTTAATTCGTCGTCGGCGTTGGGTGCAAGGGCTGCTTGCGTCTGGGGTGCTTGTGCTCCCATAGCAGCGGCGGGCTCCACTCCTTGCCCGCCACCATTGTCGTCGTCTTCCCATCCACCAAGCGCTGGTGGCGCGCCGGCACCGGCACCGTTGTGGGTTGCAACGTGCGCTTGCTGCAAGGTCGATCTTCTACTGGCACTATGCGTCCAGCGTTCGTGATTTGCAAGCGCTTGGTGGGTGGCGAAGGGTGCTGCAGAACACTTGCCACACGTCCAGACGCCCCGTGTCATACTTGGCAACGAAGAAGTCTCGGCGGGGGGCTCGTCCCACCCTGGTCTCGAGACCAACACTGTTGGTCTCGAGACCAAAATGGGACAAATAACCTCCCGTCGCACTTCCGCGTGCCCCGGGCACCAAGCATGGACCAACCAAACGTTCATCCCACTACCGGTGGCAAGGCGCGTTCCGGAAAGCGCGCGCGTGTCGCGTCTGGAGTGCAAGCTGCTTCAACTGCAAGTGTGGCCACTGTTAGTGGTGCACCTTCCAAGCGCACCGCTGGCTTGGTAACCAGCGGCACTGGCCATTTGTCTCGCAGCAGCAGCGGTGGCAATAGCGCCGCCAACACCGGAGGTGTGCTGCCGCAGCACATTAAGGCGCTGGCAACACCTGTGGTGCTCCCGCTTGGGCGGGAGGTTCGAGCTCAGAAGTTCCCGCCCCGTGCGCTGCTCACAAGCCGCGGCATTGTGGCCTTCCCCTACAAGTACCTCGGTCTTGACGACAATACTGGTGAGGCGCTGCTGGTAATGCGCAAGCAGCTCGTCAACTATGGCAGTGCAGGCATGGGTGCCCCTATGGTTTGGGCGAACGGCTGGGGCTTCTCCACTGGATGGGAGCACATCCTGAACGGCTCAACTCATGAGGGTGGCTTTGTGGACATCACGCACACCCACAACTCGGTGCATCCGAATGGCTGGCACGTTGATTGGGAGATGTGCTTCGCCGTCAAGCGAAGCGACTTGCACGATGTCGTCCTTCATGGCTCCATGCTCCTGCCATTCGTCCATGCCGAGCATGCTTCTCATGTGCGGAGCTTGCTCCCACCTTGGAGTCCCAGTGTGCACAAGAAATGGTTTGGATACAACCAGGAGTGCTGGCCTATTCGCCCTCGTCCTAATGACGATGGACGCATCAAGGACACGCTGTATCAAACCATCCAGCTTCATGGACCACTTGAGCTGGGGGACGTGCCGTATGGGCTTTGTCCTGCCAAATTCACACGTGCTTCAATCATGTCACACCTCATCGTGGATTTCGGCTTGAGCGGAGAGGAGCCATTTGGCACACTCCGGTTCACACCTGCATATTGGCACCGCTACGTGGTGCCGTCCGAGGAGCGTGGCCCGCTAGGTCACCACCGTCGCGAAGCACTCATCGGTCAGCATGGTCTCTTTTACGCGGGCGAGCAGCCCATACCACCGGGGAAGGTGCTCATGGCGTACTCTGGCTACGTGTCTCACGATGACACCCGTGCGGTGATTGCAGGTGACCGCCGTGGCACCACTTTCGACCTGGCCTGGAATGGCATGTACGTCGTCCCTGACGCTGAAAACATGGCGCAGTACGCGAACGACGTCGCGCTGAATCTCTATGCTCCGTCTGGACGTAACCACGTGGCTGCGCTCCCAGTGAACGCGATATTCATCAAGGTCATCATTTTCGGGGTTCCAGTGCCGGTGTACATGTCTGTCGCCCAGATCAACCCTGGTGACCAGCTCGCGGTCGACTATGGTAAGAATTACAAGCCCGGGCTCGTGGGTTGATGGGTTGCCATTTCGCAAGGATTTAGCGGACCAGGGGTAACTTACCCGAACCCGTGCCAAGCCTGCTGTGCACACCGCACGCAAGCCGCGGCGCCGGCTGAACTCGTCGGCGCACGCGCTGCGCGCTGCGCCGCATGGACGCGGAGCGACAGCATCTCCGGGAACGGGTGGGAACCACACGGTAAGGTACCGGTAAGGGTACCCTTACCGGGTCTGGCTGCTATTTAGTGGATAGCGGCACCCGAAATAGGCTCTATTTAAAATAAAAAGGTGCAAGCTTCCCCGGTTTCAGCAATATGTGGGTGCTGCTATTAATAAGCAATCACGCCCTTGCCCTCCAGTGAAACGCCATCGCACACCCCACTGGGTCGTCCAAGCTCTCACAGATCCATTTTTGCCAGTGCTCAACCGTCATCACCCGTGGCAAACCATTGTCTCCGCGTTTGCGGCGCCCCTGCCATTCCAATGCTGCTGCGTGAATGCCGTACCGCTGGTAGTAGGCGTACTCACCGCCTTGCTGTGTCCACTTCCGCCACGCACTCCCTGCACTCCAGGCATCCTTGAACACTGGAAGCGACTTGGGTTTAGGGTGCGCAAGAGTGTGCATCGCTGTTGTGTCACCACTACTCACTAGTCAATCATCGCTTCCTCTTTTTTCGAAGCAAGCTCAAGTGCGTGTTAATCGCTTCTTGCATTCCGCTCGTTGCGTCGACCTCCCGCTGCGCCCACGGCGGTAGTCCCCAATCTGCGGAGCCCCCGATGACACTAGCGCGGCGATGTTCAAGCATGATGGCTGCCAAAATGCGCGCGCCGTGCGTAGTCATCGTTGTGTCATCTACCGCGCCCGCGCTGGCGAAGGCAATCTTATTCTCCAAGAAATGCGCCGATGCAGCCTTCACAGCAGCTTCGACGAGAGGCTTTTGCCCGAAGAGGGGGCTCACATTGTCGCCGTATTGAATGTCACGTGTTAGGACGCAGAGGAAGAGCCGAATAAGTACCATATCCAGAAGGAACACCGACAAGTAGTGTTGCTGGTCGCTATAGCGCTTCGCACATGGCCCAGTAGGAGTGTAGATGGACAAAATGGCACGCGGCGAGTGTGCAAAGCCGCCTCTGTGCGGCACGGGGCCCACCATGGTGGTCACGAAGCCCACTTCCGCAAATGGTACGACACTCTCGTCCTTGTTCGGCAGAGTGCTGGAGAGTGCCATCAAACCATTCAGCGTCGTCCAACCCCGCAAGTTTGCCATATCAAGGTAATTTAGCTGGGCCGCCCACGCCCCGTGCTCACAAGGGAGCACGTTCAGCTCCGCAAGGAGCGCCATTTCATCCGGTGCATGGTGAGTATATCGCGGCGTGGAGGATGCCACGGGTGTTATGCTCATCACACTGACTGCATCCTCCATCGATGTTGCGTCCACGTGCGGCGCGGTTGGCGCTGTATTGATGCGAATGTTGTAAGTGGCCGTGTCACTCGTGGCTCTGCTAGTGGGCAGCAGGTGTGCCACATTGGCAACATGTGTAGCTGCGAAGATATCGTGGATGGCTTTCCACAGCGGCACATCAGTGTTGAAGATGGTGTCAAGGAGGCGCTGCTTGGTCCTCACGCTTGTTTGCAGCTCGCCATGACTTTGCAATGCGACAAAGAGGGCTCCCTTGAACTCATATCCCACCTCAACGAAATGGCCGCCGTTGCCATTGAGCAGGGCCTTGACATGTGCACTTTCTGTGATGGTCGCATGAGCCGCCGCACATGCCTCGCGCATTGCATGCGTGAGCTTCGGCAGGCTTGTCATGCTGAGTGCAGGCTTCTCACGTCCGTCCCGCGCTTGTGCACCGCCTTCAAGCGCAGCAGCAGCAGCTCTAGCGCCTGGTGTTTCGCGTGGATTGCCAGGGCATTCTGCGTTTGTCTGGGCTGCAAGAACTTCATTCTCACTTGGCGAGTGAGTGTTCTGGTCGCTGCGTCTCGCCTTCGTCTCCTCCCTGGAGCATTTGCGGCAAAATGCAAGCACCTCCGGAACCAGCAGCCACTCATTGCTAGACGCTGGTGTGGCTGCGTTGTCAACGAGCCATACTGCAGTCTGCTTCAAGGTTTGTCCTTCTTCGTGACAACGCTCGCAGCAGAACTACAACAGTTGTGTTAGCGCGCCGAGCTGTCATGACGCGGTATAGGCTTGAAACGCACCTCCGTATTGACCTCCGTCAACTCAGGCATACCGAAGTTCCTGAAGCTCAGTGGGTTCCTCTGTGGCGGTCCGATGAACGCGTTGCCGGCCTTCCGCAATGGCCACTTCTTATGCAAGTCCTTCGGCATGGTGCACCCCAACAGTGGCCAACCAACAGATGCAACACGGTTCTTTGGGGCCTTGGCCTTCCTCTTCGCCTCCAGTGCTTGAACGACGTTCGGTAAGAGTGCCACCTTCTCGCCTGTCTCAATGCTTGGTGTGGTTTGAAGAAGGAGCAGTGCGTCAAGGACGCACATTTAGTTCGCCGGGGGCAAACACAGGGATTGTCAATACTTCTAGTTACCTCCAGTTTATTCCTTGCGCACCTGAACTCGTACACGTCGTCGAATAGCAACGGGTCTATTCCGTCTCCATCGTGTTGGGACGTCATGCTTCGAGTGCTACAGCGTCGCGCAAGTAGTGAACACAAGAACACTCCACTTGACAAGTGAGGCCTCACCCCTCGAGGGTTGCAAGTCCCCCGGGGTCCCCTGGGCCGCCCGCCACTTGCCGATGCCCCCGCCTGCCTTGTGTACACCAATAGACTCCACACGCCACGGCTCCGCAAAAGAGCTGGCGTGGGGACCGTTCTGGGCGCGCCTCTATTTTTGGTCTCGAGACCAAAACTTGTGGTCTCGAGACCACACTCGAACACGTGTCTTTTAAGCGCACTACGCGTCGCTCTTCGCAGGACCACTGCACTCATGGGCGGCCGCCACGCTGCTCACCCCGCTGCGCCTACCATGGACGACATGGCGCACCGGCAAGGCGCCCGCAACCAACGTGCCGGCACCCAAACTCATACCCTCCCATCCGGCGCACGCTGCGCCGCGCCCGGCTTCGAGAACGGGTTGAACTTGGCTAACGCTGCACGTGGTGGCAGCGGCGATGACGATGAGGACGACAGCGGTAGCGAGGAAGACGCGCCCGTTCTAAAGCTCTCGAAGCCTGCACTCGAGGCCTTCCGCACGCGTGGCAAGTTCGCTGGCCTCAAGGGCACCACTGTTGCCGCCAAGGGTGACGACGTGGACTTCGACCCCCCCGCCGAAGTAAGCACAGCCGGGCCAGCAGCTGTGGACGCCTGGTATTCTGGTTTCAACGACACATTCAAACTGCAGCCCCAACCAACAGCGGCAGGCGTGCTTGCTACCGCTGCCAAGAAGCGCAAGTCGGGTCAGCGTGACGAGCCAGTCACTGGTCGCGCTGGTCTTGATTCGCAAGGCGCGGCCGCAGAGCTTAGCCTTTGTGTGCATGCCAACGTTCGATCGGCCCTCTTCCTCCCAGCCGACGACTTCAAATCCGCGGTGTCCGCCTGGCTCCTCGACAAGGGCTACACATTCACAGATGAAGAGTACAACACCTGGTGGTCCACGACCGGGCACAACGGTGCCGTGAAGAGGGCCATCACTGCACGTGCATCCCTGGTCAGCAAGATCAAGGAGGCCATATGGTTCTCCTACAGTGCGTGTCTGTTTTGCTCCCCCGATGCGTATGCTCCACTCACAGCTGTTCCTCAGTCGGCGGTTTGCCCAAGGTGACGGAGTCCACAGACCAAAAGAAGAGGAAGATGTACGACGCCAAAACGCCGATGGGCTACTCTGCCACGAGGCTGCTTATTCAGTGGCAGCAGAACAAGACCGCTCTTATGCCAGCACCGTGGCGCCAGGGCGTGGGCGGCGAGTACGGTAACGCTGTGTGGACACTTGCACTTCAGTCTGCATTCTCTCCCCAGGGCGGCGACTGCCCTGAGCTGCACCTGTGGCAGCTCGCGCTGGCTGATTATACGGTGCGTGCGTTGCTCGCGCACGCAAGAGCTCCCTTTTATCTGAGGTGGCACCGCACTACAGGCGAGCACCTTACTGGAGCCAAGCAACACCAACGCCGTGTACTGGGACGGCTACGACAGCGGCGAGACCGCCCGCCGTGGAAACCACATGGGTGACACGGAAGCTGGCACGCGGGCGTGGATGGCGACCCTCAAGGCTGCGCTCAAGAACGCCGACCCGCCGCCAGCAACGTATACCATCGGCACCGGGGCCGCGGCGAAGTCTTACACCTTGGCGATCACCGTCACCGACTTCAGCGGTGACGCTGCACCGCCCGCGCCGCAGCCGTCGCAGTAGCGCGCGCTCCGCGGGTCGTGACCACCAGTGGTCAGAGTCAGCCTGACCACGCTTCACCTGACGGCGTCAGGTGGACCAGCAGGTCACCGCTGTCACCCTTACGCCATCATGCTCACACCTGTGCTGCGGTGATTACTACAACGGTCACGCGGACGCCGGTCAGAATGACGGATCACTGTAAAGATGACTCAGTCAGTTTCACTCGCTATCGCCGACGCATCACTCCTACCGGTAATACCCTGGTGCGGTCCTCACCGCAGTCAGCTTGACCGACTTCACCGGTCATAACCACCCCACGCGGGTTGCCGACGATTGCATAGGCGATTTTGGGTTATAGTCAAACGAAGATTGCAGGAAAGAGTACAGTGATCGGCTAAAGCGCCGGGAACAGTTGTCTCACTATCGTCGGCAACCCGCAGCCGGCCGGGATGACTAGCTGGTGACGACCCGGGTGGATTTGACCGGTGGGAGTGGTCGCTAGGACCGGT
>Ga0164296_1006180_pt1 | contig 10234 bp, 13 predicted proteins | sample GEODES057metaG_FD_113533 | JGI IMG/M metagenome (GOLD analysis project Ga0164296, IMG submission 113533) | Dystrophic lake water microbial communities from Trout Bog Lake, Wisconsin, USA - GEODES057 metaG | ecosystem: Environmental > Aquatic > Freshwater > Lake | place: USA: Trout Bog Lake... | reverse complement strand
GTGTGAGAATTATGAATGTTGTAGTTGTCAGTGGGCACTTGAATCTGGCGATATTCAGTTCTGCTAAATGTTATGCGGTCCACAGCAGGATCAGCATTGATGTAAAATACACCTGACAAATAACTATTGGGATGTTGATGAACATGATGGAACTGTCCAGTCTTAGTAAAATTAATCCAGCTTTGTGTGATGTAAGGTGTCACAGGATTTTTTGGAGCCACCATTTCCTTCATATAAAAGTTCAAGCTGTTGACAAAAAATTGTTCAAGGTCTTTTAACTTTCTATTATTCTTTAAAATGTAGTTGTCTACGGATGTAGTGTTTCCTTGATTGGGTTTCTGTATGTTTTCCACAGAACCAAACACGTCTAGTTCTTTTTTGTTAAACTCTCGACCTAGTCGAAATTTAACCGCAGTAGTAGGAAACAATTGATACACTTCGGGCAAAGGTGCAAAGTTTTGAACCGGTGGTGCCACTGAAGAATTTGTGGAACTAATTCCAAAAGATACCACTGATCCTATATTATTGTTGGGATCAATTTCGGGTGTTAACGTGATTGAATCTGACATATTATTAATCCTTTTCTGGGTTTAGGTCTCTAGCAATGGCACTTATCATGCTACGTACTTGACTGCCGTTTGATTGAATTTTGGGTTTGCGTATAGATACCCCTTGTGTCGGATCCACATCACGCACTTCGCCGGTTTCAGGATCAGTTGAAGTCGATACTGTACTGGTTCGTTTTAATGTATTATAAATTCCGCCACCGGCTGTAGCATTAGATTTACCTCCACCTTGGCTAAACGATGCGGTATCTTCTTCTCCTGTGTCTGTGATTCTCAGTGTATCTACATTGAAGTCGAGTTCAACTTTTTGTCCAACACCACTGGAACTACGTGTTTTCATAAACTGGATTTGATAACGTCCACGTTCTTTCATAGCACGCGATGTAAAGATACCAATTACATTATCAGCAGTCATAATCTTTGACAAACCTCCCGAAATATGACTGTGATCAAACTCAATTTCTTCTACAGCACTACGATTCAACTGCGAAGCAGTTACCGTAATACACTTGGTTTCCATAGCAAGATTTCTTATTTCTTCTGACACATATTTGTCTTTAATAAACAAATCACTGGGCGAGACCTTAACATTTAAAGGCATCATCAAATCTAGGTAATCTATTAACAAAACGTCGGCTTTTACGCCTGTTTTCACCTGATATTCCTTCAAATAGGCACGAATATCGTTACAATTTTTACCACTGGGCATATACTTGATCTGTAGGTGTCCAGCACGTTTTTCCGTCATTTTAACCTTTAATTCTACATCATCGATATTGCGGAAAATGTCTCTAGTTGGGATACCTGTGGTCATAGAATCTAGCCTCATTGACACTAAACTTTCACTCAACTCAAATGTTAAGTAAATTACGTTTAGTCCCATCAGTGCCCAGTTGACTCCTAGATTTGCCAGGAACAAACTCTTACCACCACCAGATCCGGCACAAAAAATATTCAACTCACCACGGTTAAATCCACCATATAATTTGCGATCAATGCCCGGCCAACCTGTGCTAATTTGTCCATTATTGTTCTTGAGACCTTCTAACCTCTCACGTGGATTGGCAAAGTAATCAGTACCCATGTCACGACTTAAACTGATTTGAATTGCGTCTTTGATTAGTTTTTCAACAGGCCCGTAATCACCTTCTTCTAATAAATCACTGCTACGAATAATCGCACGTTCTAATCCTTTGTGTCTACTAAATGTTTCAAATTCATCCATTAGCCAATCATAGTTTTCTCTGGGCAAGGCCACTGGATTAAAATCACTGCGGCATTGTGCGTTTACAATACTAGCCTCTGGCATGACTTTGTAATCATCAACATACTTGGTTATAAATTCCGCTGGCTCTTTTAATCGTTGATCAAAGTTTTCTGGATCAAAGATATTTTGACAGCGTACAAATGTTTCAGCATCTGATAAAAACATTTCAAGATACAATTTCTGCATCTCATAATCATAGTTTGGTTTAGTCATTAAGGTTCTCTAGTTTTTTCTTCAGTAAATTTATTTTTATCTCTCCCGCGACTCGGTAGTGTAGAATTGTGACTAGCACATACAGTCGTCCATATTTTTTCATAGCATCAGCAACATCTTTGATGTCATTGCCCCAAGGTGGTAGGCTAGCAGACCAATTATTTTTTATTGCCGCGGCCAACATTTTGGCACCGGGTTTATCTCTATCAGGCACAACAATGACTTCTCTGTTCAGCGAATTTATTCTAGCACATTGTACTTCATTTGGTTCATTGTGCATTATGGCACACCCATCTATTGCCAATGCGTCAAACTGTCCTTCAACTAGTATAACATATTTCCTATCATAGGTCTGGTGATCCAAATTAAACACATAGCCGGGTTGAGCATCGGTGAGGTATTTGGGCTTGCCATTTGTAATTTTACGGCCAGTATATCCTACTATTTTGCCTTCGTGATAAAATGGAATAATCACTCTGTCAATGTAGCCTGGTGTTGGACTCCACATAAAATTATCTTTAACAGGGTCAAATCCTCGATCTATAATGTATCTATAAACATCAAGTAATTTTGACTCATAGTCGTCTGGCAATTTGGAATTAGCCCATTCTGTTAATGTCAATGTGCCTTCGGGCAGTTCCACTGTCTGTAATTCAAAGTTTAAAATTTTAGTGGCTTTAGGTTGATCTTCTTTGAACTTAAGAGCAATCAATCCTAACTTACCAATATCTGATTCGTTTATACCTAGCCAACGAAACAGTTGTTTTGTATTGTTTGATATCAATTTGCCTGGAGCCCATCCGGCTTTGAATCCGCAATTAAAACAATGATAACTCCAACTACCATCAGTATTGGTAGTTACTCCACCACGTTTTCTATCATCGGGCTTTTCGCCTCTATGATGACAGCAGACAGCATTAAAGCTCGTCCATCCACTTGGAGTGACTTTTCTTTTTGGAGGCAGGAGAGCTAATAAGGCTGACAATATTTCATTCATCTATATAGTTTAACATCTATATAGGAATTTGTCAAATGATCCGTAGTAAGCAGGGTTATCGTTTTGTGAGTCAGTTGGACCTTTGGCAGGAATATACATCACTTGAATGTAAGTGTAGATGCCATTAAAATTAACATAATCAATTCCGGTAAATCCGTTGTAGGTCAAAGTTTGAATTGTACTGAATTTATTCAAATCATCTGCGGTATTGTTTAGCGTTGCTTGTATATAAACAGTACCAATAAACCCAGTCATATAAAACGCAATTGTGTGTAATGCTGTATTGCTCTTGTATTCTGGATAAGCATATATGGCACGACTTTTGAATTCCCACATCTGTGTTTGCTGATTGTAACTTTGTTGTAGACTAGTTACTTCTTGACTAGGTTGTAGCACAGGGTATATATCATCGGACAAATACAATGTACCATTCATTCCATAGTATGTGTTAGAATATGCTGGAAGATAAGTACCGTCAGTGGGGTCTTGATATTTTACACTATAGGTGTAACTGCTACGATCTAAATTAATAGTATCGCTTTCGGTTAATGTTAGTAGTGCTAGACCTCTTGTACTAGTTGTTACACCATCATCTAAAACAGATAGTTCTTTCTGTATCAACATTCTTTGACTTATGGCATCAAACATAGAAAATACAAATGTTGCGGTATTACTAATAGGGATACGTTTTTGATCACTATTTTTAAACTGTACACGAACTTGATTCTTAATACCTTTTTGTATTTGTAGGTCTCTTTGATACATAACTCTATTAACTCCTTGGACGTCGGGATCCAGATCTAATATTACGTCAAGATTATTTTGGTATAAATAGATTGGTAAACTTTGCATAGCAGTATTTATTGATAATGACCTTCCCAACAACATTCCAAAATAACTATCCGTTCATTTCTTGTATAAAATCTAATGATATAGAGTATGTAGGCATTGTCATAAATTTTGACAACTATGTGGCCAGCATTTACGACATTAGTGTTATAAAAAATGACGAAGAAAAACGACTATTTTTAGAAATGGGGGAAATTTGGTGGTGGGAATCAAATCGCAAGATTCCAATTAACATATTTCTTAAAAAAGAAATGAGTGTGTTTAGACCCGCAATAAAGACTTTCAACAGCAAGGATGTTGAGCTTATTTTTGGTCCTACTGTTAATTTAAGTGAGATTGCGGAAAAACGAATCAAACGCAAATCTATACAACTAGTTAGAAATCCTAGGAGTGTTCGTAGCTAACACCTTCACAGATAAGATTCATCTGTACCACAATGGCCATCGCATAGGCAACTGCGTGTGCTTTCTTAAAATAGTAATCATCATTGGTAGGTTTAATCCAAACCTCAGTCATTACTTTGCTCCAATCTTGCCCTATCAAATGCCGTTTTGCCGGTCGTATCATTGCCAATACTGCCGCAAGTTGTTCTACAGATTTGGGTTTCATCTCTCTTAAAATGCCTCCATGCCCATTAACATGGAACAATAAATCTGTAAACTCGTCTTGTTCTAATAAATCCCACAGTGGTTTTTGTGACATTAATTTTATCAAGTGTTCTTCATTTTTAACGCCTTGATACATACTAACATTAAGAAAATCTATTTTAAAATAACCACGTGATTCGGCAGATTTATAATCTATACTGGCCTGACCTGTTAATGGATTAATAGGAATAGTATGGCAGTATACTCCTGTATTGTGTTTTTTGATTCCGTCGATAGTCGCAGGGACATGTTCAACTATGTTGAGGACCTTGTTTCTATCGGCAAAATCAATATCAATATCCATTGGTTACTTTCATGGTATAGAAACTTCTTGGCATATTTCTCTAACCAAGGCTACATCAGCAGGAACTTCTCGCAATTTTTTCATCCAATAGGACAATTCTAATGCCGGAGAAATCATGTCCAATTGTTCATCACTCATCTTTTGTATCATGGCTTGACCAGATTTAGAATTTAAAATTACCCATGGACTTATACGACCGTTCCTGATATCATGTACAGCCCTGTTTAAACTAACATAAAGAAAATAATGATAAAATTCAGCTTTTTGTTCATCGCCCCATTCCATCATAGTTGTTAGTGTACGCTGTACTGCAGATTCAACTGGTTCTACTTTTAACATCTCATAGAGATAAGTTTCATACAATTCATCTCTACACCAATGATCTAATTTAACACCGCTTCTGATCACGTAGTCAATAAACTTATCTGGATATATAGGATTTACATTATTGATAAAACTACCAAACTTCACAAATGCGTTGTAATAACTGCTGTCAGCAAAGTTATCGTAGGTTTTATTTTTCTTGGCATTTTGTGTCAGTTGCCAAAAACGGTTAAAGGCCATAAATCCAGCCTGTACACGCTTCTCATCTTTTTGTAATGCTCGACGTTTGCGCTCACACATGTGCGCAACCAGAGTCTTCTGTTTCATAAAACTCTTGCCGCAATGTACACAATTGTGAGGTTGTTCTGCTAGTATCATTCAATTCCAAAACGCAATTTAATAAACTGTGCCGCACCGTTTGATGTCATCTGTGTGGCATTTCCGTTGGCACAGATATCAACACATTTTTCTAATAATAGTTTAGAAAAGTTCTCAATCAAATCATTTACCGGGTGTATACTACCTGTGGTATCTTTGACATAAACGCCATCGCCGAACGTAAAAAATCCTGCCTGTTCGGCCAAATCAAAAATCTGTTCATTCATATTCTTTCCTTTGTTTTTTGTCAAAGCCCATACGATCAAATAAATCTTTTTTATCTTCTGGTGTCATCATTTTTGCCATCATTTTAATTTCTGATAGTTTTGTTGCTGGATAAAGTTCAACTAATAATTTTTCAATCTTGTTGGCTTTTTCTTTTGATCCTTGCTTTAGGTATTGATGGTTAACCGGAATACCTGCACCTGTAGCCGCAAACAATTTCCACAGTAGTGCCTTATGATTCTTGCTCAATTGCCAATGATTTTTGTTGACAAGTTCATTGGTTCTTTCTAGAAACCATTCTTGTATATCCCTGTCTCCACTGGCATTGCCAACATATCTCATCAACACATATGGACTAAATGATTTCTTTTCTTCGTCTGTGAGCTTGTCATAAAAATTATAATTTTTATTATCAACACCAGACAATTCACGTTTGATATCAAGCCCCATTATTCTTCCTTTGGTGGAGTGCCGTTGCTATGACGGTCTGTGACTTTTTCCACATCTTGGAATAATCTCTTTTCTTGTGCCGTTAATGTATCTTTATGAGTCTTGCGCGGATTACCACAAGTAGGACATTGTGGATTACCACAATCCATGGCATGATGCTTGACCATTCGATGACTTTCTTTTATAGATTTATCTTGGTCTGTAAATCCATGTTGTTTGGCAATTTTTACCTGTTTGTTTATAGCATTGGTATCTTTGTGTCTACGAGTAGAGTTTTTAATTTTGTCGTCTTCGGTGCTCATACTATTCCTTGCTAAGGTGATATATTATTTTAGCACGTTCTAGTGCTTCATGTAAAGCAGGATTTGTTTCAGCGGCTCGGCGTATTTTACCCCATAAGTCTGCTTCTTTTAAATGTTCGTGTAATGGACGACCGTCAGGTGTTCTACTGTCATATAAATCTCGTTCTGATGTGCCAGGCAGTCTTTGATATATTGTATTACCGTTGTCGGGACTTTCGTAGATATGTTTGTTCATAAACGGTTTACCAGCACTTTGTATAATCAACCAATTCACTCTGACGGCTGACTTCTTTGACAAAATAAGCACACGTAGGACGTGAGCTATTATCTAAAGGAGTACATAATAATTGTCCTGGACGCATTTTTGGAAAGTACCATTTGACATCTTGATATACATCAATGATATCAATATCAAGAAATTCAGGCCTAAACCCACTGATAGGATTAAAGCAAAATGTTTTAAACCCACGGTCATTTAAACTTGTCAATGGTAACACCTCCATGGCAGGACCTTCGGGGTCTCCGACAATGGTACACCAGTCCAGCGGCATTGTTAACTCATTCTCTCCAATTTTTAGTACCACAGCAGGTCCTGTAAAACTTTCTAAAAATATCAGCGGAATAAAAAAATAATCTGGATTTGAACTGTCTGAGTTATCTAGTACAGCAAATCTTAAATCGTCATCTATCTCGTCAGGTAATTCATTGAGATAAAAAACTTTATCATCTAACGTAAGTATTTGCATTATTGGTATTTGACCTTTTATTTTTACAAAATTTTATATGTCTTGCTGTTACACTTGTTTCTTTACAGGTAGGACATATATCAAATCTTTTTTGAGGACCTTTCAATCCTTTCATACTTTCAGACATTTTCTTTTTGGTTTCTTCAGAATGTTGTTTTCCGGTCATTCCAGCACTATGTCCTATCTTTCCTTTTTTTATTTTTAATTTATGTTCATCACTCTTAGGTTTACCCTTCCAATAATTAGATAATAACATTTTTCTTTCTTCCGTACATGGACCAATATTTTTCCCTTTGTTCCACGGTGTTTGTCCTTTCTTTTTTAGAGACATTTTTTTCTTTGTCTCTTCAGAATGTTTTTTTCCTGTTCTAGCTTCAGATATGCTTTCTCTAATTTTTTTATATTCCCAAGAATTAAAATCTCTTTGTTGAAGTGGTGAATTTTGTATAAACTTCCCCAATGCAAAACTCATCAATCTTTTATTGTTACCTGTTGTAAATTTTGTTAATAACAGATGACAAATAAAGTGTTCTCTAGCAGTAAGTCTTACTAAATTATCAGTACTATCAGATCCTCCTAAACTTTTTGGAATAATATGATGTATTTCAGTATAACCTATTGTATTTCTAATTTTAGCAGAATTTACAATATTTTCATACCATTGTTTGTATTTGTTTTCTAAAAATTGTATCATATGTATTTTACTTTTTGGATCGTGTAGTTGTATTTAGCCTCCTTGTAAAACTTCTTCCTCTCTGTTAAATGCCGTTTGGCATATTTTGTTCCAGCTGTTAGGTCCCAGATCTGTACGAAGTCTTTGTCTTCTGCTTTTCTAATACCCCGCCCAATGCTTTGTATAACCCTGACAAAGCTCTTTCCGGGCTCAAGAAGAACCAGATTAAAAATACGAGGAATATTAATACCCACAGCGGCCACACCGTAAGTCGCCACAATAATCTTGTTATCGCTTGTTTTAATTTCATCATATTCTTCTTTTCTATCTTTGGTTTTAACAGCACCAGAAATAAACACACAGTCGTTTAATTTTTCTGTGATCATTTTTCCTGATTCAATTCTATCAACTAGTACCAATGTATTTCCTGTTTGACTGATCTTGTCAATGACACTGATCAAGTAATCTATCCTGGTTTCATCAGTGACAAGATATTTTAATTCTTCAGCATAACTTCCAAACTCTTTCCACTCAGCAGTTTGAATGATATTTACATGACAGTTACTCAACACACCTTTTTCTTGTAAATCGGCAGCACTAACACGCCCGACAACATCGCCTAAACTGACCTTGATATTTTGGAAATTTATGTCTTCTTTTGGTACTGTTCCTGTTAGTCCCCAACGTATAGGAGTGTGGCGCAAATTTTGTGTAAGAAGTTTTTTAAGTACATCAGCTTTGGCCATATGCACCTCATCTACCATGACAGTTTCTACGCCTTCTAAAAATTCGGCTAGCGTTAACATTTCGCTGTCATGATCAAAATCCTTGGATTTTTTGTCTAAAATATTGAGACTTTGCCAGGTACAGATAGTATGTGTTCGACCTAACTCTTTTCTATCGCCATAGTAGACACCTACATCTAGACCACAATTAACAAAATCTTCTTCAGTTTGTTCTACCAAACTTTTGTTAGGAACAATGGTTATTGTTCGACCATATTTTTCACAGATTTTACTCAAAGTTGCGGTGGTAATTGTTTTGCCAAATCCTGTGGCAATTTCTTGAATACACTGAGGATGTTGTAAAAATTTATTGATAACATCAACTTGATCATCTCGCAAACGAATCAACTCGCCCTCAAATCTATGTCCTTTGGGCCATGTTTTTTCTCCCCAAAAATCCTCAGAAATTAGGTCAAATTCCAAGGCTGGACTGGTGCGCTGATCTTCAACTTCAATATAGTAATTTTTTGATTCTAGATACTCAAGCACAGGACCCAACATGTTAAGATATGTGGTGCCACCAATGCCAAAAAAACTTACACTTCCGTCCCATCGACCCAACTTGTAGCTGGGTCTAAACCTCGCAGTGGGGTCTTCCAGCTTGAATTTTTTGACCAAGGCCTTACGAACATCGAGATCGAGATTATCAATCTTGACATTGACTTCATCTTTGATTATTACTTTACATGTCGGCAAGATGCAGATCCTTAATTAATTTGTTACTTGTATAGTATACAACATTTTGACAGTTTTTCACAAATTCTTTGACAGTATAATGTACATTCCAGTAACCTAAATTGATTACTGAATTGATTTGTATTTTGGATTTTATCAAAGGTTTAGGTAACTTGGTACAGATAAAAATAAATTTGGTTTTGTCAGACACGGGACTATTCAACTGGTTATTTTTGATAAAATTATTGAATTTTTCGCCAGTGTCTGACGGCAATCTAAACATCACACTCATGTCTTGATTGGTGTATCCTTCTTTGATCAAGAACTCATACATTGTTTGTAATTTTTCTAATTCTGACCCTGCTGGCACTATTATAAGGCACGGATCAAGATATTTTAAAACTGGATTTAACGATGCGATTTCATTAATTTCACTGTCAACGGCCAAAGATTTAGAATGTTTTGAATTTAATAATAATTTAAAAATACAATCCTGAGAATCTATAAATTTTTGAATGGTATCGTCCCAATTGTTAATTCCGGCTCTTTTAGCTTCTATTACTGATGTTAATATATCTGTGGTAGTAAGTGTTGGAACATATGGAGATACATTTTTATAAACTGGAATACCATTTTCTAATACCAATGATGGTATAAATTCTTTAGAATTGTCAATTATTGATTTTGTTTGATCAAACAGATCTTGAAGTTCGTTGTCAACTACAAAAGGGAAAGATTCTTTTAAGGCCATACAAAAGCCAATCGAAAATTCATTTAGTTCAATTAACCAAGATTTTGTTTCTTTGTTAAAAATTGACGAATTTAACCGAGAT
>Ga0164296_1006179_pt1 | contig 10237 bp, 10 predicted proteins | sample GEODES057metaG_FD_113533 | JGI IMG/M metagenome (GOLD analysis project Ga0164296, IMG submission 113533) | Dystrophic lake water microbial communities from Trout Bog Lake, Wisconsin, USA - GEODES057 metaG | ecosystem: Environmental > Aquatic > Freshwater > Lake | place: USA: Trout Bog Lake... | reverse complement strand
TTGGCGGAAACGGAGGGATTCGAACCCTCGATGCAGCTCATCACCGCATACTCCCTTAGCAGGGGAGCACCTTCGGCCTCTCGGTCACGTTTCCTGATAGGCCTATTATGCCTGAACTTGGTCTAAATCAAAAGTTTTGTGTAACGCTCTCACCGCCAATTCCATGTACTTCTCATCGATGACAACCGAAGTTTTGATCTCGCTGGTTGAAATCATCTGGATATTGATCCCTTCTTGGCTCAAGGTTTGGAACATTTTGCTAGCAATTCCAACATGGCTTCTCATGCCAATACCCACGATGGAGACCTTACAGGTCTGGGTGTCACCCACAACCTCTGAGGCGCCCAACTCAGGGATCACTTTGGCTTTGAGGATCTCAAGTGTCTTGGTGTAATCATTGCGATGAACGGTGAAACTGAAGTCAGTTTTGCCGTCCTTGCTGATATTTTGGATGATCATGTCCACTTCAATATTGGCCTGCGCCACGGCACCTAAAATTTGATACGCAATCCCAGGCTTGTCGGGGACTCCTAGAACAGAGATTTTCGCTTCATCGCGATTGAAGGCAATGCCTGAGACGATTGCTTGTTCCATTTTTTCATCCTCCTCAAAACTGATCAACGTACCCGACTGGGCCTCTTCTACTAAATCGATATCCCAAGGCGTAAAACTCGACAACACTCGAAGTGGAACCTTGTATTTACCAGCAAACTCGACAGAGCGAATTTGCAGCACCTTACTGCCCATTGAAGCCATCTCAAGCATTTCTTCAAAGCTCACCGTGGCCAGTCGTTTGGCTTGGGGCACAACCCTGGGGTCGGTGGTGTAGACACCGTCCACATCGGTATAGATCAAACACTCTTTCGCCTTCAAGGCTGCTGCCACAGCAACGGCCGAGGTGTCGGAACCGCCACGCCCCAAGGTGGTGATATGACCATGATCATCCACCCCTTGAAACCCAGTGATGATGACCACTCGGCCTTGGTTCAAATCAGCCATGACTTTTTGGTCATCAATCGATTCGATACGGGCCTTGGTGTAAGCACTGTTGGTCTTGATGGGAACTTGCCAGCCTGCGTAACTGATGGAATCAATTCCAAGAGCCTGCAGTGCGATTGCCAATAAAGCTGAGGAGGCCTGCTCACCCGTGGAGGCCAACATATCGAGCTCGCGGTGGTAGGCATCAGAGGTCAAGCCCGGGGCCAACTCTTTGGCCAATCCCAACAGACGATTGGTCTCCCCACTCATCGCCGATGGAACCACCACCATTTGGTGGCCTGCACGGTGCCACTTGGCCACGCGTTTGGCCACATTGCTGATTCTTTCGGTACTTCCCATGGAAGTACCACCATATTTATGAACGATCAATGCCATCTTGCATCTCACTTAAGTCTTGAGCAAACCGTCTATTGTAGCAAGAGCAAGGCTTTGTTCCATTCGAATGACCTTCGCATTTCCTACTTTGAGCTCGATGTGGTGGCCCCTGGTTTGACAAGACCTGATTTGATGCATCAGCTCTTGCATCTGAGCATCGCTGGCTTGGCATCCCTCACAGACTAGCCAATACCTGAGTACATTTCCCATCCGATCTGGCTCCAAAGCCTGCAAGGACTTGATGTGTGGCGGATTTCCAACATCCTTTAAGTCCATCTGAGCCAACGCCTCCAAAAGCCTTTGAGCTTGGGCGATGTGTTTAGCGCTCCTGGCCAACATCGAAGCAAATTCGGGGAAAGCCCCCTGAAGGGGGGGCAAGATGAGTTGACGAATCTTATTTCGAGTAAAACGAGTGTCCACATTGGTGGGATCTTCCACCCAAGGCAGGTCATGGGTACGGTTGTACTGGCGTAAATCTTCGACCGACACGTTCATTATCGGCCGATGGAAACGGACCCCAGCGCTCACCCAATGTGCTCGCATCCCACTCAGACCCGGCAAGCCCGCCCCACGGCTAAGTGCCAAAATCACTGTCTCGATTTGATCCTGTGCATGCTGTGCCAAGGCCACATCTCGTACTTGGCCTCCCCAATGATCCTCTAGTGCTTGCTCAATCGCTCTGTAGCGAGCGCGACGTGCGGCATCCTCGGGGCTTTGGCCACTGACGTGCTTGGCATTCACCCCAACAACGACCAAAGGAATGTTGCGTTCACTACAAAACGCTTTGCAATGCGCCTCAAAGCTTACCGCAGCGTCCTGTAAGCCGTGATTGATATGAAGTGCTCGAACTTGGCCTGGCCATTTTGAGTGACAAGCACCCAGCAAGGCGGTGGAGTCGGCCCCACCACTGAAAGCCACCGCCATAGGCAATGTGGGCTGAAAGCTCTCCAGAGCTTTCTCTAACGCATGTTTCAAAGCGCCCCCAAGCCTTTGACCCCCTAGCGGGCGTCGAGTTTAGTGTCAGTAAAGCGACCATAACTTTGGAGTCGCTCATAACGGCGATCAAGCAACTCCTTGACCTTCAAATCTGCCACCTGACGCCAAGCGTCATTTAACCCACGCTTTAATTGGGAGGCCATGAGCTTCGTATCTCTGTGAGCACCACCCACGGGTTCGTTGACGATTTTGTCGATGAGCCCCAAAGCTTTGAGTCGATGCGCTGTGACCCCCAAAGCTTCTGCAGCATCTTCTGTGCGCTCGGGCGTTTTCCAAAGAATGGAGGCACAACCCTCGGGACTGATCACTGAGTAGACTGAATATTGAAGCATCAAAACTTGATCGGCCACGCTGATGGCCAACGCTCCTCCCGATCCCCCCTCGCCAATAATTGTGGTGATGATGGGGACCTCAAGTTGGGCCATCTCAAAAATATTGCGCCCAATGGCCTCACTTTGACCGCGCTCCTCAGCATCAATGCCTGGATAGGCACCTGGAGTATCGACAAACGTGAAGACGGGGATTTTGAATTTTTCTGCGGTCTTCATCAAACGCAGCGCTTTGCGATAGCCCTCCGGGCGGGTCATCCCAAAATTTCTGGCAGCTCGCTCTTTGGTGTCTCTTCCCTTTTGATGACCCAGCACCATGCAGGAGTGTCCATTAAAGCGAGCCAAACCACCCACAATGCTCAAATCATCGGCAAAGTGTCGATCTCCATGCATTTCCACAAAATCTGTGAACAACTCCTGAACATAATCCAGCGTGTAGGGTCTCTCAGGGTGGCGGGCAATTTTGGTGATTTGCCAAGCCGACAAGTTGCTGTAGATGTCTTTGGTGAGCTGGAGACTTTTTTTGGACAACTGCTCAATTTCTTGAGAGATATCCACCGCAGACTCGCTTTGCACATAGCGCAATTCATCAATCTTGGACTCAAGCTCCGCAATGGGTTGCTCAAAGTCGAGGAACATTTTCTTGGCCATTCACGAACTCCTCTTCATTCAATATTCTACGGGCAAGGGATCGAGGGATCGCCACATGTACCAAGTGGCTACGCTTCGATAAGGAGCCCAGGCCTGGGCCACTTCCCGTGCATCGCTTCGCGAGACCGCTTCACCAGAGAAATAATTGCGACTTATACCGTTGATGAGCCCTACATCATCCAAGGGCAAGACATCGGGTCGCAACAAATGAAAGATCAAAAACATCTCCGCTGTCCAGCGCCCAATTCCACGAATGGCCACCAACTCCTCAATGATGGCCTCATCGTCCATGGCAGACCATTTGCTGGGGTGAACCTCACCTGAGACAAAATGCAAGGACAAATCAACCAAGTACTCGACTTTTCGGGCGGACAAGCCCGCTGCGCGCATGTCGTCAACCTTGAGTTTCAAGACCTTTTGCGGTGTCATTCCTTTGGAGAGTGCAGCAAAGCGTTCCCAGACAGTTTGAGCGGCCTTGACCGAAATTTGTTGCCCCACTATGCTTCGCGCCAAGGTGATGAAGGCATCCCCTCTTGAGCCCAAGCGCGCTTGGCCAAACTGAGGGATCAAACGCTTCATCACCCGATCTTTTTTGCACAAGTGTCGGCAAGCATCATCCCAATAGTCGGGCGCTTCGAGCACTTTAAGGACTGCTGTACTCAAGACAATTTTTCCCAAGTGGTGCCACTGGCCGAGTCTTTAAGGACAATGCCTTGCGCGAGTAGGGACTGACGAATTTGATCGGCAAGGACGAAATTCTTGGCCGCTTTGGCGCTTGCACGCTCTGTGATCTGTGCCTCAATATCACTGGCCGCCAAGCTCGCGCCCGACTGAAGGAATTGAACAGCATCGAGCTGCAAAATACCCAAAATTCCACCCAAAACCTTCAGTAGACCCGCCAACTTGGCTGAGTGGGTTTTGTTGACTTCAGTCGCCAAGTCAAACAACACAGCCACCGCCTCGGGAGTAGCAAAGTCCTCGTCCATAGCTGTCTTAAAGCGCTGAGCATAGGAGGTGGTCCAATCGACATCGGCTAAATTCAAGTCTTCAGGCTTGACCAACTCGAGAGTGGTATATAAGCGCTTCAAGGCTGCGTGCGCATCATTCAAATGTACATCGGAGTAATTGAGTGCACTGCGGTAGTGACTTCTTACAATAAAAAACCGAAGCGTCTCTGCGTGACAATGCTCGAGAACCTCTCGGATGGTAAAGAAGTTACCCAAACTCTTGGACATCTTTTCATTGTCAATATTGACAAATCCGTTGTGCATCCAATAATTGGCCAAAGGCACACCGTGCGCGCCTTGACTTTGTGCGATCTCGTTTTCATGGTGAGGAAATTGCAAATCTGCTCCACCACCATGTATATCAAAGGTCTGTCCCAGCAACTCGCAGGCCATGGCTGAGCACTCGATGTGCCAACCTGGGCGACCCAAACCAAATGGTGCTTGCCACTTGGCCTCTTCAGGCTCATCGGCTTTACCGCCTTTCCACAAGACAAAATCCAACGGGTCTTCCTTGCCGGCTAGAACTGCCACGCGCTCTCCAGCGTGCAACTCATCCAAAGATTTTCCAGACAGTTGCCCATAGGGTGCAAAACGGCGAACTGCAAAATTCACATCTTCCCCGGCTTGATAGGCCAACCCTTTGTCCATCAAGACCTGAATAAAGTTCATCATGTGTGGCACGTAATCGGTCGCCCGTGGCTGGGACTGAGGGGCTTGGATACCGAGTCTCTCGCAGTCCTCTTGCAAAGCCTGGATCATGCGATCAGTCAACGAGCGAATGGACTCTTTATTTTCCGTTGCTCGCCGAATAATTTTGTCATCTATATCGGTGATGTTGCGCACGTAGCTCACTTGATAACCACTGGCATCCAACCATCTTTTGATCACATCAAAAGCCACCATTGAGCGCGCATGCCCAATGTGACAATGATCGTACACCGTCATCCCACACACGTACATGCCCACATGGGGCGGAGCAATGGGTTTGAAGACCTCGAGTTGACGGCTTAGGGTGTTATAGATGCGAAGTGTCATTGAATAAAGGGTAGTCTCTGGGTTTTGGCTTGAAAGGCCAACGAACGCTAAATCCTCAAGCACCAAGAGTAAAAACTCAATAAGGCGTAAGCACTAAGTGTTGCCCCATGCCTCTCCAGTTTTGAGGTGCAAAGGAAAACACAACCAGGCAACGCAGCCAAGATAACCCGTTACCCCAAAAACCTTGTTTTTCATCAACTCGAGGATCAGGGTGCCCTGAGTCATCAGTCTATTACAATGGATCATGGAGTATAAGGCCCAAGGCCCTGAAATTATGTACCCCAGGCCAGGCACTCACTCAATGCAAAAACACATCCCAAGGACGCATTGATTCACAACTGCGTGGTCAGCCCAATATTTTAATGCCAACTTTGTTTGTTCGATTGACATCCAACCACACCATGCCAACCGCTTTGAAGCCCAATGATTGTCCTTTGCGTGACCGCTGCGCAATGACCTTAGCCGAGGGGTACGGGTGCGACAAGGGCTTTTCTTTGAAGGCGAGGCTCCTAGCAATGAGGGTTCTGTTGCCCTTGTTGTTGGCACTGATTTTTCCCCTCATGGCCTCACCGGCAATGGCCGGGCCCCATGAGAGCACACTCAAGCTTTTAAAACAAGAAAAATTCTCTGACGCTCTTGTCTCCATAGAGCTTTATTTGACCGATCACCCCAATGATCCACAAATGAAGTTTTGGCGGGCCTTTTTGCTCAACAAAAAAGGTGACACCCTACAGTCACTGGCACTTTACCGTGAAATCACTCAGCAATATCCCGAACTGGCAGAACCGCACAACAATTTAGGCATGATCTTGGCGCAACTAGGGGAACTCGAAGAGGCCAAATTAGAGTTTGAAATGGCCCTTAGGGAACAACCCGATATGGCCTTGGCCATGGAAAATTTATCTCAAGTTTATCTTTTGCTGACAGAGCAAACTCTTCAAAAAGCGTTGGAACTGAATCCTAAGTCACGCACATTGGCGGCCAAACTCGAAACTGTTCAGGCCTTCATTAAAGGGCTCGAGCCTTTGCAACCCTCAAAATCACCCAGCGCACTGAAGGCACCTTGAGTTGCCACCTAAGAGAGTTTGGCCTCTCCTTCTAGGCCCCGAGGTTTTTAATATTTAAAACTAAAATCATGGTTCAAAATATCAGTTAAGTCCAAAGCCAACGCTTCAGTAGCGATCTCCTCAACACCAACATCCTCTCTAGACTCATAGCCCATGTTCACAGTCCCATCTTTTCTACAAGCCCCAGCTCAAGCTCAAGCTCAAGCCCATACCCAGCTTCATGGGACCCATCGCCTCATGCGTGAATCAGCACACTGGCTCATGGTCACACTTTTGTTGGGGCTTACTGGTTTTTTGCAACCCCTTCAAGCGCAAACGCCCTCCACGAACGTTCCTACGACTGCGGCCTCGGCTGAGTCAACCAATACCAACTCATACCCCCAAGTCAAATTCGTTACCTCAATGGGTGACTTCGTGATGGAGCTCTACCCTGATAAGGCCCCCAAAACAGTGGCCAATTTTTTGCAATACGTGAAAGACCATCACTATGACGGCACAGTGTTTCACAGAGTGATCAATAACTTCATGGTCCAAGGCGGGGGTTACACCAAAAACTTGAGCGAGAAAAAAACCCGCCCTCCTGTCGTGCATGAAGGCCAAGCCGCTTTGGCCAAAGGCGGCAGCAAAAATACCGTGGGGACCGTTGCCATGGCCAGAACATCGGAGCCGAACTCAGCCACCTCACAATTCTTTATCAACGTGGCCGACAATGCCTTTTTGGACCCCACTCCCATTCCCCCTGGAGACCCAGTGCCAAGCTTTACCTATCAAGGAAAAACTTACAATAACATCCCACGTTCCAATTTGGAGGGCAACCCCCAACTCGTGGGCTATACCGTATTTGGTAAAGTCATACAAGGCATGGACGTGGTCAACCGCATCAAAGCCTTGCCCACAGGAGCCTTGGGCCCTTTCCCAAGCGATGTACCCAAACCCCTGGTCACCATTCAATCGGCCAACATCATAAAGTCAACACCATGAGCGAACACCTCGTCGAACTACACATCGCCAACCATGGCACCATCACTTTGGAGCTCAATGCTGAGAAAGCGCCCAAGACCGTGGCCAATTTTTTAGAGTACGTTGAGCAAGGACATTACGAAGGCACCATCTTTCACCGAGTCATCAATGGCTTCATGATTCAAGGTGGCGGATTTGATGCAAAAATGAAGGAAAAGAAAGCATTGGCGCGAGTCGATAACGAGGCCAACAATGGCCTCAAAAACGACCACTACACAGTGGCCATGGCCCGAACATCTGACCCTCACTCAGCGGGCGCACAATTTTTTATCAATGTGGCTGACAACGACTTTTTAAACCACACCTCACCCACTCCATCAGGTTGGGGATATGCCGTTTTTGGCCGTGTGATCAAGGGCCAAGAAATTGTTGACCAATTGGCGGGGGTCAAAACCTCTACCAGTGGCTTTTATGACGATGTCCCCAAAGAGACCATCTTGATTGAAAAAGCAGTCAAGCTCTAAGTTAAACCATTCGAAATGGCACCCGCGCTGTGAATAGCATCACACCTGTGCCTCCAACCTTTCCCTCATTGAGCCGCATCGATGGCCAAAACTGGGAAAGGGTCGATTTCATCTCTGACTTGCATCTGCAAGCGTCAGAGCCCGATGTAGCACTGGGGTTTGAGAGTTTTTTACAGCAAACTCCAGCCCAAGCTCTATTCATCTTGGGCGATCTCTTTGAATTATGGGTGGGAGATGACCTACTCGACCACGAAGAAGGGGCTCTTGCCCGTGAATGCGTCCGCTCCTTGAGGGCTGCCAGTGAGCGCTTGGCCATCTATCTTTTGCCGGGTAACCGAGATTTTTTATTGGGTGAGCGATTTTTAAAAAGCGCTGGCATCCAGGCCATCTCAGACCCTTGCGTGCTTCAAAGCGGAACTCTGCAATTCGCCCTCTCACATGGAGACCAATTGTGCACTTCGGACTTGTCTTACCAGGCATTTCGCCAAACAGTGCGAAGCCAAGCTTGGCAAACCGAGTTCCTCAATCGCCCCCTAGGCGAGAGGCTACAGATGGCTCAAAAAATGAGAGAGCAAAGCATGGAAAAACAACGTGCTCAACGCCAACGCTCTGCTGAGGAGTTTTATGATTTGGACCCCAAAGCTTGCCGTGATCTTTTAAAAGAGCTGCGTTGCAACACCTTGATCCATGGACATACCCACCGCCCTCGTACACATGATTTGGGAGAAGGTCTTCAACGCGTGGTCCTCTCGGATTGGGATACGCAATCAAACCCACCTCGACTAGAAGTTCTACGACTACAAGATCAGCGACTTGAGCGCTGTGCACTTTAGGGTGAAGTCAAGGGTAGTGGATTGAGATCATTAATCCGCCCCAACACCATTAAGCGCAATTAAGCGCCAGGAAGGCGCCATTAACCAAACTGAAACCCCAACCCAATCGATTGGGATCAGCGTTTAGTTTTTCAAAAGCACTTTGAGCGTATTTTGTAATCGCGCGCTTTTCTCCGCATCGAACTCACTCTTCAAGAGCTTCCCAAGGTCTTGCACCCAGGTTTGCTCTGGAGGGGGATCATTTCTGCGTGTCAGAAGTTGAAGCTGAAAGGCTCGACGCTCACTCAAGTGACTTGCAGGGGTAGAGACACCAGAGGCAATCTCCAAACGCAACAATGATTCACTGGCCAACGTTTGCGCTTTGGGGCTGGTGTCCATGGTTTGCAAAGCTTGAACCATCTCTTGGCGTTGCGCAGGGGTGAGTCGAGAACTCAATTCCTTGAGAGCCGGCACTTTTTGCGGCTCACGACTTTGCCATGCTGACATGAGTTGAGACAAAGCCTCGCCATGGGCCATGACAGAGAGCTTTTTCATGGTGCTTTGAGCCAGCTCCAAAGCTTGTCGCTGGGCACGGAAGGCTTGATCGCCGAGACGAGGGCCCCGTGGTGCAAATGAACCTTCGCTTGCACCAAAACCACGTGGACCTCTGGAGTCCAAGCGGGAATCGCGAGAATCGCGAGGATCGCGCGAGTCTCTCGCATCCCCTTTAGCTCCCCCCCGAGCGTCTGATGAATTGGGCTTACCCTTACCAAACGCAGATGGACCACCTTTGCCAAATCCAGGCTTGGTACTTTGAGGTTCGGTTTTTTTCTGCCCCGGGCGGTCGTCTCCACGCACCGCGATCACGGGCTTGGGAGCAGCTTTGGGTGGCGAAGCCAACTCTTGAGGTTTGTCTGTCGTTGTTGGAACGCTTGAGTCTCCCTCAGCAACGTGCACTTGGGGCGGGGTCTCGGCTTCCGTGGGAGGCGCTTCAGAGGGCTGACTTTGAACGGCCACATCCGAAGCCTCAGCTTCAGCTGATGAGGCAGCTTGGTCAGGCGAGTTGGTTGTGGAAGGAGGAGAGGCTGGCTCAGCCAATGGAGTAGCCACCTGAGTCTGAGCGGCAGCGCCTTGCTCAGGGGCAGACTCTTTTTGTGATTCAACTTGACCATTGAGGACATTTTGCAATGCCGTCATGGCTTGTCGAATGGCCTGAGCGTCTTCAGATTGTGTAGCCTCTTCCAAAGCCTTGGAGGCCTTGATGACGGCAGCATCAAAAGCACTCATCGCCGAATGGGCTTGCTCGCGCTGTTGAGTTTTTCGTGCAAACGCTTGGTCAATAGGTTCTCTAAAGGCATCCCAGAGCTTTTGCTCTTGTTTACGCTCGAGCACCACGCTTTGCGACTCCGCTTGCCAGCGTTGCTGAAGGCTTTTGACCGCATCGATGCGCAAAAAGTCCTCTGCTCCCAAGGCCTGAGCTTG
>Ga0164296_1006177_pt1 | contig 10239 bp, 11 predicted proteins | sample GEODES057metaG_FD_113533 | JGI IMG/M metagenome (GOLD analysis project Ga0164296, IMG submission 113533) | Dystrophic lake water microbial communities from Trout Bog Lake, Wisconsin, USA - GEODES057 metaG | ecosystem: Environmental > Aquatic > Freshwater > Lake | place: USA: Trout Bog Lake... | reverse complement strand
TATGATTTCTGAGCATCTTCAGGATGCATTAATCCAAGTTTGCCAAGTGTTAACGCACCTTGACCCATGATGTCATGAACAGATGCCTTCGCAGCCGCTATGCCTCCTGACTCAGGATTTTCTGTTGATTCTGATTTTTTTTGATAATTTTGTTGGGCAAACGCAAGAATAGCATCATTAGACGCTCCTTCAGGGGCTTCAACTTTTATAACACTACCGTCAGGAGCCTCTACGTCATGAATTGGCATGTTTATTTATTATTAAGTATTTTAAATCCTGATGTATCCTTAGACGGCAAACCGTTTAAATAATCATCACCGAACAGTTTTTTGTTATAAAAAATAGTTTGCGGATGGTTTTCATATGCAATTCTTTCTTTTTCCGCTTTAGCAATTGCATCTTTATCACCTAATGCAGCCAATGGGTACGTATTTTTTATATGCAATTCAAAAGCCTTATCACGAGCATCTTTTGCCCGTTCATAGCGACCCATGGTTTTTTCATCAATTGCCTGTTGGCGAATATCATTTTGCGTTTGTATATTTTGCTGTATCTGTTCTTTAGTAGGTTTAAACGCACGAGCCAAATCAGAAGATTCTTTTGCACGTAAACCATACATTTGTAGTTTTTCCAAGTTAGCCATTTCAGCGGCTTTTTGTTTTTGTGCTTCAGCGTAATTCTGTATTCCTGCGGCACCACCTTGACCAATGTTTGCACCTGCAAACCGTGATGTGCCACCCATGGTACCCAATCCCGCCATTAATAGAGCCATGTACTTATCTGTTTCGTGGGATTTTTTAATCTCATCACGGGAATTGTTAAGCATATCTAAATAATTATCAAACGCTGATTTAGGTTGCTCAGTTGATGTTTCAGGTTGGGTTGAATCTCCCATCAATTCTTTTGGGCGACCCATTTGTTCTGATGGTTTTTCTTGTTCAACTTTAGGAACATCTGCTGTTTGACTAGGCTTTTTGGTTTCTACCTGTGGTGTTTTTACAACTGCGGGAGTTGAAGGTAAGCCTTGCACTTGTGCTTGTGCTAACTCAGGAGAAATAGCACCTTCACCTAAGTAGGTTGGCATACTGCCTTTTAAAAAATCAGGGATCATTCCTGAAAGTTCGCTCATCATCTGCGAGCCAACTTTACTTGTAGGACCGCCTGCGTCAAAGCGTGGGATATAACCACCAACGGCTAAGGAAACAATGCCTGATCCAATCTTATTCTCAAAGTCACCAAACACTTCCCCAACGGTTTTACCTTTGAGGTTAGGGTTTTGTTTCATGATGCGTTTTACATTATTCTTGGACTCATACGTAGACAAGCCTTGTTCAATTGGCATGTCAGGTTTTGCACGGCTAAGTAATGAACTAGCCCCATGCGGACCAAAGAAGTGAGCACCATATACTTCCGAGTATGATGGATCACGACCTAAATGTTGTTTTAAGTAATCTACGTTGCCACGAACGTATTTAGCACCTAACTCAGAATTGATGTCAGGATCATACTGTTCGCCTTCTTTACCACCCATGCTCTTCCACGTAGGATCAACGAATTGAAATAAGCCTTTTGCATGACTTGCTTTGTTCGTGGCATTAGGGTTGTACTGACTCTCTGTTTTTGCAATGTTATCTAATAATGCCGTGGGAAGATTGTATTTCTTTGCCTTGGCATCAATCAAATCATGAATCCCACCATGGGGATATTCATGTTCTTCTTCCTTGGTACCCATAATTTTTTTACCAAGGTTCTTAATTCCCTCACCCATGGAAGAAAAGGCAGGTTTGTTTTTGTTAGCCACAGCCATAATGCCTGCACCTAGACCTTCACCCATTGGCATTCCTGCCATCTGCTGTTCAAACGCTAATTGTTCTTCCTCGTCATTCTGATCTGCGTCATCTATATAATCGCCTGATGCTAGATTAACAATACCGCCATACGCCATTTGTGCTGGCAGGTTAGATTGCAGAGCGTTTAAACCTTGAGGTTGTCCTTGAGGTTGACCTTGTGGTGCAGGTTGTGGAGCAGGTTGTCCCATCTGTGGAGCCTGCATTGGTGGTGGTTGGATCATGGCTTGTAACTTATCCAATTCACCAACTTTCTTCTCAAGCAAAGGCATACCTACGTAAGGTTTAACTTCCCCCGAATGTACAGCACCAATGATCTTGCTTATTTGATCCTTGATAACATTAATCTTGTCTAATATTTCACTCTTTGGGTCTAGTGCTTGATCTGCCTTACCCATTAAATCATCAGAAATACTTGCACCGCCCGTAGGCTGTGGCTGTGTCGTGTTTAAACTCTTATCGGTCATCTGTGGAAGCATGCCTGCTAGGTCAGGAGGAAGAACACCGTCTTTAACCGATTGCCCTACTTGGTCAGGGCTTAATTTCGATGCATCGGCAAGCATACTAAAGATACCGTTCATGCTCTACCTTTCATTGCTTTATGCAATCCAAGAGACACGATACCCCCTGAACTGTATTTAATAATACCGCCCTTTGCTTTTATCTGGGTCATATTGTTGTATAGACCATAAGCACCCGTTCCTGCCATACCTAAACCACCGATCTGAGAAATAAGGCTTGGTGGTGCTTGGTATCCCAATGTCGATACGTTTTGTGGAGCACCCGTGTACATTGACTCTAACTGAGCCAACTGTGTCATTGGGTAATTTTGCATATTTGCAAAGTTTTGTGCACCAAACGACAATTGGTTTTGATTATTCTGTTGTTGCTGTGCTCCAAATTGGTTTTGCAATCCCGCAATACCTTCTTGTCCTGCCAACTGTTGCGTACCAACGTTCGCTAAGTTTGCAGATGCTTGATTGGCACCTTGGTAGCCCGCTTGTTGTCCTTGAACTCCTTGCAGTCCAAGTTGGGTTCCTTGCATGGCTTGTGCATTTCCTGCCAAAGCCGCTTGGTTAGCCGTATTCATTTGTTGTTGGGCATTTGTAAACGCTTGGTTATACGCATTGCCGACCAATTGATTATTTGCCAACATTTGATTCTGACTGTTTAAACCGCCCATTAATGCTTCACGTGATCCGCCAAACGCTCCACTGCTAGTTGCATTACCTTGCTCCTGTGCGGCTTGTTGACCATACTGTTGATTTAACAACTGCATGGAAGGATTTAGGGTATTTTGAATGTACGGATTCATGTACGATGCGACAGAACCAGGACCTTGGGATGTATTTTGCGATTGCTGTCCTAAAGAGTTACCAATGTTTGAACCTTGCAATCCTTGTGCTGTACCTAATTGACCGTATGCATTTGCTTGGTTGGCAGTACCCAATGAACCATAACCTGCCTGATTACCAAGATCGGTTGCAGTGTTATATTGATTGGGATTCTGCATGTTTGCGGCAGTTTGGAACGATTGGTTTTGCAAAGGAGTAAACCCTGCTACTTGGCTTTTTCCTGCGGCTAATGCTTGCTGTGTGGCAGGATCAGTTGATTGTGCATTAAAAGGTACATAACCCTTTTGATTTCCTAAACTAATACTTCCATCTGCGTTTGTTGTCATATTTGGGTAAATATCATGCATACCCGAATTGATTAACGATGAAACACCTTGTTGTGCCCAAGGTGCAATATTGGATGTTGTGTAATTTTGATTTGTTGGTTGAGAACTGCTACCGCCACCACTACCGTAAATACGACCACCACCAACTTTTGTTGTAGTGGATGAATTACCAAAAGGTTCACCTAAAGCATAGAGTTCTCGTCTTGAATAACTTTTCATATTTTTATCTCAATAACCGTGTGGCGTTCATAAAATCCATATCGTTTCCAAAGTCTAGCAATTGATTCCCTTGCCGCTCCCTGTATTTTAGTCGCTCCTGCGTTTTTTACAATAGTTACTAACTGTTTAAACGTGTCGGGACTAGAAATAAGTCTACCACCAATCGCAGTAATAAAAGCAATTCTAGAATTTGGGTAATTTATAAACGAAACAGTTGCCGCTCCGTGTATAACTCTGTTCTCATCATATGCCACCAATAACATCCATTGACCAAGAGTTACAAACATTTTCATTTGGTCTACGTTGTAATCATTGCCGCTGTACTTATGTGCTTCTGTAATAAACGGTTCAACAATATGCCAATTTTCAGCACAATAATTAGTAGGTAATACCTCTACAATCATTGCAATATTGAATTACTCATGTTTTGTGGGGCGTATGGCATTTGCATGTTATTCATTTGAGGCATCATTTGCCCTTGCATTTGTCCTGCACCAACAGGATGTCCATGAACCACAACATCTTGATCTCCACCCATGCCTTGCCCATTCATACCGCCCATTTGACCGCCATAACCATTGCCCAATAATCCTGCGATTCCACCGCCCTGCGTCTGTGGGTTAGGTTGTGCGGGTGCTACTGCATTTTGAAATAAACTTGCTTGCATTGGTTGTGGGTCCCCTAGTATATTACCGCCTTGTATCATTGATGAAATACTATCCATCGGCGAATCATGCGGTAGAGATGCTACTGCTTGGTGAAATGGGTTTGCTTGCATTGTTTGTGGTTGTTGCCCCATAAATGGAGTTTGGGGAGGTTGTTGTGCATATGCATTGCCACCGCTATTCCCAATAGGTTGTCCACCATAAATACCTCCACTTCCTGTGTTGGAAGTATAACCTTGTCCTTGTCCACCGCCTCCTGACATACGCTCTCCTATGCCGTTAAATAGTGATTAGGGTCAATTTGCTTACCCTGATTAGGATTACCTGTACGTGCCTTGCGTACCTTATGCATCATGGCATACAAGTGCTTTGCTCCTGCGTCTGTTGAACCATTACCTAGATGACTTACTACATCGGCAGGAATAACAAACTCACCGTCTGCCAAACGAGCAGGCTGATGCTGACCAATGTGGGCAGGAATATCATCACTCATGCCATCGCCAGGACCTTTCAATAACTGTCCACCATCAGAGAAATGCCCAAGGGAAGTGATTCCACCCTCTGCCATCGGCTGACTTGGTTCGCCTGTCATTGGATTTGTTGCAGGTTCAAAGTTACGAACTGCCATTGCATTTGCAGGCATTTGTGAAGGGGTCGCAAAAGTCATATTATCTTGCTGACTCATTGGATACATTTGATTTGGCTGTCCGCCCATGGCTAGGCTAGTGATACCACCTGATGCCATATGTGTAGGATATTGAACTCCAAGAGCAGAATATGGGTCATATTTGCTTAGAATGCCTGTATATGGCTCAATACCGGGAGGCATGGCTAATTTACGCTCTTCTGCCATGGCACTTGTTAATGCACTACCTGCACCAAGAGCACCTAAGGCTAAATTGCTTTGCGGACCAACTCCGAAAATATTTGGAGTTGCACCTGTATAACCTGTTAAACCATGGATTGAATTAGCAATTCCTGTACTTGGCGTAGCACTTGCAACAGGATTTACTCCTGCGCCAATATTACCTGTAAGAGAACTCATTCCATTTGCGCCTGAACTTATATTTGGAGCAAGAGAACCTAATCCTGCATCAACAGCAGGCATTCCTTCTGCGGCTATTTGTGTAGCAGTTAATGCGCCCGTTGCAGGAGCGGCACCGCCCAATAATCCACTCAAACCACCCGAAGTAAGACCGCCCGTAACACCACCAAGAGCGGCACCTGTTAGAGCGGATTTAAGGGCATCACTCATGCTACCGCCTGCAAGAGCAGTTCCTGCGGCAGAACCTGCACCGCCAATTGCGGCACTCATTAACATCGCTTCGCCTACACCAGCATCCATGTTTAAACCTCGCTCAATTTACCATATATTATCATTTAAACTGCCGTACCGCTACTATTTACCCATTTTGTTCCACTCCAATAAATTGGAATACCAAGGGTTGTATCAAAGAAAAACTGACCCGTTTGCAACTTCAATGTTGGTCTTTGGGTAGTTGTACCACTTGGGGGAGTAATTACCCCATTGGTAAAGTTATTTAACTGATTAAAGTATAGTCGTAATGCATTTAATATTTGATCTTGATAAACCTGATTGTAGTCCGTTGGTGCTACAGGTAAATTAGGGGGTGCGGGAGAAAGTAAAGTAACAATCTTTGGAGGGGTAGTATATGTCATTATTTTCAATCTGTATACATATCACCTACGTCCATCAGGTCTGATGTCCATACGTGGGCTACCTAATTGCCATGCTACGCCCAATGAGTTTGATTCAAGCCTAAATGCCATTTGTCTGCCACGTAATCGTGTATAGACTTGCCCTGTAAATTGCTGAATGTTGTAAAGCCTTGTATTTGTGTAGTTTTGTGAACTTTGTACTGTTGGGTTATCTGCCTGACCATACGCAGTTCCTGAGTTTTCCCTTGGTTTAAGGGTCATCGAACAATAAGGTTGATTGGCATACGAACCATTAAAGTTTACGTCTGGCAGTATTCTCCATACAAAACCAAAATTATGTCCATCGCCAATATCAAAATCTGAGGACTGCACATAAGCATCAATAGGTTGCGGGTTTCCTGTGGAGACATCATCAACCCCACTTTCATGGTTTAGCAGAACGTTGTTATAACCTGCCGCAATGGGATATTGCTTAATGCTTGAATAGAACCATGCTGTTCTAGACATTTGACCGTAATACCAAACTTGATCCAAGTAGTTATACACAACGTAACTATCTACAATGCTTGAGTTGGCGGAACAGTAAAACCACCATACTTCATTGTAGGCTTCGTTTGATCCTGAAACGAATTGCGCTGCTTGCGAGATGTTTAAACCGTCAAAGACGTATTGACGTACTGAACAAGGTAAAGTCTGTACCGTTCCTGAGTATACATAAAACTTATCCCTACCCATCCAATATGTGATGTTATTCACAGTAATGGCTGATTGAGGAGACATGATTGTAATGTTGTCCATTAAGATTTGAAAACCCCATATATACGGAGTTCCAATGTATTGCATGGAATACAGTGCTGAATCAGTCCAAATTAATATTTCTTGGCGGGTTGAACGAGCCTCAACAATATAAGAGCCGTTCGCTAGTGGAAATTCACCCGATTGATTTGTAATTGATGGTACCCATTGATAGATGTTGGCTTGGTCTGACCAACGGACAAGTAATGGATTAAATGGATTATTTGCAAGCGTACCGCCATTGTAAGAATTGGCACCCATAGCAATCACAAACTCTTGAATTGGTGCAACTAAAACCTGATTTGTGGTGGTAGGTACATAAGCACCTGAGAACGAATATGAATAACTTCCCGAACTGTTGGCTGTGGTAGTTGCTGAAATAGGAACAGTCGTAGAGCCATGAACATAAGCAGATGTAACGTAGGTTCCGTTTGGTATCCCTGTACCTGTAATGTAAGAATAAGGATAAATACTGCTTGCGGCACTTACGGATACGGTGATTGATGTGACTCCTGAAGAGAACGATGTACCCGTGTCTATATATACAGCATTGGCATTTGCAACGCTTGATAAAGTAACGGCACGAGTTGTGATTCCACCTGAATCTTGCCAATAATAAATACCACCGCCACGAGGGGCAAGAACAAGGTCTTGACCGTAATTATCGGCAGTCCAAAGCCTTACGCTAGTTGCAATTGATGTTGCATATGCAGAACTATAGGTGCCACGACTATATGCTCCTGTGCTCCATCCTGTTCCTGATGTACTAAAGTTTGCACCTGATGGGTATAAATAAGATGTTGTTACCGTTCCACCACCCGTAGCAGTGGCAGTAGAAAACACAGGAGTTGTGGTTCCAACGGGAACGTTTGCAATGTAATAAATGGTTGTTGAGGATATGTTTACATTAGTTACTACGTATTGACCATTTAATGTAATTCCGTTAACTGCCGTGGCACCTGAATAAATAACGTAGTCTCCTACGTTTGGCAAGTATCCCGCATCGGTTACTTCAGAATATGCAGAACCTACACCTGCACTCGAAGCATGACTTGCGGCTGTTGTGCCGTTGTACCCACGAGTTAATCCTGACAGAACGTTTCCTGTAAGTGTAGTGTACAGAATCTGTTCTGAATCAATTTTAATCAATCCGCTAATCGGGAAAGCCGATGCAGATGTGAGGGTAATGGATGTGGATGTGGCTGTAATACTACCGTTTAATGTTGAATAAACCGTAGTAAATGGATTGGTAAGTGTGTATGTTGCAGGGCTTGTTGATATGGTTGTAACAGGGTAATAAACAGGAGTAATGTCGTTATAGACACCGCCTTGTTCAATGTAATACTTCACATCAGTACCAACACCAAGAAATACGTTGCTTGAAAGGTCTACCCATGACCACATGGAACGACAATAACCAAGGAACGTATTAACGGAATATTGAGTCCAACCACCTATTTTTTCAGGAAAACCTGAACGAAAACGAATGTTATTGCAGTCATACCAACCCCCTTCGTTACTGTAATCAGTACCTTCTCTGTTTACACCGGGTCTAAACTGTAACTTCTGTAATGGCATAATTAAGCAATCATTGAACTTGCAGATAATGTGACTTGAGCAACCCTACTTAACCATCCTTTGCCGAATGTGGGGAATGTGGATAAAGACCTGTAAAACGCTTCTTTTAAATGACTGAATTTTTGTAATACATCCATGGGGTTCTCTTTAGCAAGAACGTTTAATGTCCCATTACCAATAACGCCATCGGCAGTTACCCCAATCGCCTCTTGGAGCAACTTTGAAGCACGACCAACCCCCATGTTTACTGCGGCATCAAAAACTGCGTAATCAATTCCAATTGGTAAACTATCACCACAAATTTTATCCCAATACAATTCTCTGTATAGGGCGTAGACATCTTCATCAGGTATTGCTTTTAATTCCTCTTTAGTAATATGTGGATTACGTTTCCACGCACGATATACTTCTAAGGTAATGCCTTTCATAGTAGCACCACCCGGATCGGCAGGATTGTCACTCCAAAGCCCTTCGCTCTTTAGTACATTTGCCAATGATGCATCGTAGTTACTATTCATCACTATCCCCAATTTTAATACCTGTAATTAACCCAATAAAACCACCGATAACTGTTTGAAACGCAGGACCAATAATGTCAAATACCTTAGCATCATCAACGTTTGGATCGACAATTGCATATATAAACATCAACAAAAACGCCACAATTACAGCAACCAACGACCAAGATGCAATTAATAAAACATGTTCTTTTGGCTTCATTTACTTGCAACTCCTTGAACCTTTTCAAAAGTTCTAAGTCCACCCATTCCAAGCATCCCCATCATTAACTGCCATAGATTATCGTCAAGACCCGGCAATGGCGGGATAGTTATGTTGAACGCAGGAAGTATTCCTGTAAGAAGAGGTTTAAACAGGTATTGGTATGCCAATGCCAATGCACATACCCAACCGATTGCCGGACGCCAGCCTGAAACAAACATCGAGGTACTGCCTGCTTCAACCTTGTTAATGTCGGTTTGGGCTGTCATTTGAGCCAAATCACCTGATTGTTGCAGTTTAAGCAACTCTAACTTAGCGTTAGCGGCTTGTGCAGGATCGGGGAAGATTCGGGTAATTAGAGTATTGCCTAGGTCTAGTGCCGCTGAAATTGGGTCAAGTGCCATATCAATCCTTTAGAAGAATAATTATCATCATACAAACTAATGCAAAGATAGTCCACCATTTAAACACTTCATCATCCACGCACGATGTCCTTTTTGGTTCGTTCTTCGGTAATAGTTCTAGTAATTTTAAATCGAATTGGCTTTTTTGTCTGCTGTAATTGCTTGATTTCCCAATGTAAAAATGCAATTTGACTCCATAAACCAAGTTCTATTAAGAACACCACGAACCAATAGAGCGTCATACAAGGCGAAAGTAATACAAAAGACAGGTAACAATAAAAGCAGCAATCCAACAATACATTTGAACCCTTTGAACATCTTTTAATTTATGTCCGTAATGCGTCTGATTTTCCTTGCGTTCTCGTTCAACTACCACTTTTAACTCAAGCACTTTTGCCCACTCTTTCTCGCCGTACTTTTCTTTAAAATCTTTTTCCGCTTTGTTTTCGGCTTGAATAATTTCGCTTTGGTTTTTGTACTCCTGAATCGCTCGATAGATTACCGAGTTTTCCATTGCTTCTCTGTGAATACGTTGGCGTTGGTGATCTTCTAAATCCTTTTTTGCTACGTCTTTACCATCACGCTGTATATCTTCAATTGTTTTGGTAAGACCTTTCCCTGCTTCACGAGCCTGATTTAATCCTTCACTA
>Ga0164296_1006176_pt1 | contig 10239 bp, 10 predicted proteins | sample GEODES057metaG_FD_113533 | JGI IMG/M metagenome (GOLD analysis project Ga0164296, IMG submission 113533) | Dystrophic lake water microbial communities from Trout Bog Lake, Wisconsin, USA - GEODES057 metaG | ecosystem: Environmental > Aquatic > Freshwater > Lake | place: USA: Trout Bog Lake... | reverse complement strand
GCATCGACTCTATTTTTACCCCAGTGCACGATTCGCTTGAGATAAGAGAAGACTTGTGAGACCGGAGTTGCAGTTACAATCAAGATTCCAAAGAAGAAGATAATTAAGAGGATCGGGATCGCAAGTACAAATGTTGTGAGCTTCACTAGTGGCGTGGCAACGGCGTAACCGATCCAACCTCCGCCGTGTTGAATTGCAGTCTTGTGAGTGTCCCCTACTGAACCATTCCAGATGTGAGCCAGGCCAGTACTGCTCAGAATAAGTAGTACCGAACCAATGGTGATTCGACCGTTTGCTCGACCTTCGTGAGGTGAGCGAAAAAGTCGATAGGCAAAGTAGGCGAAGAGAATCGGTGAAATGATTGCGAGTCGACCAAATGTTCCAAGGAGGAGTGAGGTCAGCGCTTGACCGAGCAAGCCATGCAGATTGAACCAGCTGCCACCGGCGGCTAGTAAGGCAAGAATCAGGATGAGAAAAGCGAGACCATCTCGCTGATGGGCAGCGTCGAGTTCCCGCGCCTCTTTAAATAAGAATCGGATAGAGCTGCCGATGGCCTTGGCCATCCCCCGCCAGATCACTTCGAGTCCGTGCATGAGTGTGGCTACAACTGAGCGCTTACTCTTAGTTGAGCGTTTAGAAGTAGATTTTCGGGTCGCCATAATGAGCTAAGCCTAAAGAAAATTGAGAACTGCTGAGCCTAGGCGCGCCGCGACAGCGGCTTAGACCTCGATCACAACTGGAACGATCATTGGCTTGCGTCGATGTTCTTCGCCCACCCAACTGCCCACTGTCTTTCTGACAACTTGCTGCAATTGATGTGTGCCGTTTATTCCACCCGCCACCGATTTAGCAAGAGCCTTTTCAATCATCACTTTAACTTCGTCAAAGAGGGCTTTATCTTCCGTGAAGCCTCGCGCGTGAATATCTGGGCCAGCGACGATCTTGCCGGTCTGGGAATCAACTACAACGACAACCGAGATAAATCCTTCTTCACCTAAAATTCGGCGGTCTTTCAATGAGTCTTCGGTGATCTCACCGATGCTCTGACCGTCTACATAAACAAATCCGACTGGGATCGCACCAGCGATATCTGCGTAACCATCGTGGACATCGACTGCGATGCCGTTGTCGACTACCAATGTGTTATTTCTAGCAACACCGGTTTTGATTGCAAGTTCGGCATTTGCCCGCAGGTGGCGCCACTCGCCGTGAATAGGCATAACATTCTTAGGCTTTACGATGTTGTAGCAATACAACAACTCTCCTGCTGCTGCGTGGCCAGAGACGTGCACCATGGCATTTCCCTTATGGATGACCTCAGCACCAAAGCGAGTAAGTTCGTTAATAACTCTATAGACCGGGTTCTCGTTGCCAGGGATAAGCGATGAGGCCAAGATGACTGTGTCACCTTTTCCAACTTTAATTTGGTGATCACCATTTGCCATGCGCGAGAGCGCTGCAAGTGGTTCGCCTTGGGAACCGGTGCAGATAAGCACAATCTTGTCGCCATAGTCATCAATATTTTTAGCATCCACGATGAGATCTTTAGGCACGGTGAGATAGCCAAGATCTTCAGCGAGCTTCATGTTGCGCACCATGCTGCGACCGACAAAAGCTACCTTGCGATCATGCGCGATTGCGATATTGAGAATCTGTTGGATTCGGTGAACGTGCGAGGCGAAGGAGGCAACGATGACGCGCCGTGAAGTAGCACGGAAGGTGCGATCTAGCGCCGGCATAATGTCGCGCTCTGACGTAGTAAATCCTGGAACATCGGCGTTGGTGGAGTCGGTCATAAAGAGATCGACGCCCTCTTCACCCAAGCGCGCAAAGGCGCGCAAGTCGGTCACTCGGCCATCTAATGGCAATTGATCCATCTTGAAATCGCCTGTGGCCAAGATGAGTCCGGCTTCGGTTCTAATTGCAATCGCTAACGCATCTGGGATTGAGTGATTGACCGCGATAAATTCGAGTTCAAATGGACCGAACTTCTGCTTCATGCCGGCCTTTACCTCAACAAGTGGCGCGGTAATGCGACGCTCTTTGAGTTTAGCTTCGGTAAATGCAAGTGTGAGCTTTGATCCGATCACCGGAATATCAGCGCGCTCTTTGAGAAGGTAAGGAACCGCGCCGATATGGTCTTCGTGACCATGAGTAAGTGCAAGTCCTACAACGTCGTGTAAGCGATCTCGAATATAGGAAAAGTCCGGCAAGATCAGATCAATGCCGGGCTGACTCTCCTCAGGAAAAAGTACTCCGCAATCGACGATCAATAGCTTGCCTTCATACTCGAAGACAGTCATATTGCGACCGATTTCGCCAAGACCACCAAGTGCGACAACGCGCATGGTCTTTGGAGCTAGTTTTGCTGGATAGGGTAAATCTGGATGAGGATGATTCATTAGTTAAGTGTTACTCCGCCTGCTTGAAGGTCCTCCCGCAATTGCGCAATCTGCGCTTGGGTGGCATCGACAAGTGGCAAACGAGTAAATCCACCAGGTAGGCCCATCATTTCAAGAGCGGCCTTAGTCAATATCGCACCTTGGGTGCGGAAGGTTCCGGTGAATACCGGCAATAATTGTTGATGTATTTCAAGTGCGCGCAGCGCATTTCCGGCAAACCAAGCATCGAGCATCTCGCGCAATTGGTTACCAACGGTGTGGCCGCAGACAGATACAAAGCCAACTGCGCCAACTGAGAGCAGCGGTAAATTCAAAATGTCGTCACCTGAATACACAGGTAGGCCAGTGCGCTTGATCACCCACGAGGTTGATGCTGGATTACCTTTGGCATCTTTGAGAGCAACGATATTTTTAACTTCTGCCAAGCGACAGATGGTGTCCTCTTCGATGGGGACTCCGGTGCGACCAGGAATGTCGTACATCATGATCGGAAGATCGGTTGCCTGCGCTACCGCGCGAAAGTGAGCTTCGATTCCAGCTTGTGGCGGTTTGTTGTAATACGGGGTCACAATAAGCAAGCCATCGGCCCCAGCTTCGGCACAACGCTTTGATTGTTCAACGGTGTATGCGGTCTCGTTATCACCAGCACCAGTTAAAACTTTTACGCGATCACCTACTGTGCTCTTTACGACTTTAATGATCTCGATTTTTTCTGATGATTTAGTAGTTGGGGCCTCACCTGTCGTGCCGTTAACGGCGATCGCATCGTGGCCGGTGTTTGCTAAATGCTCAGAGAGTTTGGCAACGCCATCCCAGTCGATCGATCCATCCTTCGCGAACGGTGTAACCATCGCGGTAATAAGGCGGCCAAAGGGCGCGTGGATCTGAGTCGTTGAATGGTCGTCGGACATAGGTGTAACTGTATCTGAAAACTAGGGTGCAATACGTCCAGACTTTTGAAATGCCCCGTATGTAATAGGCATAAGTTTCGCGAAATGGGCTTCCATTTGCTCTGCCACCATCTCAATTTCGCGCTGCGGATAGCTTGGGAAATGCGAGCCTTCGTGCGATGTGCGAAGTGATAAAAAGTTCATCAACGCACGAGCATTCATAGTGACATACATGGATGAGTACAAAGTAACTGGCAATACCGCGCGAGCGACTTCACGGGCAACACCGGCGTCTAGCAGCTTGGTGTAATTTTCATAGGCAACTGTGCAAGTTTCTTTAATTGCTGCCACGGTGAGTTCGTACTGCTCTGGTGTTCCTTCGATAAATGTGTACGCGCCGGCTTTTCCAATTTGAACAAGCTTGCGATCTTTGCTTGGTACATAAAATGTAGGTCGAAGTTCGCGATAACGTCCGCTCTCTTCGTTGTATGAAGCAATGCGATGGCGCATAAATTCCCGGAAAACAAAGATCGGTGCTGATACAAAGAAGGTCATCGAGGTGTGCTCGAATGGTGAGCCGTGACGTTCGCGCGCTAAGTAATTGATCAACCCCTCAGCACGGGAGGCATCGCTATCGACATCTTCGAGTGACTTGTCGCCAGCAGTTGAAACTCGGGCTGCCCAGATCACATCGGAGTCGCTGGCACTAGCCTTTACAAGTTCGACGGTCATATCTTCACGAAAGACGATCGGAAAATGTTCCTTAGGCGTGCTAGTACTGATTTGATCTTGGGCTTTTTGCTCTGCGTCCATGGTCGTGACCTTATCTTTTCGCCACATGAGATAGCGGGATTAAGGCAGAATATCGGCGTGTCAGTGAAGCGAGATTCCATCGCAGTCGGGGTTGCCGTCGGAGCTGCCGGGGCCGCCTTTGGGGCTGTTTCCGTCTCGGACCACTTCTCTATTCTGCAGACCTGCCTACTCTCCCTCGTTCTCTTCTCTGGAGCATCGCAGTTCGCACTAGTTGGAATTATCGGCAACGGCGGTAGTCCGCTTGGAGCGATAGCCACGGGCGCATTTCTCGGAACTCGCAATGGGCTTTATGGAATTCGTATGGCTGCACTTTTAAATAATCGTGGCTGGCGCAAAATTCTTGCTGCTCAAATAACAATCGACGAATCAACTGGCATGGCGATAGCTCAGAGCGATGAGCCGAGCGCAAAAACCGCCTTTTGGTATACCGGTTTTGGTGTCTATTTCTTTTGGAATTTATTTACGCTCCTTGGCGCTCTGGGTGCAAAGTCTCTAGGAAATGCAGCGGCTTGGGGGCTTGATGTCGCTTCTCCCGCGATCTTCGTAGCTGTGTTGATGCCACGACTTGCAGCTCGCTCGGCGCGGTTAGCGGCGCTCTGTGCAGCAGTGTGGGCGCTTTCGCTCACCCATTTTCTACCTGTCGGAACTCCGATTCTTACAACCGTAGTTATTGCCGTCATTGCTGGGTGGCGCTAAATGAGTACCAATTGGATTGTCGTTATCGCTACGAGTCTCGCCGCTTTTTCGCTCAAATATCTCGGCCACTTGATTCCTGCCAGTTATATTGAAAAGCCACGCGTTGAGCGCATCACGCAGTTCATACCAATTGTGCTGCTCAGCGGCTTGATTGCGATGCAAACTTTTACTGACAAAACCAAACTCATGGTTGATCACCGTGCAGCAGGAATAGCAATTGCATTTGCCGGGGTAATAGCAAAGTTGCCATTCCCCGCGGTGATTATTGGGGCAATGGCAACTTCTGCAATCTGTTATCGCTACCGTATCTAAATCGGCAGCAATTTTAGTAAGCGGTTAACTAAAGTTTAAGTTAGAGAATTGAAAGCGCTTCGAGCTTTGCTTCGAGTGCTAGATCTGATGGCTCGGTCAAGTGCGTTCCATCATCGAAAACGATGACCGGGATTGATTGTGCGCCACCATTGATTTCAACAACCTTATCTTTCGCAGAGAGATCTGCTTCGACATCGACATATGTGTACGCAACATTGTGCTCATCGAGATAACGCTTTGAACGACGGCAGTCTCCACACCAGTCAGCGCCGTACATAGTGATTCGTGATTCAGACATAGTGAGCCCTTTCGGTTACGGATACGGTTACGGTTAAAAATTGCTGGTTGAATCGTTACTAGTTAAAACTTACTTTAATTCGAGGAAATGTTCGAGCCCAAAAGTCAGCCCAGGTGTGTGCACTACTTTTCGCACACCCAAAAGTACTCCTGGCATAAAACCAGAGCGATCGATGGAGTCGTGGCGGATAGTGAGAGTCTCACCGAGGTCACCGAGCACAACTTCCTGGTGAGCAACCAGTCCGCGCAAGCGCACCGAGTGCACTGGCACATCGCCTACCTTTGCACCACGTGCGCCTGGCAAGGCTGTTGTAGTGGCATCTGGCATCGCAGCTTTTGAAACCGAAGCGCGTGCCATGGTGATTAATTCTGCGGTACGAGCTGCAGTTCCAGATGGCGCATCCACCTTATTTGGGTGGTGGAGTTCAATAATTTCAACTGACTCAAAGTACTTGGATGCTTGGGCAGCAAACTGCATCATCAAGACCGCACCGAGTCCAAAGTTAGGAGCAATGAGAGCGCCGACGCTTGGATTGGAATTGAGCCAACTCTTGACTTGATTGAGTTTTGTTTCATCAAAGCCGGTAGTTCCGACAACAACGTTAATTCCGTGGGTGATCGCGAACTCAAGATTCTGCATCACGCTATCTGGGTGAGTGAAATCAACAATTACTTGTGCGCCACTTGTAACTAGAGTTTCAAGTGAGTCGCCAAGATCGATGGCGGCTACAAGTTCGAGGTCAGGCGCAGCGCTTACCGCGTCAACCGTAGTTTGACCCATGCGACCTTTCGCACCGAGGACTCCGACCTTTATGCTCATGCAATCACCTTTTCAAATTGGCTAGTGCTCTTAAATGGCCCCACAAGCGCTAGCGTAGAACGACCAGGCAAGATTGTGGCGGCAATTTTCTTAATTTCCTCTGGCGTAACGCGATTAATCGCGGCCAAAATTTCGTCAAAGCTCATGATTTCACCATAAACCAGCTCGCTCTTTCCGATTCGACTCATCTGGGAGCCAGTATCTTCTTGGCTCAGCACGAGAGACCCGCAGACTGCGCCTTTGGCACGCGAGATCTCTTCGTCGTTCAAGCCATGATCAGCTACATCGTGGATTACATCGCGAATAATCTGAGTAACTTCTACCGCCTTATTTGGTTGGCACCCGGCATAAAAAGCGAGTGAACCAGAACCTGAAAATTGTTGGCCATAGGCATAAACACTGTAGGCCAGGCCACGCTTTTCACGAATCTCTTGGAATAGTCTGGAGGACATTCCGCCACCCAGAGCCGAAGCCAAAATACTCATTGCAAAGCGTCGAGGGTCATTGCGATCCACACCATCCACGCCAAGCAATAAATGTGCTTGCTCGCTCTTACGTTCGATAATTCCGATCGATCCCTTACCAGGCGTCTTAGCTTTAGCGCTCTGCCTGACATTTGGTTTGGCATCTGGCACATTGAGGAAGTCATCGCGTGAGAGCGCTTCTTCAACGAGTTTCACAACTTTTTTATGAGAAATATTTCCAGCCACCGCAACGACAATATCTTCGGGGCAATAGCGCTTTTTATAGTAATTAAAGACAGCGGTGCGCGACATGTTCTTAATGGAATCAACGGTGCCAAGCACTGAGCGACCTAGCTGGGTGTCGCCATAATAAGTTTCAAGGTAGAGATCATGAATAAGATCAGAAGGATCGTCATCACGCATTGCGATCTCTTCAAGAACAACGCTTCGCTCTGAATCGACATCGCTCGCTTTTACAAGCGATGAGGTGATCAGATCAGAGATCACATCGACCGCTAGCGGTAGGTCAACATCGATAACACGTGCGTAAAAGCAGGTGTATTCCTTATGCGTGAAGGCATTCATTTCGCCACCAACTGCCTCGATTGCCGAAGAGATCTCCATGGCGTTTCGGCGAGTGGTGCCCTTAAAAAGTAGGTGCTCTAGAAAATGCGAAGCTCCCGCGACAGCTGGTGTCTCATCGCGGGAGCCAACATTGACCCACACTCCAAAAGTAGCCGAGCGAACCGTCGAAACTTCTTCGGTGACGATTCGCAGGCCGCTAGCCAGAGTTGTACGTGAAGTACGGGCCATCAATTACTTATTCTGCAGCAGGTGTGGCTGGTGCATCCGATGGAGTTGTGCCATCAGCAAGAACTGGAACCAAAGAGAACTTGCCCTTTGGATCGATCTCATTGATCTCAACTTCAATCTTGTCGCCGACCTTCATGACTTCTTCAAGGTTCTCAATGCGCTTTCCGCCATGCATCTTGCGAATCTGCGAGATGTGGAGCAAGCCATCTTTACCTGGAACGAGTGAGATGAAAGCGCCGAAGGTTGCAAGCTTTACAACAGTACCGTTGTAACGCTCTCCCACCTTTGGAACTACCGGATTGGCGATCGCTTCGATCATGGCCTTTGCAGCTTCGGCTTGTGAGCCTTCAAGTGCGCCGATGTAGATCGTGCCATCGTCTTCGATAGTGATATCAGCACCCGTGTCATCTTGAATCTGGTTGATCATCTTGCCCTTAGGTCCGATGATTGCACCAATCAAGTCTGTTGGTACCTTGATTGAAATAATTCGAGGAGCAAGCAAACTCATCTCATCTGGCTCTGCAATTGCTTGCACCATCAAGTCGAGAATGAAAAGACGTGCTTCCTTAGCTTGTAGGAGAGCCGCAGCAAGTACTGATGCTGGGATTCCATCGAGCTTGGTATCGAGTTGAAGCGCAGTGACGAAATCCTTTGTGCCAGCGACTTTAAAGTCCATATCGCCGAAGGCATCTTCTGCACCCAAGATATCGGTGAGGGCGACATATTCTGTCTTGCCATCAACTTCATCAGAGATCAGACCCATTGCAATACCTGCAACTGGTGCCTTTAGTGGCACACCTGCGTTGAGGAGTGACATGGTTGAAGCACAGACTGAACCCATAGAAGTTGAGCCATTTGATCCGAGCGCTTCTGAAACCTGACGGATTGCGTATGGGAATTCTTCGCGAGTTGGAAGAACTGGAACCAAAGCACGCTCTGCAAGAGCACCGTGGCCGATTTCGCGACGCTTAGGTGAACCAACACGACCAGTCTCGCCCACTGAATAAGGTGGGAAGTTGTAGTTGTGCATGTAGCGCTTAGTGGTCTCAGGGTTCAAGGTGTCGAGCATCTGCTCCATCTTGAGCATATTGAGAGTAGTGACACCAAGAATCTGGGTCTCACCGCGCTCGAAGATTGCTGAACCATGCACGCGAGGCATAACTTCTACTTCGGCTGTGATCGGACGAATATCGCGAACTCCGCGACCATCGATACGAACCTTTTCGCGCAATACGCGTTGGCGTACTGACTTCTTAGTTACGGAACGAAGCGCAGCTGAAACTTCCTTCTCGCGACCTTCAAAGGTAGCGGCAAGTTGTTCCTTGATAGCAGCGTTGATCTCATCAAGCTTGGTCTCGCGATCTTGCTTGCCAGCGATGGTGAGCGCAGCAGCAATATCTTTTGCAGCCGCAGCTTCAACTGCTGCATAAACATCATCTTGGTAATCCAAGTAGACCGGGAATTCGCCAGTTGGCTTTGCAGCCACACGAGCGAGTTCGATCTGAGCTTCGCACAATGCGCGAATAAATGGCTTTGCAGCTTCTAGGCCCTGGCCAACAACTTCTTCAGTCGGAGCTTGTGCGCCGCCCTTGATGAGGTTGATGGTTGAGGTAGTTGCTTCTGCTTCCACCATGATGATCGCAATGTCATCACCAGCGATAGAACCAGCTACCACCATGTCGAATACTGCATTCTCTAAATCAGAGTGATTTGGGAATGCAACCCATTGTCCGTCAATCAAAGCAACGCGTACGCCACCGATTGGACCAGAGAATGGCAATCCTGCGAGTTGAGTAGACATTGAAGCTGCGTTGATCGCAAGTACGTCGTACATGTGATCTGGATTCAAAGCCATCACTGTGACAACAACCTGGACTTCATTGCGCAGACCCTTAACGAATGCTGGGCGAAGTGGGCGGTCGATCAAGCGGCAGGTAAGAATTGCATCTTCAGAAGGACGACCTTCGCGACGGAAGAAAGATCCTGGGATCTTGCCCGCTGCGTACATGCGCTCTTCTACATCGACTGTAAGTGGGAAGAAATCAAATTGATCCTTTGGCTGCTTTGAAGCAGTAGTTGCTGAGAGCAACATTGAATCATCATCTAGATAAACAAGTGCAGTACCTGCTGCTTGCTTTGCGAGTCGTCCTGTTTCAAAACGAATTTCGCGCTTTCCATATTTGCCGTTATCAATTTTTGCAACGGCGACTTTCACATCTGGACCCTCCATGGGTCATCTCCATTTCTTAAAGGCTCCCGCACTCGCGTCGGTGAAATGGATCTTCGATCGAAGTTCACGGATTTTTATTGCTCCGTAAACCACTACCGAGGACCAATTTCCCCCAGACGAAAAGTGCGGGAGTTTTACTTATATTTTCTGTTCGCTAAAACTTGTTCCTAAGAATAGTTAGCGGCGAATACCGAGCTTTTCGATAATCGCGCGGTAGCGAGTGACATCTGTCTTTGCAAGATATTGCAACAAACGACGACGCTTACCAACCAAGAGCAATAGGCCACGACGGTTGTGGTGGTCATTCTTATTGGTCTTGAGGTGTTCTGTGATCTCTTCGATACGACGAGATAGCAATGCGATCTGTGCTTCTGGGCTTCCTGTGTCAGTGGCGGAAGCGCCGTACTTTGCGATGATCTCTTTTTTCTCTGCAGGCTGTAACGCCATGGGGCACTCCTTGTGCTGTCACGAGGGCCTCGGTGTTATTCACGAAGGCACAATT
>Ga0164296_1006175_pt1 | contig 10240 bp, 9 predicted proteins | sample GEODES057metaG_FD_113533 | JGI IMG/M metagenome (GOLD analysis project Ga0164296, IMG submission 113533) | Dystrophic lake water microbial communities from Trout Bog Lake, Wisconsin, USA - GEODES057 metaG | ecosystem: Environmental > Aquatic > Freshwater > Lake | place: USA: Trout Bog Lake... | reverse complement strand
CATATTCGGAAATGACATGAATTGGCTTGCTTGGATAGGTCTGTGCATGTATAAAAATCGAATGCGTCATACCTAAAATAAGCGCCATCAAGATAAGGAAATCAATTCGAATATTTTTAAAAATCAAATTAAACATAAATTTGTCTTTTGTATTGTTTTTTAAATTTTAAAGTTCAATCAACTTTTCTTCCCTAGGGTTTGATCGGAGTATGCAGGATGAGGAGCAGCCTCAATGTTTTGTGAGGCTCCTCGTTAAAGATTTATGGTGTAAACCATATTGCCATAATTTCAAAAGTAATATTCAATGGACTGAAAGTCCTTGGTCCGTCAAATTCGACAATTTTTCAAAAGCAAATTGACATGAATTCTTTTTCTTTTCGACATATCAACATTCACCGCATTGCCTTTACTAGCATACTTCTATTGAACTTTGGTTATTCAAACCTAGCGTTCAGCTATGAACCTAATGCTCATTTTTCCCTTGAAATTACAGAAACTCCATACCGAAAAAACGAGAAAGGTAGAGAGTTAATAGCGAGAATATACAAGCCCATCGGCCATGGTCCTTTCCCTGTCATCCTTGATTTTCATGGTGGCGCATGGAATGCAAAGGATCGCTTCGCTGAAGAACCTATGGACAAAGCCTTGGCACAAAGTGGACTCGTCGTTGTTGCAGTGGATTTGACACTCGCCAAACAGTCGCCTTATCCTGCAAACTTACAAGATGCAAGTTATGCAATTCGATGGGTTAAATATCATGCTAGTGATTGGAACGGCGAGATAAAGAAACTTGGGGTTTACGGAAGCTCCAGCGGAGGCCACGTAGCAGAACTTTTACTCATGAAACCCAATCATCCTGTCTGGAATGATCTGACGTTCAAAGAAAATACATCTCTGAACTCAAACATCGACTTTCTGGTTGTACGTTCTCCAATCAGCAACCCTAGGGCAAGGTATGAAAACGCGGTAGAGAAAAAACGCAGCAACATGATTCAAAACAATGTTAATTATTTTGTGCCATGGAGTAGCATTGATGAGGCCAATCCACAAGCCATTCTTGATCGCCATGAAAACGTTAATCTCAAACCCATACTCATTATGCAAGGCGAACTCGATGACAATGTACTACCTGCGGTACAAATGCATTTTTGTGAAACTTACAATAAAGCTGGTGGAGAATGTACGATTGAAATTTTTCCGGGGTCTGAACACGAGTGGGTTGCTACACCAAGCCTGCAAACCGATCGAGCTCAAGATCGAGCTCGACAGTTCATTGCGAATCAACTTCGCTAATTAACTTCTGTCAAAGACTCAGGATCCAAGCAACAATTTGTTTGGCATCATCATCCGAGACGTTAGGATGCGGTGGCATGGGGATTCTGCCCCAATTACCTGCGCCACCGGCTTTGATTTTCTTCGCAAGTGCAATGCTTGCTGCTTCATGGTCGTTTCGATATTTTTCGCTAACCGCTTTATATGCAGGACCCACTACTTTTTGCTCAACGTTGTGGCAGTTTAAACATCCATATTGTTGAACCAGAGCTCCGCCCGCAGGAGCCTGTGCCCAGGCTCCCCAAGAAAATGCAGCTGTTGATAAAAGATAGAGTATTTTTCTTTGCATGATAAGTCCTTGAATCAAAATGCCAAAGGATTGGGTCGCATTTGAACTTTGTAGACTTTGGGTGAACTGTCTTTGCCACCATCTCCACCATGGAAGTTGGCTCTGGTTCCTGTCGTTGTCCAAAGGCCTTTACCCTTCCAGCCTAAAGCTGCATTATCAATTCGACCATCTACATTCTTTGAAAAGAATCCCAATGGATATGGAATTCTTAAATTGACCATTTTTCCATTGACCAAGGCCATTAAAGCTTCTCCTCCGTTAGAAGACGCAATGGGTACGTCTCGACCAAGGCCCAATGTATTGTAGAGATCAACCCAAATATAGTAAGCGCCATCTGCACTCCCGGTGCTTTCTACGTTTTTGAATTGTGGCCCTGGGAAGGGGTAAAGAGTCCAACCTTCTGGACAATGTGTTCCTTGAGCTGTGGTAGGTCCATTGAGTGGCCCCTTACAAAGGTTTCGATTGAAACTGGCCATGTGTCCACTTGAGAGCACCGTCCACACAACTCCTTTTGAATCAATATCCACACCTCTAGCACCAAAGGCACCTTTGGGAGGTTGAAATATTTCAGCCAACGCAGTGTGAGTTGGGTCTTGGCCAGGCATTAATCTAATCAGATAACTGGGTTGATCGATGCGAGAGAATCCCACATCCATGGATTGCCCCCAAATTGCATTGTCAACTGGACTGGCTTGAACGCCATAAAACCCTGCAATCACTCGCTTGTCTTTCCCAGGATCTAAGGGTTGATTGGCCTCGACGTATTCATCCCTCTTTCCATTTGCATTGGTATCAATGATCAAAGGGGTCCAGCCCTGAGACTTTTGTGCATCCTTGGTAGCCAAATACATGCGCGTATTGAGCCATCCTACAACTCCGGCTGCTGCACCCCCTGCACTTGTCCATAAAGTATTATCTTTGTCATGACCAAAATACAAATGTTGTGTGGTAAAGCATGTGTCGATTAGATTCCATTCCTTGGTCTTTGGATCGTACACAGACAATTGTCTAACAGAGCTATTGAGAGGAACTACTTTTGCTGAGGGATGATCCGATCCTTGTTTACAAAAGTCAGGATTATTCTCTCCACGATTTCTGGCTGCAAACCACAACTTACCATGATCATCCCAAATCAAGTTGTGAATGCTATCGTGGCCATCCCAAATGGGCTCATCACCCCAATAAGCAGAAGTTGAACGAGGTAATGTGAGAGATGATGGGGTATTGGGATCTGCAAAAGGCATCTTGACAGAAGATGCAACATTTTTAATTGGATCGAGTGTCGGCACCAAATCTGTGCTCTCCTCGGGAGCGCCATAAATCAAGCCGTTTGCATTAAGATTCGGATGACGTTTATCGGTAGATATCGCATCATGCATGTAATATTTAGGCGTTGACCAGTCCCACATTGTGTATACAGCATTTCTCTCAATACCTTTTGGTCTTTCAGGTTTTGCAAAGGGTACTTCCCCCTTTGCGATTCGATCAGTCCAATCTGCATACATGGCAAGCCCACGATCGGGGCCCAATCTGCCTAAGGTTAGGGCCATGTTACCCATGGCTTGACCAGCTTGTGTTCTTTGAGCCCAAGCCAGGAAAGAATCCCCTGGATGTTGAGACTTGAAAAGCTCTGGAACCTCTCTAATACCCCTAGTGCCCAAGGCGTGACAGGATTGGCAAGAGTTCTTCATGGTGTCAATCCAATAGGCTTGGGTTTTCATGAAAGTAGGTATGCCGTTTCCTGCATCACCTGTTCCTGGAAACTCACTCGCTTTGGGGACATCAATCATTGAATACCAATATACGCCAGGAAAATATTTAGCCTCTTCCTGAGCATTTGGCGCTTGAACCGCTTTTAAGTTCAACATTTGCCCATTATGAGCTTGAACCTTAGCTGAATCTATCAATCCATAACCCCTGACCCAAACTTGGTAATTGGCTTTGGGCATTTGGGGAAGGACGAAACGCCCTTGGTCATCGGTGGTTACCACCTTTGCAAATTTAGTCTGAAAATCATTGGTCTCTGCGATGACCCAGACACCCGCTTCAGGTCCATTGGCGCCTGAAACAACTCCAGCGATTTCATTAGCGGTGATTTTGCTCAATGGATTGGATAATCCGCATTGGGTTCCCAAAATAGCAGATAAACCAATTGAAAAAGTAACCCATTTTTGAAGCTTCAAAATATTCTCCTCGATCGTTTAAACCAACGGACACTTCATACCAGTTTATAGATATAAATGTTTAACACGATAAGGATTACCCTGAAGCAAAATGCTGCGCAGCACAATTGCCTCAGGTGATTCCCCCGCAACAGATCGGGAAAAACCCCCTTGGCACTCTTTGCTGCAATGTGTCAAAGTAAGACCTAATCCACCAATTGTTATTTTGCTAACCATGTCAATCATTAATCAACATTACAAGATCAAAGCACTGGTTAGATGCGTTACTGCCACCTTTGCTTTTTGTCTATGTACACTGGCCAGAGCTGATAACTACCCCACTCGTCCGATTCAATTGATATTGCCATATGCAGCGGGTGGTTTCAGTGACCAAGCCAGCCGTGTATTGGCCGAGAGCATTGGTAAAACTTTGGGACAACCACTCATACTTGAATCCAAAGCAGGTGGGGGAGGAAGAATTGGCGCTGAATTCATCTCACATGCACAGCCTGACGGCTATTCTCTTTTGATGACCACAAATGGCACCCACACCTACATGGCGGTAACGGAGAAGAATTTAAGTTACGACCCGATCAAAGACTTTACGCCAATCTCACTGATTGGAACCTATGGACTTTTGATGGTCATCAACCCGTCGATTCCTGCTAAAAATTTAACTGAATTCATTGATTACGCCAAAAAGAATCCAGGAAAACTTAACTACGCAACGTCTGGCGTTGGAAGTGGTTTGCATTTTGCTGGCGAACTCTTCAAATCCATGGCTGGCGTGAACATGATTCACATTCCTTACAAGGGCTCAGGCCCTGGCATGCAAGACGTAATAGCAGGCACATGCCAAGTGATATACGATGGTGGAGCAAAACCATTCATTGATGCCGGGAAAGTAAGGCTCATTGGAACCACAAGTGCCAAGAGAGATCCCAGATACCCTCAGTTACCGACCATTGGCGAAGCCGCGCTCCCAGGATACGATCTCACCTATTGGCTTGGAATGTTAGGGCCCAAAGGTTTACCCAAAGACATCCAGATGAAGCTCAATCAAGCCATCAAAGTTGCAATTTCAGATAAAGATGTACAGCTCAAACTCAATAACATGGGCTTGAATTTGATTGGCAGCACTCCAGATGAATTGGTCGCAGACATTAAATCAGAAACCGAGAAGCTACGTGCAATTGCAGCAACAATCCCTGGAGGGGTTCAGTAAAAGAAAATAAAACTTTTATTTATACTTAAATAAAAGTCATGTGTACAGACCAGTTAATCAATTTTGACGTTCGCATCATTTGACAATGCTGTCCACTTTTTCATTTCAGAACCGATAAACGATTGAAACTGTTCAGGACTCTCTTGAACGCTTTGCCCACCAATTCGCTTGAAATTATCAGTCAGAGATTCTGATTTCAATACTTCATTAATCGATTTATTCAGTCTTTGGACAATAACCTTTGAGGTTCCAGCAGGGGCAACTACGCCAAAAAAACTTGAAATAACAAGATCATTTACTCCAGACTCTTGCATGGTTGGTACATCGGGTAATTCTGGCTTTCTAGTCGTTGCTGTGACAGCCAAAGCTTTTAATCGCTTATCTTGAATAAATGGCCTAACAACAGATATATTATCAATTGTGAATTGCGTTTGACCTGCCAAAATTGAATTAATAGACTCAGCTCCACTTTTATATTGAATAATTTCAAAGTTGGTATTGGTTTTATATTTAAACAATTCACCACTCAAATGCGTTAGATTACCAACACCTGCAGCACCAAAATTCATGTGGATTGAATTCACTCGTAAATATTGAATTAAGTCAGCCACAGAGTTAACGGGAAGATCTGCAGAAACAACCAAAACTTGATATGAATCCATCGCTCTCGCAACAGCTACAAAGGAGGTCATCGGGTCATAGTTGGCACTTTTAGAAACCGCCGGAATATTTGCTAGAGTTGCAGTATTTCCAAAAAGCAACGTATAACCATCAGGAACTGATTGCGCCACATACTTAGCACCAATAGCACCACCAGCTCCAACTCGGTTCTCAATCACAACCGCTTGTCCTAAGTTAACTCGCATTCGATCAGCCAAGAGCCTTGCAATGATATCGGTTGGACCGGCGGGTCCAGTAGGGACAACCAACTTAATTTGCTTATCAGGATACGTTTGTGCCTGAACAATATTTGAAAAAGCTACAGTAAAAGTGACTAAACAAACAAAGATGTCTAAAAATAGATTGTCTTTTGAATTCAAAAACCAAGTGAATTTCAATCTAAGAGTTGATTTAATTTCAAACATCAAAAATCCTTTTTTACTTTAATTAGACCGATGATATTGATTCATGAGTTGAATCAAAACACCGCAGAACTATCCTTCAATAAAGCCCACTAAAGTGTTTAGAATTCGAGACGCTGAATTAAAATCTTGCTGATTACCGACCCAAGCAATGTGCTGATCAGGCCTGATTAAACAAAGTTTTTCAGGGTAAATGCCATTTGTATCGCTCGAATTGAGATGAATCACCTTAAGCTGAATCCCCGATATTTTTGCCGCCGACACAAATTCAGCTGCGGCCTGCTCACCTTTGAAGTTAATCAATGTAAACCATGGGCCTAAGACATCAAAAACACTTACACCATCTTTGATCCAAAAATGAGGGGCCCTAGCTCCTGCTCGAACATTTGCATGATATTGATCCCATTGATCAACTGGTGCTGGACTGCCATCACCCACGATAACAGGTGATTCTTCATAAATTTCACCTAACTGAAGCCCTGCAGTTAGATATTGGGGCGCATCATCCAGCATCACTTGAGCGCCAAAACTTAATCGCTTTTGTATAGCGCGTTCGTTCTCTGACTCAAAATCGGGTTCTGCATTCCAATGATCCATGACTCTGGCGCACTTAACTCCAAATGCAGAATTTCTGAGTCCAATTGGACGCCTTTCTGCCTCATAACTCTTCAGGAGTGAATCATGCCCCCAGCCTTGTATGTGAGCGGAAATCTTCCAGCATAAATTCATGACATCCCCAATCCCAGTATTCATACCCATACCGCCCAATGGAGTGAATAAATGTGCGGCGTCTCCTGCCAGAAAAATTCTTTCAGATTGGTACTTTTCTGCAACCAAGGCAAGACCACCTGTCCATGGTCCACCAGAGAGAATTTCAAAATTACACCGATCAGAAAGAGGCCAGTCCTCAGGAAATAATAGATCACCGATAACGAGATGGGGATCCAATGTGTTCCAATCTACTCCTTTCGGCACTTGGTAATGAACCACCCATTTCTCTTTTCCATCTTGCGAGAACATCAATCCACGCATCTTTGAGTTGATGATCCAAATTGAGTGTGTAGGCGATCTTTTTGACAATATTTGTAACTGAGGAGCTCTTATGAAATATGAGAGCATTGTCCCCCCCATAAAAGCTCTGTGTTCATTTCCATCTTCTCCAAAAAGTGAGATATTTAAGTATTTCCTTACAAAACTACTCGCTCCGTCTGCACCAATTAAGTACTTGGCATTTACACTAAATTCTTTTCCGTTGATGTCACGAACAGTTGCATTGATAGGATATTCATCTGCACCTTCCTCATTCAATTTGATGAGTGTGCAACCAAATCTAATTTGATCATCAGTCACTTTTTGAGCAATAGCTAACAACTCTTGCTCAAGAACAATTTGCGATATCTGATTCGCAACTTCAGGCGTGGGAAAGTTAGAGTATGGTCGAGGAAGTCTAGCAAACTCGTGTCCACAAAATCTGGTTACATATGAAGATGCTCTCTCAACGTTGGGAGGAAGACCTGCACCTCTCAATACTTGACTAATGCCCAATCTGCGAAAGTGCTCCATGGAGCGGGAATTGGTGGTGTTGCATTTGGGATGCTGAGCTGTTTGCAATCGATCATTGATCAACAAACAATCAACTGATCTGAATGCAAGTTCAATTGCTGCGCTCAGCCCAACTGGCCCTCCACCTACAATCAAAACGTCTGTATATAAATCATCATTCATTCATCATTCTATTGAATCGACATTTACGGATTATCCCAATAGCTAAAAAATAAAGGAAATGGGGATTCCCCTAGAAAAACTCAAATGCTTTGCTCATTTTTAGGAGAATGCTTCATGGGCAACATGTTTAACAAAACCGAGTCTTTTTTAAAGTAATGATGCCAAAGAGCAACTACAAAGTGAAATGAGGCAGCAATCATCAAACCATTTGCCAAATATGAATGGATGGTAACTAGCAAACGACGAAGAAATTTATTGGTCAGATCAACACCAGGTATTCTAAAGAGATCAAACATGTTGACTCCACGATACCAAACAGCAATCAACCCCAAAAGCAATGTCAAAATGGCCAACAAATAAAGAAAGTAATGACAAGAGAGTTTAAATTTTTCAGCCAGATCTGTAGCAACGACCGTCAAGTATTCACTTTGGTTTTTAATCTGCATGCGCCAGTAAAAACGATACATCATTACAAAAAAGAATATTGCACCTATACAAATGTGAAAACTTCTAACATTAATTTTGTAGAAACCAGTCGGTACCAGATCAATTCCTTGGCCAAGTGCCCATAGTAAAAAGATACAAAATGCACTCAGCCAATGTAAAAAAATGGTTTTTGAATCGTATTTTTGTTCAACCAAGATATTGCAACTTTTAAATGAGTTTATCGATTGCTCTACTCAATTTTAGTTCAACTCTGTAGGACTTCACATATAAAGCAATTCAACGACTCAGTCATGATCCTGACATAAAGACTACGTCTAAATAGGTTCGATCTTGGCCGCTTTAATGGGGTCTTTGAGCTTGAGCACTTCACTTTTGAAAAAATCATTGATTTCATCAACACTTCGGTTATCGGGGAAGTATCCATCACGCTGCATCACGCCAACAACACTGCTGGCTTTTAATGCCTCTTTGATACTTAAGTTGAGTTTATTTAAAATTTCAGGAGGTGTTTTGGCCGGTGCAAAGAAAATCCCCCATGATCCAATGGGCTGAAAACCCGGCACTAAATCTTTGAGCAATGGTACATCGGGCAATTGTGCAAATCGCTTGCTTCCTGTAAAAGCAATCGGCCTTACTTTTCCGTCCAAAACCAAATTTAAAACAGATGGGGGAGTAGCGAACATAACTTGAATGCTATTGCTAAGCAAGCCTGTCATAACGTCTGAAGTACCTTTATAAGGGACATGCTCTAACGTCACACCGGCATTTTGATTGAACATCTCTGTAGCAAGGTGAATGATATTACCCACCCCAGGGGATCCATACATAACATGTTCCTTTTGAGCGAGATCAATCAAATCACTAACACTGCGAATTGAGGACTTGGCATTAACCAAGACCAACATGCCATCTAATATCCCTGCGCTGGAGACTGCTTTCAAATCTTTTAAAAGATCAAAGCCTGGGTTTTTGTAGATGTATGGCGTAGACGCAATTCCAGAACTCGAGAACAAAAGCGTATAACCATCTGGATTAGACTGAGCAACAGCTCTAGCTGCAATGGTTCCATTGGCTCCAACCTTGTTATCAATCAAAAAGTTTTGATTGAGCAAGATCGTCAACTGCTGAGTCACAGTATGAGCTTGGATATCAGGGCCACTTCCTGGTGAAAACCCAAGTAAAACTTTAACGGGTTTGTTTGGATATGCCTGTGAGTATGACTGGTTGATAAATACAAATAATATCAACGCAATTACAAATATATTTCTCATAAAGTTAATTCCCAAATTGATTCGGTGACAGTCCTGTGCTGAATTAATGCTTTTTTCCAAAAAGTGCTTTCAAATCAGAATCAAATTGTCCATCAATCAATACAAATGCCACTAGAGCAGGCTCCTTGGAACGATTGCTCCAGGCGTGGTTAGTGCCACATTGAACCAAGATGTCGCCGGCATTCAATACAACTTCTGAATCATCTAAGAGCATTGTAATTTCGCCAGACAAGACAATTGCATAATCGATAGTTTCAGTTCGATGCATCAATGGATGTCTACCACTTGTAGCAAAGGTGCTCCCGGCTTGATTGCCCAAAGACGCAAAAAGTTCTTGGGATCCTTTTGCATCCAAATTTGTCAAGCTCTCGGAATCAGGGGGAAAACAATTTACCCTCAACACTGTTCCGTGTTTGGTTGGCAATTGTCTTCTGGGTCCTAGTGTCGTCTCTTGGGTTTGCGCATTGATGATCGCTGGAGTCTCGAGGGTTCTAAAGATATCGGTTGAATAGTAATCTGGTCTAATATCAACTGTGTGCACATATGGAGCAGGCTCATCACTAATCACAACGGCTCTTCCGTGTTCATCGTGACCCGTTACTACTCGTCTTACCTTACCTTTTGACATGTGAGCTCCATTTATTTAATAAATTCAATCCAATGTTATTTTCTTTTCATCAATCAGTTTTGACCAAACCTGTGTTTCT
>Ga0164296_1006173_pt1 | contig 10248 bp, 23 predicted proteins | sample GEODES057metaG_FD_113533 | JGI IMG/M metagenome (GOLD analysis project Ga0164296, IMG submission 113533) | Dystrophic lake water microbial communities from Trout Bog Lake, Wisconsin, USA - GEODES057 metaG | ecosystem: Environmental > Aquatic > Freshwater > Lake | place: USA: Trout Bog Lake... | reverse complement strand
TAGAGGGGCAGCGGCAGGTAATACTTTAGTAACATTTACAAATGCAGGAGCTGCTACATTCTCTTCTTCGGTAAGCGGTACTCAATTTAATGCTTCATCTAAATATACTTGGGGAACTGCAACAGATGGTACAACTGGTCAAATAGCTACCGATGGAACTAATAACTATTTTGATTATAAAGGCAACTTATACTTTAGAGGGGCAGCGGCAGGTAATACTTTAGTAACATTTACAAATGCAGGAGCTGCTACATTCTCTAGTAGTGTAACGGCTCTAAACTTAAACGCAGTTTCATCAAATCCTTATTTAGTTTTAAACGATATAAGTGGGACTGCTGCAGGTGCTGTTACATTTCAAAATAACGGAACTCAGAAATGGAATTTAGCAACTCAAGGAACAAGCAATGATATAGGTTTTTATAATAATGGAGGAACAAATTCATTTCCTTTTTATATCAAGTATTCAAATGGGAATGTAGGAATAGGTACTACAAGTCCAAGTTATACTTTAGATGTATTAGGCAATGCTCGTATTGCAGGGTCATCAAACAATGATGTTAATTTTATAATACAATCAGCAGGTACAGCTGCCCCTTATTTGATATTAAATAGTTCTTTAATTAGTTATAATCTTTTAAGATTTCAATATAATGGTACTGATTATGCAGGCATTGGAGCATTTAATTCAAATATTACAAGTGCATTATCTTTTTATACAGGTAATATTAATTCAGAAAGAATGCGTATTACAAGTGGAGGTAATGTATTAATAGGAACTACTACAGATAATGGATATAAGCTAAATGTGAACGGGTCTATTTATACTCCTGCATATATGAATTTTAGTTCAGGTTCAGGTCAAATGTATATAGCTCAAGCAAATCAGATTTCTTCAAGTTTTAATTCTACAGATTTTTTAATATACAATACTACCGCTTCATCAGGAAGAGTTATAGTTGCAACTAATGCTGGTAGTGGAGCAGTAGGAGTTATTTTAAATAACAATGCTACTTCTTGGTCATCATATTCAGATGAAAGACTTAAAAATATTAATGGGAATATTGAAAATGCAGTTGATAAATTATTAACCTTAAGAACCGTTGATTATAGTTGGAAATCCGATTCTACTAATAAACACAATCTTGGATTGATAGCACAAGATATACAAAAAGTTTTCCCTCAAATTGTAGACGAGGATAAAAACAAAGAAAAATTATTGATGGTTAGATATACTGAATTAATACCAGTATTAGTAAAAGCAATTCAAGAACAAAACCAACTTATCAAAGAATTGCAACAAGAAATACAAGATTTGAAAAAACAGATAAAAAATTAAATAAAATACATTAAATTTGTCAAAGAATAATCAAATTATGAAAAAATTATTAGTAATTGCCTTATTAGCAATCGCCTTTCAATCAAAAAGCCAAGTAATAGATACTACCAAGCATTTTGGGATTGCAGTATGCCCTATAGTACCTGTAATGGCTAAATACTCTGATACTATCCCTTGTACTTTCTTAGGAGTAAGGTCTATTTTTGATAATCTAAAGACTACTTGCACCCTTTATTGGGCATTAGTAGATTCTACAGGAGCAACTCATATAGATGGTAATTCTACTATTGGCGGTGCAGACTATCAAGGATGGAACGGAAGTAATACATACCCTTTTTTATATACAGGTAAGCAAATAAATGTAACATTTTTAAACCAACAATAATTTTTATGAAAAAAACTATCGTATTGATTTTACTTGTGGCTGCAACACAATTAAAGGCTCAAACTAAAGACAGTCTTGTTTTACAGATCAAAATGGATACTACAGCTTGGAAAAATATGATTAAGCTGATAGATGAAAATATAGATAGTAGAACATTAACCGGTAAAATGATTAAAGAATCTATTTTTACTCCTCTTTTTAGGTATGAGTTAGTAGCAGACAAGCCTAAAAAAGTTAATTAAAATGGAATTATCGCAAGTACAGAAGCAAAGCATTATTAGTAGAACAATCACAGTAGGCGAGTTAATAGGATTTACCGTTACTGTATTTGCGGTTATAGTTTCATCTTATGTTAATATAGACAAAAGAATAACTATTCTTGAACAAGAGTATTCTCATGAAAAAGAGTTCAGAGAAGAAATCAGGGATGATGTTAAAATAATAAAAGCAAGTCAGGAACAAATTCTGATTAAATTAGAAAACAAAGTAGACCGTAAAAATTAAAAATATGTTAGCAATTACCGTTCAAGCCATTTCAGACAATTTAACTATCGCCATTAGTGTTTTATTAGGGATTTATGAAGTTGTTATTCGTGCTATCCCTACTGTAAAAGATTTTACTTTAGTTGGTAATGTCGTTAAAGCTTTAACATTTATCAGTAATTCTTTAAATGTTATTAAGCCAGCTGAAACACCTACTACTCCGGCTGCATAAAAAGACATACTATGAAAAAACAATTATTTATTGCATTAATTGTAATGATATTACTTTATATTATTGCATTAATAAGCTGTTCCCCTATAAAAAAGGATCAGAAAGCAATAGATAGAGTTTTAGGGAGTAGAACATTGATTGATAAGGTTTCCCCCGAAGTAATTAGGATTTACCCCTGTGTGCCTACAGAAGTAAAAATAGGGACTACAGACACATTAATTTCTATATTAGAAGATACTGCACAAATAGGCGAATTAAGGGCTGAATTATCAGGATTAAGCAATGCTAAGGAAATTAATATTGATAGCCTTAAAAGTGCCTTAATTTCGCAAATAAAGCCTGTTATAACTGTAAAGACTATAATTAGTGTGGATACTATTGCAGATAATCAAAAAATAGCTATTTTAAATAATGAAATAGCGAATAATACAAAAATTCACGAACAAGATTTACAAACTATTATAACTCAATCTGCTGTTATTTCAAGTGCCCAGGCATCGAATAGAAAATATATTGGGGCTTTGATTTGTTTTGCTTTAATTGTATTTGGAGCAGCAGGGATGAAGATATATACTTCGTTTAAATTATGACAAAAAACTATTATAATGGATTCCCTGAAATACCATATACAAGAACGAGTGTTGAGATGCCTTTTGTGGTGGCATTTTCGAAAACTTTAGTTGGTAAATACGACAAAGAAATAGTGAGGGCTTCTTATTGTATTTTTAGAAACGAATCGGCTAATGGCAATAGTGGTGTAAATAATAATTACGCAGGGATACAGGCAGATAACGCTGTTTGGGAAGGTTTGCCAATAGAAAACATTATAGGCACTTGTGTTAAGAAAGATGGGGCTGGAGATGTAAGAAGATTTATTTGTTTTAATGATAAAGGGTATCAGACTTGTTTTGAGTTCCTTTGTTATAAAGTAAATCAAAGAGGAATTTACATAGGTGCTTCCGGAGTTAATAATTCTGATGATTTAGCTCGTTCTTATCAAGAAAAATGGGTTGCTAATCCGAAGGAAGATACAGCCCAGGCGAGAGCAGATTTTAAAAGTTTATATAATTCATCCCTTAAAGCTATTGCATGAAAAAGGCTGATGTTGCACGAGAATACCGAAAAAAGCATGGAGTAAAAATGCCTACTTTGAAACTTGCGAGAATAATGTATGCAGAAAATAATCTTTTATTTAAAGATTTAGAGGATGCAAGGGGAGTTTTGAGGTACATTGAAGGAAAAGCGGGAAAAGATAGACTTTATAAAGCAATTAAAGAAAGTGAGTTTAGAGTTTTAGAAGATAGATCTAAAAACCCTTATAATTTGCCGGCATCAGATGAAACTATTTTTGAACCTTTTATTATTAAAGGGCATAAAAAAGTTGGTATCCTTTCAGATATTCACGTACCTTATCATTCTATTGATAGTTTAACTACAGCTATAAAATATTTAAAAAAAGAGAATATTGATGGCTTACTTTTAAACGGAGATACTATTGATTGTCATAGACTTTCAAGGTTTATAAAAGACCCTAAAAAAAGGAATTTTGCTTTAGAGTTAGATACATTTAAAGCTTTATTTAATGTTTTAGAAAAGGAGTTAAAATGTAAGATTTATTTTAAAGTTGGCAATCACGAGGAGAGATATGAACATTTTTTACAAGAAAAAGCTGGAGAATTAATAGGTATTGAGGAGTTTGAATTTGAAAATATTATAAAGGCAAGGGCAAGGGGTGTGGAGATAATTGATGAAAAAAGGGTGATGAAGTTAAACAACCTTAATGGAATACATGGGCATGAATATGTTGGAGGTATTTCTGCTCCTGTGAATGTAGCAAGAGGATTATTTCTTAAAGGTAAAGTTTCGGCTTTTCAAGGACATAATCATGCAACTTCTGAACATACAGAACCTAATATGAATGGCGAAATAACTACGACATGGAGCATTGGATGTTTATCTGAATTGCATCCGGCTTATATGCCTTTAAATCGCTGGAATCATGGTTTTGCTTATGTAGAATTAGATGAGAACGGCAAAGATTATCAATTCCATAATAAAAGAATATTCAAAAATAAGGTTCTATGAGAAAGCCTAAAGGATTTAATAAAATGTCTTTAAAAGAACAAGAAACGTGGTTAGTAAAAGAGAGGATCAAATTGGAGGAAATGTTTACTTTAAATAGTAGAGAATTAGCAAAGGTTAGAGGCGGGAATAAGGTGCAAATAAAAGAATCGGAAAGATTAGATGAAATAGAATTAAAATGAAAAAGAAAATTAAAGTCTTATATAGAAAACTTGGCAGAGAGAAGGTTTGGGGTTATGCCCATATAGGCTTTAATGAAATTGAAATAGATCCTACATTAAAAGGTAGAAAGTTACTTGAAATAATTACCCACGAATCATTACATATCCTTTTCCCCGAATTAGAGGAGGAAGAAATAGAAGAAAAAAGCATTATCCTTACCAATACCTTATGGGCAGAGGGTTTCAGAAAGACGGATAATGATAAATCTCTCCCACTTCAAAAATAAATTTTGTAGTTAGTATAAATTAATTAGTTTTGTAAAAAAAAACTATGTTAATGCTATTTACCTACAAGGCGGCTACAGCCTTACTAATTACAATCATTAGTTTATGCCTTTTATTTTCCTGCGATTTGGAAGATGTTTACCGGGATGAGTTCGGTTATCGAAAAACTAAGCCTTCTGAAGATGACGAATTTTGGCATAATGAACCCTTTTAAATTAAACTATGATTAAAAAAAGAATATTTATGAATCATTTTTACCATAAGGTAACAATGAAAGGTATTTATTTACCTGTAGCAGACTATCAAATAGTATATTATTTGTTTGGTTATATAATAAAAACAGTATTTGTTGAACAAATGTCTCCTAAAGTACCTAATAGAGCTTTAAAGGTATCTAAACAAGAATATTCGGATATGATTAAAGAATTTGATAAAGGAACCTTCACATTTTAAACTATGAAATTTATTACACAAAAAGAATTAAGCGAAAAAATGGGCATTTCTTATTCCCACATTAAATTTTACATTGAAAAAGGACAGATTAAGACTAAGAAATCCTACGGAAAACTACTTGTAGAATCTAACCCAGCTGTAAAAATTAGAAAAAATGAGAAATTATTTTAAAAAAGATGCAATTATATTTTGTAGTTAGTACAAAAGTATTATATTTGCAATGTAATTAATTATTAAACAAAAAAAACAAGCCATGCACAAGATTAAAGACACCACGATTGAGTTACAAACTCCAAGAGGTCAAATTATTATTAACAGGACCAATTTTGAAAATTATTTATTAGAAAGAAAAGTTTACGATGAGCATTATTGGGAAAAATCAGAAGAAGAAGTTGAAGATGATTTGATTCTATTTTTAACTCCAAAAAAGAAGTTTGATGTAGAAAATTGTAATGAGGAATATATCTTCGATTACAATTTGCCTTATGATAATAACAAGTTTGGAGAAACTAACTTTTTTATCACGATGAAAGCTAAATGGATTGGCGGTTTATATTCTAATATGAACCCCGTAATTTGCAAACTTGAACCCGATATGACTGTAACTCCTTTTAGCTCTTTGCTTTTTGTAAAAGATTTAGAAAAAATGATTATTGACTGCGAAAAGAATATTGTTACACCTTATTTCATGGAAACAGAAATATACAAAAATCATATTTATGGAACAAAGTTATAATTGGATTACAAACTGCATTAATTCATGTACTAATGAATGGCAGCTGGAATCATGCAAGAAGTTAATTGATTTATTTACTTTTAAATATGATGACTACAAATTAACAGGCGATTTAATTTTAAAACTTTCAAACAAACAAGACATAATATGAAAAATCTATTTAAAAAACTTGCAGCATTTCAACAAGAATGCCCAATTATCCACAAAGACACACAAGGTTATGGATACTCTTATGCCGATTTACCTAAAATCTTTTCAGTAATTAACCCTTTATTAAAAAAGCATGGCTTAGGCTTTTACCAGGCTTTACAGCCCGAAGGATTACAAACAACTATATTTTGTATAGAATCGGGAGAGCAGATTGTTTCAATTACCCCAATTCCTATATGTACTTTAAAAGGGATGAATGATTACCAAAGTTTTGGATCAGGTGTAACTTATTATAGAAGATATGCTTTGAGTGCTATTTTAGGGATTGTTACTGATAAAGATACCGATGCGGCTGGGCAGCAAATAGATAAATTAGAGGAATTTAAATTAATAACCGAATCTTGCAGCAATATTGAAGAATTAAACGCTGCTTACAATAAGCATAAGGTATTTGTAGAGAAGAATCCAAAGATTAAAGAATTATTCACTAATCGTAAAACTCAATTCTAATGTGGGCGAATCAAAGAAAAGGCAAATTCACAGCCTCTGAAATATGGAAGCTGTTTGTTGAGCCAAAAACTAAGGCAGATAAAGAGGCAGGTAATTGGTCCGATACAGCAATGACTTACATTTTTGAGAAAGCTGTTGAAGAAGCTACAGGCTGGAAGAAGGAATTTACTGCTAAGGCAATGGAACATGGATTAGTAAATGAAGCAGAAGGTTTTGAGGCTTTTGTAAAAATAACAGGATTGAACTTTACTTTATCGTCCTCCACATTTATAAAATATGGCGAAAATTCGGGTGCTTCTCCTGATGGGGTGTTATACTACGACATTGATAAAATAATGGCTGTAATGGATATTAAATGCCCTTATTCGCCTATTTCTTTCTTTGAGCAAAAGAAAGCCCATTTAGAAGGTAGCGAATATCAGGGGGTTCCTAAGCCTTACTTTTATCAACTACAGCTTCAAATGATGGCTGCCGGGTGTAAAGAAAGTTATTTAGTTAGATATTTAACAAGTGCTTTAACAGATGATTTCGGTAATAAATTTGAGTTTGATTTACCTTTAGAAAGTAGAATATTTTACACAAAAGTTCTACTTAATGATGAGGTTAAACAACAAATAGATCAAAAATTAGCTAAGGCGGAAGAAACAAAATCTTTAATAATTAAAACTTTAATGTAATGGAAAACAAAATCGGAGCTTGGAAAAAGCAAACAAAAGTAGGTGAAGTAATTAGCTTTACTATTGAGGGTAAAAAATACTCTATGTGGCAAAATAAGTACAAAAAAGAGGATAAGCATCCTGATTTTAATATCACCGAAGATAAACCAATGGTAAATAATTTTAAACCAAATGATGAAGTCGCTTTCTAATGAAAAGATTGAACATTGATGCAGGCGAGGGCGGGATACCTCATATCGTATATGATTTATCTTTGCCCTTGCCGGAGAGAGTAAATAAAGCTATGACCTTTAATTCTGCTACCGAAGCCGCTGGTTGGCTTGGGATAACACCTAAAAAAATCTATAATAATAGAACAATAGGCAAAAGGGTTCAAGGAATAAATGGCAAATTTTACGCTGTCAGAATTTTGCGAGATAATTAAAAGTATTGTATATTTGCAATACGTTTCACTCCCTTGAAGTAGAGAGCAGGTGAGTGAAATTAGAATAACAATTAACAGGGCATTTCAGTAACTCTCTACGCTGATTTGCCCTATTTTTATTATATGAATAGTTACTATTTCCCACACGATTATAATGCTCATAATGATGAGAAAATACTTTACATAAGAAGTAAATACGGGATGGAAGGTTACGGCTTATATTGGTACTTTATAGAAAAAATGCACGAATCTAATGATTGTAAACTAACCTGTAAACTTATCGAAGGAGTTGCATATCAGATTAACACTGATATAACACTGTTATTACAGTTTTATAACGATTGTATAGATATAGAATTATTTGTCACAGATGGTGTAAAATATTGGTCAGATAGGGTACTTAAAAACATTCAAACTTTTGATAAAAAAAAGGAAGCAAAATCATTAGCAGGAAAAAAAGGTATGGAAAATAGATGGAAGAATAACAGCGTTATAACAGAAAATAACATAGTTATATCAGAAGATAACAAAGAAAAGAAAATAAAAGAAAATAAAATAAAAGAATATAAACCTACTATATATGATATTGAAAATGAAATGTGTTTAAGTTTGGATGAATTTACAAGTAAAGCCCAGGCTGAAAAGTTTTTTAACTATTACGAAGCTAATGGTTGGAAAGTAGGAAGAAACCCAATGAAAAGCTGGAAGGCAGCTGTAAGAAATTGGATTAGTAATTTAAAAACATATAACAATGAACCAAAATCAGGAACTACAAAGGCAGAATCAAGGATTAGAGAAATACAACAACTCAGATCAAGCCTTTCTCAAAGCATTTAATTCAATAGCTATTTGTAGGGCGGCTAATACTGAGATAGGAGATCAAATTATAATTGCTATGCAGTATATGGGAGTGGTAAATTTTCCAACACAGGTAGAAATTAAATTTTTGATTGAATATATTAGGAACAATTACGGTATTTTTAATTTAAAAGAAATATCATTAGCTTTTGAGATGGCTGCTGCAGGGAAATTGGATTGCGATAAACATTTTCAAAACTTTTCCCCTGTATATTTTAGTTCGGTTATGAATGCCTATAAAAAGGTCGCTGTAGAGGCTAGAAAAGTAGAAATGGATAAGTTTCCCAAGATTGAATATAAAGCCCCTAGGATTGAAGATAATGAGGTTATAGAGTATGTTATGGACTATTGGGAGACCTCAAAAATAAAAAGAATCGAATTTATTAACCCAAGAGCTTACGATATACTTTGGAGAGAGGGTAAATTAAGACCAACACCGGAGGAAAAAGAAAGGATAAAATCGGAGGTTATCGCAAGGATGAAAAATGAGGCTGCTAAATCGGGAAATATAAAAGATATAAAAAACGAGATAGAAGATGATGCCTTTTTACAAACTATGTGTAAGAAGCTGGCAGTAGCAAAATATTTAAATAAACTATTCAATTCATAATTATGGCAAAATATGCACCTTTAAATTACCAATGCTCAAAATGTAATAAAATACAAAGTAATTACGTTTGGGATAATGAGATTCAAAAAAAAGCTTTTGTATGCGATTGTGGAAATGTTCTTTTAGATAAAGACATAAAAAAAGAAGAAATTATTAAAACAGTTTCAATAAAAACCCCAACTAAGAACAGATTTTAAAAAAAAATAACCTATGAAAACAGCAATGCAAGAATTAATTGAAGATATAGATATTGAAAAAAAATTAGGTTATATTACCGAAAATGCTGCAAACAGAATACTTGACTATATAGATAACCTTTACCTTGAAAAAGAAAAAGAGCAGATAGTAGATGCTTTTGAAGTTGGTTATAAGTCTTGTGATATAGATGAGGCTTTTGAAATTAATAGAAAATTAGCAAGTGGTGAGTTACACTATAATAAAACCTATAACCAAAACAAATAATCTATGAAAACAGCAATGCAACAATTAATAGAGTTAATTGAAAACGGTAAAACAACGCTCAGTCTAATTGAGAACCATAAACAAATATGGCTTGAAAGAGAAAAAGAGCAGATAATAAATGCACATACTAACGCTTATTTAATTGGAGAAGATGATATAAGTGTTGATGATGCAAATGAAGCAAGTATAAAATACTACAACCAAACCTATAACCAAAACAAATAACCTATGAATTTAAAATATATACTCAGCAGTCTTAGGTGGTTAAAAATATTGAATAGTCCTTTCAAACCATTCAAAGTAAGTTTTTACATTGGTAAAACACGGATAGGTATCCCATATTTCTATCCTAGAAAGTGGGTTAAATTTAATCAGGCAGATTGCTTAAGATTAGTTACTGAAAG
>Ga0164296_1006172_pt1 | contig 10249 bp, 9 predicted proteins | sample GEODES057metaG_FD_113533 | JGI IMG/M metagenome (GOLD analysis project Ga0164296, IMG submission 113533) | Dystrophic lake water microbial communities from Trout Bog Lake, Wisconsin, USA - GEODES057 metaG | ecosystem: Environmental > Aquatic > Freshwater > Lake | place: USA: Trout Bog Lake... | reverse complement strand
TATACATAAAACCTCCTATTCACAGTTCAAGTTCTGTGTACAAGTATTTACAGATTACTGTTAGATTACACCCCGATATAGGCCGATTCTAGTCTCAGTGAAAACGCTAAGTACTTCCCTAAATTTTTTTGCGCACTAAAAAAATGGGCCCTAAAGACCCATTTGGTATTAGTTAGTGTTATGCGCCTACTTTAGTCTTAATAGCTGTAATGTCAGCTTGCATAGCTGTTATGGCTTGTCTAATAGCGTGTAAATCATCAGTACCTGGTACAAACCCTACACCAGTTATCATGTTAGTATTGGCGTTGATATTGTTAGCTGTGCTTTGTAGCGTAGCTAGGTTAGTAGCTTGAGCCAAACTACTTGTTGGCACACTTAGGTTACTGGCCAGTGTACTGTTTGTGGCTGTAATACCTGTTTGTGCAGTGGTTAACCGTGCGCTGAGCTGTTTCAAACTGTCTGTATTGGTGGCAAAACCTGTGCCCTGTTGTTGGTACAGTAAATTGTTTATATAAGTTGCATCATCGTGTGTGGCCAAGCCAATATCTAATGTAACAGCGTGACCACCAGGAGTTACTCCATCACCTACACGTAGTTGACTGGTAGCGGGATCAAAAAATATTGAGCCTGGTTCACCAATGTATGTGCTGGCTGTGGCCGCTATGTTTTTATAGTGTAACTTGACTGTTGACATTACAATTACTTACTTTTAACCCAGGCAATCAATCTGCTGATAATACTTTCAGTCGAGTCTGTGGGTTTGATCTTGCTGTCCACACTCAAAGGTGTTAGTCCACTTCCATCACCATGATTGATAATAAAATTATCAGTAGCCCATACTGTATCGCCTGTGGTCCAAGTGATCAACACTTGAGCACCTGAGTCTGCGTTTCCACTGTCAGCTAATGCTCTTTGTATAGCGTGAGTTAAGGTTTGAGCCATTTGATTATAGTTGTATGGTACACTACCAACAGCTGGTCCAAATGTCCAAAAAGCTGGATCGTTGTCGTCAATTAAACTGTTAGTGCCGTTCCAAGTATCACTGGCTGTGTCTAATGCAATGTCAGCTTGGAAAGCATAATTACCAAACCCTGCAAAATTGCCAAGGAAGGTAGTATCAGGCATGTGTGTAGCATAAATTTCTACGTTTTGCTGTAGTGCTCTGACTAACTGGCTGTAGATGCTGTTGCTGTCCATATAACCGGTTTTGATGTCAATGCTGGTATAAATGCTGACTCGTTGTATTTGACGTGTACCAAAACGTGTGCTTGGTGTTGATCTGTATTCGTTATCGGCAAACAAGCTGTCGGCCACGTTTGCGTTGTTGATTAAGTTACCTGAATAAGTTGGCATAATTGCTCCTCTTTAGATTATTTAGTCTTAAGGGCACGGCTAGCAGTAACGCTGGTTCGCGTTTTACCGCTTGTCGCTTCGCGTAAAAAATTTTGCGCTGGCTTCGCCTCACTAGCTAAATATTCAAAAGGGGAATGTGATGAGCATACTAAATCGATTACATGAAATTATAGAGCAGGATGTGGCCAAGCTGTTTGGTGCCGCAAAAAAAGCTAGTATTATGGCTGGGCAGGAAGTTGAACAACTAAAGGCTCAACTGGAAGCTGCCAATCAAAAGGCTATCGCTGCCGCTACAGAAGCCCGTCAACATGCTGAAGCGGCCGCTGAACGTGCCCGTGCCGCAGTACGTGAACTAGAACTAGAAGCTAAGTCGGCTGCCGAACGTGTGGCATTTCACAGTCAGCAGATTGAAAAGAAAGATCCTCAACTATAATTGAGTAAAAAAAGAGTGCGGTGTTTATCGTACTTGAAAGCCACTGATATATTGTATGACTCAGTGGCCATGTTCCATGCCCATCGCTGATATTTAGGCCCTGTGTAGTTTAGTAGCCATTCTTCTACTTGTGTGATGCCAATGATCCAATCTAACTGCTCATAGGCACGGCCGGGCCAAGCAATATCAGCTGTATACTCGAAACCATGTAGTACTGGAACATAATCCCAGTTCGTGTATGTGGGCATTAAGTATTTATTGGGGTCGTAAAAAAAGCACCCTGCGGTGCTTTCTTTGTTTAGGCCTGCGCTTCGCCCCAACGTAGAACCAAGTTGGCCAATACTGGCGCACCCTGTGTTAAGTATAAGTTGATGAACAGCACGTCTGGTCCATTAGGGAATGTACCACGTCCACCGATTGGTGTGTTGGTCAATTCCTTAAATGGTGTCAAGTCTAATGAGTCTTTGTTGCTTGGACTGCTAATAAACGAGAATACAGTTTCACCAGGTACAGCATAAGTGTAACGGCTGAACTGTACTATGGCACCAGCTTGTACTATGTTTTGTAGTGCTTGGTTCAATACTACCACTGCGCCGGCTGCTCCTGTTGGAACACCTGTGTAAGTTTGGTTCACGTTGTAAGTGCCAGCACCGCCTGCTGTACCGCTAGACTGGCTGATAACGTATGTACCAGCTGATACTGCACCGCCTGACAACAACATACCTGCTACAATAGTACCAGTTACACCAGTTGTTACCAATTGATATTGTGTGGCTGTTAGTGTTGTACTGGCAACTGTTTGGCTCACTGACACTTGGTAAGTACCGTTTGAACTTGTTGCGGTTCCTGATAGGATTGCCAAAATGTATGTACCAGCTGCCACGCCTGAACCAGTTACTACACTGCCTACAACAAAACCTGCATTGTTTGGTGCTGTAGTGACTGTTAGTGTGTTACCTGAAATAGATCCTGTAGCTGTACTAGGTGTTGGACTAGATACTAAACTGCCAGTAAATGTGCTAGAACCAGCTGTTACTGATGTAACTTTGGTCAAGCCCAATAATGCTGTAGTGGAAGACGGAATAGACACGTCGTCACCAGCTAGTATACCTGAACTCGTGGAAACTACAATGTTTGTAGCGCCAGTCGGATAAGCAATCGTAGTAGTTGGGCTATTGGTTGCGGTATTTTGGAATGTAACGCTAGTACCGGCAGCAATCTGACTGAAACTAGGTTGTCCAGTTTGTAGTGCTGTTGAGTTTAAGCTGTTCCAAGTAATGTTGTTTACGTTAGTAGGATAGTTACTTGGATTCAAAATACCTTCAATAACCACAGCTGAGTTTGTGTTGGTTGAACCACCAACTGTAATTTCAATTGTCTGCAACAACAACTGCGCACGATTGATCAAGTCACGCACACCCAAGTCGCCCACAATAGCGTTACTGACTGATGGAGCTAGTCTGATGGCAAATGCTGTAGTTTTCTTAGTTGAGATTTGTGTGTTAATACTTTGATAGTTAAAGATGTAACCACGGTCTTGGTCAAATCCGCCGTCTGTTAAGAACGCACTACCCCAGTGACTGATACTTGGAGTGGCTGTTTGTCCAATTAGGATAACACCAGTATTGACAGCATGACTTGCGGCTGTACCAGCTGTAAATGTTCTAGTACTACCTGCGGCATATTGTGATAATTGTGTAGCACGAGTCAAGCCAGTAAATGTAGTTGGTGTTTTACCGCTGTATGTGACGATTTCATTTTCTATGTATAATGTACCTTGACTTGGAAAATAAGTAGTATCGTTTACTGTGATTGAATTGTCACTACTACCAGCTAGAGCTGTTAGGTAAGTGCGTGGACCTTCGTTTACAACTTCGTAACGTACAGGTTGGTTACCACTGCGCATGTACGCTTCTGTGTTAACGTTGTTACCCTTCAAACGATGTACAGTCAAGTACTTGCCGTCTGGACCACGTACCATCCAGTCTGTAAATCCAGCACCGTACCATGTCCATTGCAAACCAATCATCTGCATCTTAGTAATATCTAGTTTATATCCGCTAGGGTTGAATGGGCTGCTGGAACCGTCAGCACGGTCCAAATTCCATTTGCTTTGCGGTACAAGGTAATCGATAGTTTTAACTGCTTTAACACCACTTGCGGCAACACTACCACGATAGTCAGGAGTTACATAAATCTGCGTATCGCTAGCTACTGAGCTGACTACGTGTGTCATACCCTTGATAACAATACGATCTCCTGCGATCAACTGACTAGTAAAACGTGTGTTAGATCCAACAATACTATTGGAGTCTGGAGTCACTGTAACTGATCCTGCAATTTGGAATGTACTTGAACGGCGGCCAATATACATAGTTGTACCATCATATGCCCAGTATGTACCGTTTTGTTCGTCAAATGTACCAGCACGTACAGTAGCACCATACCAGCTGTTGACAATCATAACGCATGGATCTTGAATAACAGCCGTAGTCGCACCAAGATTGCCAGTTGCTGTAACTGTTAAATTACGTTCATCAATAATGCTGGCTACTGTATAAGTGCCGTTGTAACCGCTAGTAACAATACCAGTTAATGTAACTGTTGCTCCTACTTGACAGCCGTGATCTACGTCGTCTGTGGTAATTGTAATAGTTGATCCGGTACCAGTACCGTTAGCAGTAATACTACGAAGATCATAGTTAGGAGTAAACAGCGCACCCGTATTGTAGTTAATAGCTTTACCTGATTGGTAACGAATATACTTCTTACTCATACGTACAGCCATTGAACCATGACTTGGACTACCAGTACCTAGCATAACGCCACCATCAAATGGTCTGTGTTGATAAAATGCATCTGGACGCGAATATACAGCACCGGTAATTGTTCCTGAAATAATACCACTAGTACGAGCAGTAAATGTAATGCTTGTTACACTAGGGATAGTTTCAACAAAGAATGGACCTTGTGCTAGACTGTTATTATTACCAGTAGCATCTGAACTAACTTGACTAATAATTGTATCGCCTGGAACAAATCCGTGATTTGTAGCAAAAGTTACAGTAATAGTTCCTTGAGCAGTAGTAGCCGATAGTGCGGCTGTAGTAACTGTTTGTGCTGTATTAACATAATATGTACCACCAACGTTAGAACCTGTACCAGTACCTGCGGCAATAATAGTAGTGCCAGTTAGTGTTGTACTGCCACTTACTACTTGTCCAATAGCCCATGTACCTGTAATAGTACCGCTAGTTGTAAGTGTGTTAGTTACTGCTGTAATTGTAGTACTGGTGGTTGGAGTAACTTGAGTTGTACTTACTACCCAACTTGTACCAGAACCTGAAACAATATAAGTTCCTGGAGTAATATTGCCACCTGATAGTACTTGTCCAATAGCTGGACTACCACCGCTGGTTGTTAATGCTGTACCAGTAATTGCACCTGTAATAGTAGTTGATGCTGTGGCAATAGTAGCACTTGAGCTAGTAGCAACTGCACTTGGATTGCTATATGTGTATGTAGGAGTACCTACGCTAGCACCTGTATAAAATGCGCCTTGACGTAATTGTGTATAGGTTGTTGATAATACGTCACCGTTATTCACACCAACTTTGGATTTAGCATAATAAGTTAGTACGTTATTGCTGATCGTGTTAATAATAAATGAACCTTCAGCACGAGCAAAGCCGCTAACTGTATTCAAATAACCTTTAACTGTAATTGGAGTACCTACTGCCCATCCTGATGGAAATGGTGTTGAGTTAACAACAGTAATCAAACTTTCACCGACACCACCTGTGCCTGTACTAGCATCTGTTGTAACATTAGTAACTGACTGATCGGTGCCTGGAATTTCATAGATACTTGGATAACCGCGCATCAAATCATATGTTAACCATTTAGTTGGTTGTAGCCCGTATTCAAAGTCAGCGTCCAACATGCTTTGTGGATTAGACACGCGAGTACGTTCAAAAGCATCAGTGCCAATTTCTGGCATACGCACGTTTTGATATGGCTGTTCAAAAAGAATTTGTAACTGGTCACCTGACGACATTCCAGTATAGCTGTCAACAGTGGTAGCAAAAGTAATAGTAGTAATGCCGTCTGAATTGTCTAGTGTTGTGTAAAAGTTTGTGGCGTCATTAGCACGACTAAAGCTAATAGTAGTTCCAGCGTATGTTGTATCAGCAAAATTATAAAGAATCTTGTTGCTGGTTGAGTTGGTAATTAATAAGATCTGACTGAGATCAAATTTTCCAGGTATCCTAACTGTGCCGTTAAAAGGTGATACCGAGTTAGTGCTCGGTGTAAAAACATATTGTCTAATTTGACTCTTTGCCATTTAATTCTCCGTTGTCTCTATTTATGATAGGGCCGCTGCCATAGCGATAGCAAGCGATTTGATATTAGCGCCGCCTAATGTTTCTGTTCCTGATACAGATAAGTTACCAGTGATTGTTACACCTGATCCATCTGTAATTGTGCCGTTTACTACTAGGTTTCCAGCAATATATGTGTTGCCACCAACGCCAACGCCACCTGTCACAACTAATGCCCCAGTACTTGTACTTGAACTCGCTGTGCCGTTAGTAATATTTACAGCACCACTATGCGTAGTAGTACCTGCTACTGTTAATGTATTCGATCCAGTGATATTTAAATTACCATTCAGTGTAGTTAATCCGCTGGCTGTTATGGTATCAACTGTTAACCCGCCGCTAATCGTAGGCGCAGTTAATGTCTTGTTTGATAATGTTTGAGTTGCCGAACTCATTACAACAGGGAAACCACCTGCTGTACTACCGTCGTGTAATCTAATAATATTTAAAGTAGAATCGACGCTAAGTTCTCCGGCAGCGCCAGTGAACGTGTTATTTTGGGTAGTTGTACCACGTCTATGTTGAAATTGTAATGGCATCTCGTTATATTCCTAGTTTATGATATATTTATGTTAAATTGGGTTGGCTATACCTGTGCCAGCGGTTTTTAAGTCAGTAACTTGTATTGGGCCTGTAATCATGCAATCCGTTGTTAGTGTATAACTAGAAACATTTACCCCAAAAGCATCTACAGAACCAGAACCAAATACTCCACAATCTGTGTCTCCGCTGATAGCCGAATAACTAGTAATTAACTGGATAGGAATTCCACCTACTTCAACTGCGCCGGTGATATTTCCAATAATTGTTCCACTTACCACCAGATTTCCGCTGATTCCAACACCACCTGCTACAGTAAGAGCACCGGTACTAGAACTACTGCTAGTCGTTGTATTTGTTATATGTAAACCGTTGCTAAAGTTATTTAAGCTGGATAAAACCCAAGGCTGAGTCGCTATACTAGTACCACCAAGTGTAGTACCGTCCATAACTCTTAGTGTAGCGTTAGTCTGATCGTAGACAATATCGCCTGGCGTAAAAGCCAGATTAGTTAAGTCCGAAGAGTTATAACCTTGTAATTTTACAGTATGATTAGCGATGGGCATTTTACTAGTCCTTATGACTAGTATTTACCAAAAATTACTCTTTAAAGTAATACTCGTAATTAACAGTAGTAGCATTCTCTTTGCGAACTCTAGCACCATTTTTTAAATGAAAACGGCGAGCCATAGGTGTTTGTGGGCTGAGTGTAACTATACCTTTTAGATTTGAATAGTCTTTCTTTAGCCATTCTGCGGCCTGTTGAAGTAAAGTAGCGCCGGCACCTGGAGCATAACTCCAAATGGTATAGAATACCGCAACTTCTTTTTCCTTGCTCATGTTCTGCAGATCTTCTTCGGTCTCAGGAACCCCTTTTAACCACTGCATACAGGTGGCGGCCAGCACTTCTTCCCCTGCCTTAAGTATAAGGATCTCCGCCGCTTCGTTGATACGCTGTTCGAGTGGTATATGGGGACGTACAGGATCGTCCTTGATCAATCTGACCAGAGGATCTGTCAAATCTCTTATGTGGTGTAATTCCATGGCGTTCGCTACCTTATTATTATATGCGTATTTATTCTTAGATTAAAAAAACTCTACTTCGGGTCTATTATACATCGTCTCCGGGAAGATTGTTCAATAGTTCTCTCAAGCGAGTGCTCTCAACCACTGCACCTTTGACCTTGGGTATGGCCAAACCTTCTGCAGGAGTGATCTCACCTGTTGTGGCATTTACAGTCTGTCGTTGTTTAATACTGTTGAGCAAACTGGAGCCTGCACTTGGTGCTCCGTTACCATAACCATCTTGTTCATCCAGATCTGTAATGCGTAGTGTGTCTATGTTGAACTCCAGATCAATCTTCATACCAACGCCACTACTACTACGAGTTTTCATCAGTTGTATTTGATAGCGTCCACGTTCACGCATGGCCCTGCTGGTAAAGATACCAAACACATTGTCCGCTGTCTGTATCTTACTTAATCCGCCTGAAATATGACTGTGATCAAACTCAACTTCTTCAACTGCACCACGATTCAACTGCGCCGCAGTAACAAACACACAGTTCTTTTCTACCGCCAAATTACGCAATTCCTCACTCACATATTTGTCTTTCACAAACAAGTTTTCAGCACTGATACGTTTGCTGAGTGGCATGATCAAATCCATGTAGTCAACTAGTAACACATCGATCTTGTGTCCCATCTTGACTTCATACTCTTTCATATACGCACGAATGTCGTTAGCAGTCTTACCGCTTGGCATATATTTTACTTGAAGATTTCCAGACTTTTTGCCAATAACTTTAACTTTCATTTCAACATCATCGATGTTCTTAAAAATCTCTCTTGTTGGAATACCGGTGGTCATTGCATCGATACGCATACAGACCAAATCCTCTGAAAGTTCTAATGTCAAGTATAATACATTGAGACCAGCAAGAGCATAATTAACTCCAAGATTAGCAAGAAACAAGCTCTTACCAGCACCAGAGCCACCTGCCCAGATGTTAAGTTCTCCGCGATTAAATCCGCCATATAGTTTGTCATCGATGCTTTTCCATCCTGTAGAAATTTGTCCGTTCTTGTCTTTGATACGTAATAATCTAGCACGAGGATCCTCAAAATAATCTGTGCCCATATCTCGTTGTAAGCCAATCTGTACTGCTTTTTTGATCTTTTCTTCAACCGGACCATACTCGCCTTTTTCCAATAAATCGGCCGATTCTAAAATTGCTCGTTCTAGTCCTTTGTGTCTAATAAATGTTTCAAAGTCATTTAACACCCAATCGTAGTTGGCTTCTTTAACACCTTCTGGCGCTTTTAAACTAACGCCTGTGCTAGCATTAACAATATCGAATGTAGGTAGTACACTGTATTCTTCTACATACTTGTTGATAAACTCTGCCGAGTCTTGTAGCTTGCGATCAAACAAGGTATGATCAAAAATGCTTTGACAACGCACAAAAGTTTCTGCGTCACTAAGCATCATTTCCAAGTACAATTTCTGTACATCGTAACCATAATTTATATTTTGTGACATTAATTTTCCTTAAACCATTTCTTTGCTTTTAATTGTATTTTTAGTGAATTAGATTCTTTAGCACTTGCTATCAAATACATTGTAGCAAGTTTTCCTAATTTAATTAGAGCGTCGTTAATATCCTTAACACCTTTGGGCCAGTCAGGCATACTGACACTCCATCCATAATCTATTGCTTGTTCTACAGTTCTAGGACCTTCGTGATCTCTATCAGGAACAAGCACAATTTCTTTACCCAGTTGCTTTAGTAACCAGTTTTGACTATCTTTTATTTCAGCGCCAAGCAACGCACACCCGTCAATACTTAGCGCATCGAATGGGCCTTCGCTAACAATTACGAATTCTCTTTCGTCTGTTTGATTATCAAGATTAAACACATAACCTGGTTGCTGTTCCGACAAATACTTAGGTTGGGCATCATTAATCGCACGGGCAGTCCAGCCTACAACTTCGCCTTTATATAAAAACGGAATAATGATTCTATTATTAAATCCTACTTTGTTAGTATAATAAAATGGATAAGAATTTGGATCAATTTTTCGTTTAGATATGTAATCTACTACTCCAACAAACGCATCTGGTATAATATAATCTTCGCCGGCAACCTTAAGAAACGTAACCCATTCTTCAAAACTACGAGCATCCATTGGCAATGCTCTTACATCGAATTTAGGAATAATATTGCGTATTTCAGTATTATTATTTTGATCTAGTTTGAGTGCTTCAAGTCTTAACTGTGAAATGACATCATCGGGGATTGATAAATCCCTCATGAACTTATTCATCTTTTGACTGATATGTCTGCCAGGTTGCCAACTACATTTGAACCCGCAATTGAAACAATGATAACTGACAGCATCTCCGCCGTTTACAATGAATCCGCCACGGCCGCGATCATCACTACAACAAACTGCATTGAAGCTGATCCAACCACTTGGCGTGGTTTTACGCTTACCGGGTAAGTAGGTTAGGAGTGTGTCCGCAATTAGGCTCATGCCT
>Ga0164296_1006167_pt1 | contig 10255 bp, 8 predicted proteins | sample GEODES057metaG_FD_113533 | JGI IMG/M metagenome (GOLD analysis project Ga0164296, IMG submission 113533) | Dystrophic lake water microbial communities from Trout Bog Lake, Wisconsin, USA - GEODES057 metaG | ecosystem: Environmental > Aquatic > Freshwater > Lake | place: USA: Trout Bog Lake... | reverse complement strand
GCTTCTTAAGTTGTGGGCTGCACGCAAGCGCAGGAGCAAGCGCAGCATCACTGGAGAGTGAGTCTTGGAGTCTATTGGTCAATACTCAAAACTTACCTAGTCAACTTCAAGAATTAATACATCAAATTCGTACCAACCCTGGACAATTTAGTTTCAATTACGCTCAGGTTAAGGGGCACAGCGTTCAAGCCAACAAAATGCAGCAATTCCGTAAACAACACGGTCTGCAACTAGAGGAGATCAACTTTAAAGACTTTGCATCAGCACACAAGGCTTTATCCAAAGGTGTGGTCGACATGGTCTTTATGCCCGCATCTGCAATCACAAAACTATCTAGCAAAACTGTTAGAACCTTTAATTATTAATTCTTGTAGTCCTGGTTCAGTGGTTCATGGCTGGGTTGAAGAAATATATGGCCATTTTCAGTTTGACCTGCACCTTAAGTGCTGCCCGCTAAAATAGTGTTACTAATTTAAAACAAATCCACATTGAAGGGAAGTCTCATGTCTGGTCCACTCTCGCATATTAAAGTTCTTGACCTCTCCCGTGTATTGGCAGGACCTTGGGCGGCGCAGAATTTAGCAGACCTTGGAGCCCAAGTTATCAAAGTGGAGAGACCTGGGAAGGGGGATGACTCACGTGCTTTTGCGCCTCCTTATCTAAAAGATACGCAGGGTAAAGCGACCAAAGAATCGGCTTACTACTGCGCTGCAAATAGGGGTAAAAAATCTATCACCATTAACCTCTCAAGCCAGCAAGGACAAGAGCTTGTGCGTGAACTTGCTAAAGACGTGGATGTGATTGTTGAGAACTACAAGGTGGGAGACCTGGCGCGCTACGGGCTGGGCTATGAGGACATAAAGGCGATCAATCCAGGCATCATTTATTGCTCTGTTACAGGATTTGGTCAGACTGGTCCCTATAAGGACCGACCAGGGTATGACTTTATGGCGCAGGGCATGGGTGGCTTGATGAGCATCACGGGTGAGCGTGAAGATTTGCCAGGAGGTGGTCCCCAGCGTGTAGGTGTGCCAATTATCGATATGAGCACAGGTATGTATGCAAGCGTTGCCATCTGCGCGGCCATAGCGCACAGAGCGGTCACCGGGCAAGGACAATGGATTGATGTGTCCTTGCTTGACTCATGTGTTGCTCTTTTGGCTAACCAAGCAATGAATTTCTTTGCAACCGGTGAGTCTCCAAGTTCCTTGGGTAATGCGCATCCAAACATAGTGCCCTATCAAACGTTTAAAACCGCAGACGGCGCGATAATTTTGGCGTGCGGAAATGACAATCTATTTAAAAAGTTTTGCGAATTAGCTCACTGCACTCACCTTGCAGAAGATCCCCAGTACTCAACCAACGGTGAGAGAGTAAAAAATAGAGAAGAGCTTACCCGTTTACTTAATTTGGTTTTCTTGAAACACACCACCAAAGAATGGGTGAAGCTTTTAGACGACGGTGGTGTTGCTAACGGGCCTATTAACAAAATTGAAGAGGTTTTCCAAGAACCGCAGGTGCAGGCCCGGGGTATGCAAATTGAACTCCCGCACGCTGTCGCGGGCAAAGTAACCTTGGTAGCGTCCCCGATGAAATTCTCTGAGACCCCGGTTAAGCACGAAATGCCGCCACCTGCTTTGGGGCAGCATACTGATGAGATCCTCAGCGACTTTTTGCATAAATCACCGGCTCAAATTGCAGAGCTTAAAAGCGCGGGCATTGTTTGATTGTGTTTAATATGGCTTAATTAATTGAGGATATTTAAGGATATCAGTGCCTGATCAATGCACAGTGGTTGCGACTTTAGTTTCGTAAGCTTCCCTGACTGCCTGACCTAAATCAAGAACTGCCATTGCGTAGTAACTACTCCAGTTATAGCGCGTGACTACGTAAAAATTTTCCGTACCCGCTAGGTACTCCTTGGGCTCTGTCCCGTTTTGAAGTTCTATTAGGGCCAGCAGGCCAGAATAGCTTTTGCCCTCGGCGCTAAGCTTTGCACCTTTTGCTTCAAAGGATTGCGCGCTGAAGGTGGGTAATATGTCGGGTATCAAAAGCCCCTCTAAATCGATTTGTGGCGCGCTTACATCCACTGCAAACCGAGTTGGTACGCCGTTTTGCCAACCAAACATTTTGAAATAATTCGCAATTGACCCAATAGCGTCTTTGGTACTGTGAATGAGATCAATCTGTCCGTCATGGTCGTAGTCGACGGCAAATTTAGCCAAACTGCTTGGCATGAACTGGGCAGCGCCAGTTGCTCCAGCGTAGCTTCCGAGGACCTCATTTTTTTCACTTAACGGGCGGGTAAATTCAGCTTTTAAGAAAAAGCCTAATTCATTTTGAAAAAAAGTTTGCCGCTCAAGCGCTCTTGGGTGCTCCTTTGGAAACTCAAGGCTCAGCGTTGCAAGTGAGTCAAGTACAGGATAAGCCCCCATGTGTTGACCGTACAGTGTTTCTACACCGAGTATGCCAATAATGATCTCGGGTGCGACCCCAAAGTCCCGCTCTGCCTGAGCCAGGGTTGCTGCGTTCCTTTGCCAAAACAGAACACCTTGATTTATACGTTTAGGCTCGATAAAGCGAGCCCGGTAGGCATGCCAATTTTTGAGCACAGGTGCAGGTGCTGGCATCATTTGCTGGACAGCGCTAGGAATAAGATGAGCACCCGAAATTTTCTTGATCACCCAGTCTTTAGGTAAACCTTGTTCAATGGCAATTTTCTCACCCAGGCTTACCACAGCCTCAGTTTCCCCAAACGCAGCGAGCCGAGTGACTTTGGACTTTGATTTAGGGTTTAAATTAATCGAGCCCTTTGAAGAATCGAGTTTATGAAGTAGAACACTCGGATGGTGGTTTTGTTTTTTGTGGGGAGATGCAGAACTGTGTTGGGCGCCAAAGTCTGACTCAGCCTTTGTTGGGGGTGAGCTGGGATCACTTTGTGCAGGAGCGTATTGGGCTTGGGCAACTGAGCAAAGGCTCGAAGTAGCGACAACGCCGGTAATACAAATTAGTCTTAAAGTTAGAGATAACTTAGCTCGGAGCTTTAGGAGGCTAACAGTTTTAATATTAATTTCAGTAGTAAATAATTTGCGAGTTAGTCGCCTTGCTTTTAATCTACTTTGTACTTTTATTTTTGTTTTTAATTTTGAAGGTGTTTTCGCGTGTTTTATCGCTATTGAAGTCAATGTCATTGAGTGGTGCGCGGTTGCAGGCGTGATTAAAATGCTGTTAAGGGGTAGGTGAGTCTAAAAAAGTATCGAGAAATACGCTCAATTTTTAAAATTTTAGCTGATATGCATCAAAGTGTTGGCATGCTAAGCTTGCAAGACCTAGGTTGGAACAAAATTTTGGGGTAGGATGAAGCGATTCGAGCATAAAAAATCCATAGTAAATCGATGAATAAAACTGGTTTTTATACACACCCAACTTGTTTACTTCATGAAATGGGCGAGGGGCATCCCGAATGTCCGGAGCGTTTGCACGCGATTTACGATCGCTTATTGATGACGGGTTTGGATATTGGACTTGAGAACGTCCAGGTCGGCCCAGCCTCAATCAGCGATCTTGAGGCAGCGCACTCCAGAATGTATATAGCCTCCCTCAGAGGTCTCTCGGATCAGTTGATAGACGATATCAGTGCCGGTGGACCTCACTACGTGCAAGTCGATCCCGATACCTCAATGAACTCGCATACTTGGAGCGCGATTTTGCACGCTGCAGGTGCTGCGATTGGGGCGACCGACGCGGTGATTGCGGGAGATCTTCAAAATGCTTTTTGCGCCGTTAGACCCCCCGGACATCACGCAAAACGGGACAAAGCAGGCGGGTTTTGTTTTGTCAACAACGTCGCCGTTGCCGCTAAACACGCTCTAGAGCGTCACGGTTTAAAGCGAGTAGCGGTTGTAGATTTTGATGTTCACCACGGCGACGGTACACAAAACATTCTTCAATCTGATGAGCGGGTTTTGATGGTTAGTCTGTATCAACACCCCTACTATCCTGAGGGGGGCGCGGGTGAAATTACAGAAAAAATGGTAAATGTTCCCATCCCGGCTTACTCCAAGGGTGATGCGATTAGACAGGTTGTGAGCGATTATTGGCTTCCAGCACTTCACGCACACAAGCCTGAGATGATCTTTGTCAGCGCAGGCTTTGACGCGCACCGAGAGGACGATATGGCCCAACTCGGATTGTTAGAGGCTGACTACGCATGGATCACCCGCCAGATTAAGACGGTTGCTGCTGCCTATGCAAAGGGCCGTATCGTATCCGTGCTTGAGGGGGGGTATAACACACAAGCTCTTGGCAAAAGCGTTGAAGCACACATCAGAGTGCTCGCAGATTTGTAAGTTGGACTAAAAAGCTCATGAGTGAATTAATTGCCCTTTACCAAAATCTGCGCTCAGACACAGTACCTTTGGAGTCTTTGGTATTGACACTTTGTTTGATGCTCGCACTAGGCATTACTAAAGTTGTTTTTAAAGCCACTACGGCGTTATCTAGCAACCAAGGGGGCACCAAGGCTGGCCTAGACACTGAGGCCTCGGTATGGTTTGGCCCTCGCTTTTTTGATGGTTTGATGTTTCCCCTCTTAGCCTTGGTGCTGAGTTACGCGGCAAAAGAGGTTTGGATCCAAACCCAACACGAAGCACTATTTAAGATCGCCATTCCGATTCTCTTATCCCTGGTCATTATTCGTTTGTTGGCCAGGGTTCTGAGCTCAGTGTTCCCCAACTCACCTGCTATCAAAGTGCTAGATCAAGGGGTAAGTTATTTTGTGTGGCTAATCGCTTTACTTTGGATTACTGGTTTTTTGCCGTGGGTAACCCTGGAGCTTGAATCGATTCATATTAGCTTTGGACGCACCAAGTTAGATTTGAGAAGTTTGATAGAGGGAGTGCTCTCCTCTTGTTTGGTTCTGGTTTTGACACTTTGGGTTTCCGCAACGCTTGAGCGCCATATCGTAGCCCGTGCCATAGTAGATTTGTCTATTCGAAAGGTCGCAACAAATGTGTTGCGAGTCTTCTTGACCTTCATTGGGCTACTTGTTGCCCTCTCGGCTGTGGGTGTTGATTTAACGGCTCTTTCAGTATTAGGGGGCGGCTTAGGTGTAGGACTAGGTCTTGGCTTGCAAAAACTAGCTGCAAACTATGTCAGCGGATTTGTGATTTTGTTGGAGCGTTCTGTGCGCATAGGAGACCAAGTACGGATCTCCGGTTTAGAGGGGAGAATTACAGATATCAAGACCCGTTATACCCTCATCCGGGATGCAGCGGGGCGAGAGTGCGTGCTTCCCAATGAGATGATGGTGTCTGAGAAAGTTGAGAACCTATCTAGAGCTCACGGGCGAGTGCTCTTACAAATCCATGTCACGATCGATTATGCAAGCGACGTCCCCGCAGCCCAGGCCTGTTTGGTTGAAGCTTGTTCGAGAGCTTCTAGCGTTTTAAAGTCCCCCCCACCTCAGGCACATCTCTTGAATCTGGGGGCGGATGGTCTTGAGATGACGCTTGCCTTTTGGGTTGACGAGGTCGAGAGTGCATGGATCAGCGTTAAATCCGAAGTAAATGTACTGGTATTAGAGGCTCTAAAGTCGCATGCCATCGTCATCCCCAGCACGCAGCGTGTGGTCCGTTTGGTTCGGGAGGACAAAGTTCGAGAGGATTTAGCGCACTAATTAAGCACAAACATCATGGTTTTAAAGATCGCGAAGTACGTGTGTGTTCCGTGCATCCCTTAGAATGAGCGTATTGTGGAGATTTAAAAATGAAGATATTGGTTGCCGTTAAACGTGTCGTTGATTACAACGTCAAAATACGCGTGAAATCTGATCAGTCTGGGGTGGAGCTTGCCAACCTGAAAATGAGTATGAATCCCTTTGACGAAATTGCCCTTGAAGAGGCAGTTCGGTTAAAGGAGAAGGGCGTTGCAACTGAGGTAATTGCTGTATCCTGCGGCGTAACCCAGTGTCAAGAAACTCTCAGAACCGCAATGGCTATTGGCGCAGACCGAGCCATTTTGGTTGAGACTGGTGTTGAACTTGAGCCTCTTGGTGTAGCTAAAATTCTCAAAGCCTTGATCGATAAAGAGCAACCTGGTTTGGTTATCCTAGGCAAACAAGCAATCGACGACGATTGCAACCAAACGGGCCAAATGCTCGCTGCTTTGGCCGGTTGCGGCCAAGCCACCTTTGCCTCAAAGGTTGAACTAAGCGCGGATCATGTCAAGGTAACACGCGAGGTCGACGGCGGTTTAGAGACGCTAAATCTTAAACTTCCAGCTGTGATTACGACCGATCTAAGACTTAACGAGCCACGCTTTGTCACTTTGCCTAACATCATGAAGGCCAAGAAAAAACCCCTCGATACGCTAACGCCTGAGTCCTTGGGTGTAGACGTAACGCCAAGGATCAAGACGCTCAAGGTCTGTGATCCCGCAACGCGAAGTGCTGGAGTGAAGGTAGCGGATGTGCCGGCGCTGATGGATAAGCTCAAAAACGAAGCAAAAGTTATTGCTTAATTTTGAAGTATTCAAATTTTCAGATTTAAAAAACTAATTTAAAGAGAGTTCTTGACCATGACCGCACTGGTAATTGCTGAACACGACAACCAACATCTAAAAAACGCCACCCTCAATGCTTTGACCGCCGCATCGGCTTGTGCACCCGATGTGCACGTGCTTGTTATGGGGAGTGCCTGCGCAGGCGTTGCGGCACAAGCCTCAACACTGGTCGGTGTCGCAAAGGTGATCCATGCCGATTCGCCCTCACTAGCGCATTTCACGGCTGAAACCTGCGCTTTACAAGTTCTGTCCTTAGTCAAGGGAAGTAACGCCTACTCGCACATCCTTTTTGCTTCAACTGCGAGCGGTAAAAATATTGCTCCCCGTGTTGCTGCGCTTTTGGATGTTGCTCAAATATCTGATATCACCAAAGTTCTTTCACCAGACACATTTGAGCGTCCAATTTACGCAGGTAACGCAATCGCTACTGTTCAGTCTTTGGACTCGGTTAAAGTCATTACAGTTAGAACTACTGGTTTTGACGCAGCAGCAAATGGCGCTTCAAGTGCGCCAGTAGAGAGTTTGCAAGCAGTTGCCGATGCCGCTTTGAGTGAGTTTATGGGGCAAGAGGTTGCGGTGAGTGATCGCCCCGAACTGACGGCCGCTAAAGTGATAGTCTCTGGCGGGCGTGCCCTTGGTAGTGGTGAGAAGTTTGCTGAGGTTTTAACGCCATTAGCCGATAAGCTAGGCGCTGCTTTAGGTGCCTCGCGTGCGGCAGTTGACGCGGGCTACGCTCCCAATGATTGGCAGGTTGGTCAGACCGGCAAAATCGTTGCTCCCGAGCTCTACGTTGCGTGTGGTATCAGCGGGGCTATTCAGCACTTGGCAGGTATGAAAGACAGTAAAGTGATCGTGGCTATCAACAAGGACCCTGAAGCCCCGATATTTAGCGTTGCTGATTACGGATTAGAAGCAGACTTGTTCCAAGCAGTGCCTGAGTGGGTGAAGCTACTTTAAAAGTAGTCATTCGGCCCACTTGCCTTTGTACCTATGACTGTCAAACGGACTTTGCCCGGTGCTTTGGCAAAGGTGCCTTTCCCCGTCATTGCAGCGCCTTTATTCATCATCAGCAACCCCGAGTCGGTCATTGCTCAGTGCATCTGCGGCGTGGTGGGCTCAATGCCTGCTTTGAACGCCAGGCCAAGCTCTCAACTCAGTGATTGGTTGGCCCAGATCACAGAAACCCTAGACGCCTACAACCGTGCTCACCCAGAGCGACCTGCTGCGCCGTTCGCAATCAATCAAATAGTTCATAAAAGCAATGACCGCTTAGAACACGATATGCAGGAATGCGTTCGCTACAAAGTTCCCATCATCATCACCTCCCTAGGCGCTAGAGCTGATATAAACGCTGCTGCCCATAGCTACGGCGGTGTGGTTCTGCATGATGTGATTAACGATACATTTGCAAAGAAGGCAGTCGAGAAAGGTGCAGACGGATTGATTGCTGTAGCGGCTGGCGCGGGCGGTCACGCCGGAGTTAAAAGTCCATTTGCCTTCATTCAAGAGTTACGTCAGTGGTTTAGTGGCCCTATTGCTCTCAGTGGTGCAATTGCAAATGGCGGTGCAGTCCTGGCGGCTCAGGCTATGGGGGCAGATTTTGCATACGTTGGCTCCGCCTTTATTGCGACGCATGAGGCCAGAGCTAGTGAAGAGTACAAGGCCTGTGTGGTTAACTCCTCCTCTGACGATATCGTCTACACCAACGCCTTTACAGGTGTAAACGGTAATTATCTAGCCCCCTCTATACGCCTTGCAGGACTGGACCCAGAGAATCTACCCGCCAAAGACAAGATCGATATGGACTTCAGCTCAAGTGGCGCAAAAGCCTGGAGAGATATTTGGGGTTCTGGGCAAGGAATTGGCGCTATTAGGGGAGTTGTCAGCGCTCAAGAACTCATTGAGCGTCTCAAGCGAGAGTACGAAGAGGCTAAAGAAAGAATCAAACTCTAATTCGTTTGACGGGGCTAAATATAAACAACCCAGACTAGCCAGCATGTTTAAGCCAGTCTTGGGTTTGTTCAGCCGAAATGACAAATGTAGTGGTACTCCGAATCCACTTTGATATCAAAGGAGGAGTTGCCCGCAATATGAAAGCTCTCTCCGGGATTGGAGGTTTTCCAATCATTGGATCCGGCTAATTTATAGGAGCAAGCACCCGCTACGCACTCCATAATCTCTGGAGCTTCGGTGTTAAAGGTAAGCGTTGCACTGAGAATTACGCCTACACTTTTCTTGGTTCCATCAGAAAGCGTCACAGCGTGACTGATGCACTTGCCGCCAAAGAAAACATTGGCTTTGGTTTTGATAGATACGTCTTTGATTAACTCTTGAACCATGATGCAGTCCTAGCTTATATGCTTATTTGGATTTTTTAGAAGTTGCGGATTTGACAGACTTTTTGGCCCCAGTTCTCGTACCAGACTTTGTGGAACTCTTGGAAGTCTTTTTATGATTCGCTATTTTTAAATTGGCCGCAATACGAAGTCGCAGTGCATTGAGCTTGATAAATCCACCAGCATCGGCCTGGTTGTAAGCGCCGCCGTCATCATCAAATGTAGAGATTTTGGTGTCAAACAAACTATTGTGCTTGCTCTCACGGCCCACGCACATGATGGTGCCCTTGTAAAGCTTTAAGCGAACGATGCCGTTGACTGTTTCTTGAGAGGCATCGATCAAACCTTGCAAGAGCTCGCGCTCTGGGCTGAACCAGTAACCGTTGTAGATCATGCGAGCATATCGCGGCATTAAATCATCTTTTAATGCGAGCACTTCTTTGTCCAAGGTAATGGACTCTATAGCTCGGTGACCGGCCAGCATAATGGTGCCCCCAGGCGTCTCATAGCAGCCCCTACTCTTCATCCCAACATAACGGTTTTCAACTTTGTCTAAGCGACCAATGCCGTGTAATCCACCAAGTTGATTCAATTTCGTCAGCACGGTTGCTGGACTCATGGCTACACCATCAACTGCGACGATATCACCGCGTTTGTAGGTAAGCTCAATAATTTGGGCTTTTGAAGGCGCTTTCTCTGGACTGCGGGTTAGACGCCACATCGACTCCTCAGGTGCAAAGTTAGGATCCTCTAAGATGCCCCCCTCATAACTGATGTGCAGTAAATTAGCATCCATCGAATAGGGGGCACCTCCTTTGCGCTTTTTAAAATCTACTGGAATGCCGTGTTTGTCTGCGTAGGCTAGGAGTTTTTCTCTTGAGAGCAGATCCCACTCACGCCAAGGAGCAATTACATGCACATTAGGCATTAAGGCGTAGGCGCCAAGCTCAAAACGCACTTGATCATTGCCCTTACCAGTGGCCCCGTGGCTAATAGCGTCAGCGTTTGTTTTTCTTGCAATATCAATCAAACGCTTGGCGATTAAAGGCCTTGCAATTGAAGTACCCAGTAAATATTCCCCCTCGTACAAAGCATTGGCTCTAAACATGGGGAAGACAAAGTCTCTCACGAACTCTTCTCGCAGATCTTCAATAAAGATATTTTGGGGTTTGATCCCCATCTTGATCGCTTTGGCGCGAGCAGGCTCTATTTCCTCGCCCTGACCGATATCCGCTGTAAAAGTGACTACCTCACATTGATATTCATCTTGAAGCCACTTCAAAATGATGGATGTATCCAAGCCTCCAGAGTAAGCGAGCACAACACGTTTTGGAGCATCAGATTTTTTATGCGAGGAT
>Ga0164296_1006165_pt1 | contig 10256 bp, 8 predicted proteins | sample GEODES057metaG_FD_113533 | JGI IMG/M metagenome (GOLD analysis project Ga0164296, IMG submission 113533) | Dystrophic lake water microbial communities from Trout Bog Lake, Wisconsin, USA - GEODES057 metaG | ecosystem: Environmental > Aquatic > Freshwater > Lake | place: USA: Trout Bog Lake... | reverse complement strand
TCTAAGGTTTCCGAGGGTTGTTCAAAAGAAAGGCCAACTGAGCTTTGGCCAGATAAATTATAAATTTCGTCTGGTTGGCTTTGAGTGATTGCCTGCAAAACACTTCGGAAATCATTTGTTGCCATCGAAATCGTCTTAATTTGTTGCCTGATTCCAAGAAAGGTTAAATTTGAAAAGGAGGACGTCTGTGCATCTCGCGATGTACCCCATACCTCGTAACCCTTTTCAAGCAAAAACTTTGCGAGATAGGCTCCATCTTGTCCGGATACTCCGCATATCAATGCGCGTTTCATCTTTTTTCCTTAAAGCAAATTTTCATATACTGCACGCGTTTCATTCGCACATCGATCCCACGAGAAATGCGTGAGGCGTTCTCGCCCTTTTTCAATCAAGATCTTGCGCTGGGGTTCCGACTGAACGGTTCGTTCGATTGTTTCGCGAATAGAATCCAAGTTGGTAGACTCAAAATAAACCCCTGCATCACCAACCACTTCTGGGATTGAACTATTATGACCACAAATCACCGGGCAATCATGTGACATTGCTTCCAAAGGAGGGATTCCAAAACCTTCATATAAGGACGGATATATAAACGCCGAAGCCTTTGAGTAAAGTTGAGAGAGTTGCATATCACTTCCACCTAATTGAATCACTTGATTCGTGTTCAAGCCAAGTTCACTGATTCGCTCTAGTTCTAATGAATTAAATGGCCCACCACCAAAACATACCAATTTAAAATTTGCTCGTAAATATGATGAAGTTGCATGCGCTTCAAGAAGTCGTAAAAAATTCTTGTATCCGCCACGAAGACCAACAAAAAGCAAATAAGCGCCATCGACTTGAAATGAATCCTCATGCTCAAAATGGTTGTGATCCTTTAATAATTCAAAGCCAAGATAAATGACGGAAGTCTTTTCAGGTGGGATAGCTAAAATTTCAATTACATCTCGTCGAGTCGATTCTGAAATACAGATTACATGGTCTGCGCGCCTTGCGGCTAGGGCTTTGTATTTACTCGTATTGTCCGTCTCTGGAAAATCGCCAGGAAATTTCTCATGAATCATATCGTAGATAGTTAATACTCGACGCGCACGACGAGGGCCGATAGGGAAAGGTGAAAAATACGTCTCGTGTACGACATCTGGAAACTGACAACGAAGAATAAAATCTCCCAGTAATAGACTTAGTAACCTGTGTATTAAACGAGGATAGAGAGACTTAAAGCCATTTTTTTTTGGACAAACAAATCCCTTAACCACTCCTGAAGGTATACTTTTTACATATCTATTAACATAAAAGGGCGCTGCAATCGAAACGTCCATATCGGGTTGTTGGGCCAGTCGAGAGGCAAGCTCACAAAAATAACGGGATACGCCACCGTAGATTTGAGCACAGAAAATTTGGGGATCGTAAGCTATTTTCATTTTTTTATAGTGCTAGTAGAGTTAAACAATTTTGTTTAACATCAACTCATGATCTGTAAGTGTCTTGGATCCTAAACGCCTTCGAACCCACCAAGGTGCAATTCTTGAAAACCAACGTCCAGTGACTAAATTTAGCAACTTGGGATTGATCGACTGATTACTGAAAACATGAATCCCATTTGCACTTGCGAATTGCAGTCCAACTTTTTCCGAGAGTACTTTCAAGGTTTTTTCTTGAAAAAATCCAATATGCTGGCCAGTAGCAAATGCGTAATACCACCAAGATTCTGGTGCAGGTGGTTTACCTGAATAGAGCTCTGTTGTAAAAATTATTGTTTGAGCCCCCGAAAACGCCATTGTTTCTTGAATAAAGGAAATTGGATCAGTTAAGTGTTCGAAAACTTCGATGGCTGTAACAGCTTTGCATGGCCTATGCTCTGGCTTAAATTCAAATCCCGGAACCAAATGATTCTGACAGTATTTATCAGCCCAATAAAAGTCGATGCCAAAGTCCCGCATCAAACGCGTTAACATCCCGTAACCACCTGCAGCGTCGAGATAAATGCCCTTTCCACGCTCACCTAAAATCCAATAAAGTACTCCAGCCAATTTACTTGAAATGGCAAAATTCCTCATGACTAAACCCGTATCTGCATCGGCAATTGCACTGGAGTAAGCTTCATTTAACCAATGGGGGTTATGTGCACGCAAATATCCACAATGATTACAGGCCTCAAACTTTGCGTTGTACTTTCGTAAAACTTGTGCAGAAAACTCCTCTGTCATTTTTCCAGAACAGATAGGACATTCATGCTCTTCATTCATCATATGTAAATTCGTCATTTCAATTTACTCAATACTTTATTAAGAATGCGCTTTGTCAAAGGAACCTGAAAGCATTTTTCTGCACTATAGGCATCTGCTTGTAAATTATTGAACACTCCAACTGGATGTTGGAGAGGGAACATCATCGGTGAAGAGGGAATGTTTGCCAACTCACTAACGCCCGTAGTGTGGGTAGCATTTTGATCAAACCCAATATTTGAAATCAGATTTACATTCGGTATGACTGTACGTCGTCCCTCTACCCAGTTTGCAAAAACCCATTGATAATCCCATGTATCAATCTCACCCCGATACACACGATCAAAAATCTTCGCCCAAAAAACTGCCTCTTGTTTATTGCCAACTAAATCTTCTAAAAATTTTTCATCCCGAATCTGTGGCCACTTCGTCATAGCAACATCGTAACTACCTTGCCAACGGTCTCGCCATGAGGCCCAACCCCAAATATGTACGTACTTAGAAAAGTAATAACTATCGTCATTGCGACGTTGGCCAAATTGAAAATTATCGCCAGTAATCATCCCAATGCGCTGATCATGCCGATAACGTTCCAGAAGTTCCTGGCAAAAAGGAAAGAAACTAGGATCTGGTAAGCAGTCATCCTCTAAAATAATAGCTTCTTCAACCTGCTCAAAGACCCAATCAATCCCGGATGATACTCGGCGTTTACATCCAAGGTTTTTATCCGAATAGTTTGTTATTACTTCGCATTCCCAATTCACGCCATCAATAATTGATCTTGTTAGGGCACACTTTTCTGCTTCACCTTTTCGATTATGCCTGGGACCATCTGCAACCACCAATAATTTTGATGGGCGAACTTTGGCAATCAGATCAAAAACTCGTTGAGTTGAGTCTGGTCTATTGAAGATGATGAATGCAACAGGAGTTTTAAAAAGTGTATTAAGCATTAAGAATCTTTCGAAAATAATTCACTGTTTCCCTAAGTCCGTCATCAAGAGTAACTTTCGGTTCCCATGCCAATTTTTCTTTCGCTAAGCGAATATCTGGTTGTCGTTGCTTTGGATCATCTGATGGTAAAGGATGAAAAACTAGTTTAGACTTACCACCCACTAAATTGATCACTTTCTCTGCTAGGACTAACATTGTCATTTCAATTGGATTACCCATATTTAAGGGGCCAGTAAATCCACTCTCAGTCTCCATAAAACGAATAAAGCCTTCAATCAAATCATCTACATAGCAAAAAGATCGTGTTTGCTGTCCATCACCATAGATAGTAATGTCCTCACCTTTAAGAGCTTGCACAATAAAATTACTAACTACACGCCCATCATTGGGATGCATACGTGGACCATACGTATTAAATATTCTGGCTACCTTTATGTCTAGATTATGCTGCCGATAGTAATCAAAAAAGAGGGTTTCTGCACAACGTTTGCCTTCATCATAGCAAGAACGAATGCCAATTGGGTTCACTTTACCCCAGTAACTCTCTGGTTGAGGATGAACTTCTGGATCGCCATACACTTCACTTGTAGATGCTTGAAAAATTCTAGCCTTCGTTCGCTTAGCCAAACCCAACATATTAATTGCACCGTGCACACTCGTTTTAGTCGTTTGTACCGGATCGTATTGATAATGAATTGGAGAAGCGGGACAGGCTAAATTATAAATTTGATCTACCTCAACATAAAGAGGGAAAGTGACATCATGACGCATCAACTCAAAGTGGGGATTATTGATTAAATGAGCAACATTACCTTTACTCCCAGTAAAGAAATTGTCTAAACAAATAACATCATGGCCTTCGGATAAAAGCCGTTCACAAAGATGTGATCCTAGAAACCCTGCCCCTCCGGTCACTAAAGTTCGGGTTTTTTGTGGATTTATGATCATTATTTTTCAACCTTTCGAAACAGAACAGTATGAACGCACTTGCCGTATACTATATAGCCAATCTCTGACATGAAACGCCCAATGTCAGATTGCTCAATTTCATGCATACTGCTATCAAGAATTTCTACAAGAACAATAGTTGGGCGGTATTTAGACCAGTCATTGGATTTAATCACTGACAAATCATAGCCCTCAACATCAATGCTTAAAAAATCAATATTATTAGGAACATTATATCGATCTAAAATTTCACTCAATGGAGCTACTTTCACTTGAATTACTTCTTTAATATAGTAATTACTCTCCTTGAGATCACGTTGCTCTGAAACCTCTTTTGAAAAACTATTAAGCGCTGTTTCATTGAAAACGTAATAATTTAGTATGCCTGTTTCTTCTGCGACGCCCATCTCTAGATTTATATCTTTGGGTCGCCATTTGTTAAATAATTTCATGCTACCAGGCATTGCATCAATATTTACACCCTTCCAACCATGGCGATAGAAAAAATAAGTGTTTGAAAATCGCTTTGGATGGTGTGCGCCAATATCAACGTAAAAACCGTTTTTCTTACCGTAGAAAATACGATGAAGAATCATATCTTCTCCTTCTTGTGACCAAGAACGAACTAGCCATGGATCCCAACTCAAAAAATCGAATAGCCTTTTTAATGCGTACTTTACTTGAATAGGTATTAATTTTTTAATCACAAACACCTCTTAAGAGCAGAAACTAGATTCATTGAACTCAACTTCATAAAAAATATACCCCTAGTTTCCTTTTGAATCGCATCATAAAAAAAGACTGCTATTGCATAAGAAATAACTGTTGCGATTGCAGCACCAACCACACCGTAAATTGGAATTAATAATAAGTTTAAGCCCACATTAACAATGGCCCCTATTAAAGTACGTTGCATAATCAGTGTCTGACGGTTCATCATCAAATACCATTGATTACTTGCAACTCCTAGAAAAACAAAGATTGAAGCCCATATATGAATTGCTAAAACAATTCCTGCCTCAGAATAGGCGCTACCAAAGAGAAGTGTTATCAAAGGTGTAGCTAAAAAGGTCATTGGTAAGGCAATGGCAATGGATATCCATACCATCAAGTCATACAAGCGTTGCATATGTTTTTTGTATAAAGTTTCACTTTTCATTTTCACATTCAGAATGGATGGAAAAACCGACGCAACCAAAGTTGTTGGAACGAAATATAAGACCTCACTAATGCGCGTTGCTGCAGTATAAATCCCAACCGCTTGGTCTCCAATCATTTGTCCAATCATGATTTGATCTATTTTCATATAAATCATAATCGCCATGCTAGAGAGCATGAGTGGCCAACTATCTTTGAGTAATTCGTAGGATTTCTTCCTCGTCACTTTAAGTTCAATTAGCTTCAGACCACGCCAAGATAAAGCTGCTAACATCAACAAAGCAACCATCATAGCTTCAGCGAGTATTGCCCAAGCAAAAGCCGAGAGCGGTGCATTTTTGAAAATCAAAGCCCCTTTAATGACTGAAAAAAGTAAAAAACTAAAGTTTTGTACCCATACGATGTACTTCGACATCACTTGAGCTTCAAACCAATATATCGCTATTTCACTAAATTTAAACAGCATCATCGCCCCAATAATGGCCACAATCATCTTAGAAATCAGATCGTCTGGTCTCAATATGAAGATACCAATCAAAATCATTATGTAGGTGACCGCACCAGCAAATAATTGCAAGCAAGCTGCTGATCCTAAGATTTCTTCTTTACCTGAAGAGTTTTGCAATATATTTCTAACTACAATTCCTTGAAGGCCTAAGGTTGCAACTGCACCAAATAAACCAACAAAAGCAGTTGCAAAACTCAACAATCCAAACTGTTCTGGTCCCAAGTATCTTGCAATCCAGACACCGACAAGTACTCCAACTCCCATTCGAAGTATCTTGTCAAAAAACAACCATCCTATATTGTTGATTATCTTGAGTAAATTATGTCTATGCTCAATACGCTGATAAATAAAATTGGGTATCAAGCGCATACTGTCAGAAATTGAAATTTTAGGTTGATGAATGAGGCCATTGATCTTGGTATCAATATCTGCCAAAAGGTAGACTTGCATTTAACTTTGCATTTATCTTTGAATTTACCTACCACGACACCAATTAAGTGATTGAGCTTTTGAGCTGGCAAGTTAGGTGCAAAATCTGAGACCTCCATTAGTTTAGTCATAGCAGGCTTCGCGACAATGCGGTAAATGTATGCCACAAGAGATATTAATTGGAGTCTTAAATCGTTTATCAAAATTACTTTTTTCTTTGGATGGTAAATTTGCCACAACGTGTTCATAGCTACTAGACTTCATAGTGAAGAATTACTTTGGGTTTACTAGCATTGAAAACGGATTTAATTATTGATGTTTGAAACTTTAGTGCTAACAAAAACTGATAGTAACAATTAAAGTAATTATTTTGATTATAAATCTATCATTTCATAACTGCATTATTAAAAGGGAAGCTAATTTACATATTTAAGACTCTTTGAAGGACAAAAATAATTTATCACATCAAAGCAGAGTTATTTTTGGCAATAAAGAATGGCTTTTATTTACTCTTGAATAAAAAGTCTTCGTAAGCAATTTTTAAACCCTCTTTTAAAGAGACCTTGGCATTCCACCCCATGTTTTGCAGTCGACTACTATCCATGAGCTTACGGGGAGTTCCATCTGGCTTGGAAGTATCAAAAGTGATCTGACCTTGGTATCCAACTGTTTGCCCTACTTCAAGCGCTAATTCCTTGATGGTGACGTCAGAGCCAAATCCGACATTAATGTGGGACTGCATTGGCGTCGTATTTTGTTCATAGGTATCTTTATCCAGATCCATCACAAAGACACTAGCCGAGGCCATATCTTCGACATACAAGAACTCACGCATTGGGGTACCCGTACCCCAAATCGCGACCTCTGGGACATTGGCAACTTTGGCCTCATGAAAACGCCGAATTAAGGCGGGAATCACATGACTATTTTCTGGATGGTAATTATCTCCTGGACCATACAGATTGGTAGGCATCACGGACCGGTAATCAATGCCGTGTGACTTGCCATACTGTCTGTTATAACTCTCGCATAATTTGATGCCAGCAATCTTAGCGATGGCATACGGCTCATTCGTGGACTCGAGCTTACCGGTGAGTAAATCATTCTCCGACATCGGTTGGGGAGCTAAACGTGGATAAATACAACTCGACCCCAGGAAGAGTAGTTTTTGTACTCCATTTAAAAAAGCTTGATGAATAATATTCGCTTCCATCATCAAATTTTCATAAATAAACTCCGCTGGGTAGGTATTGTTCGCATGAATCCCTCCCACCTTAGCTGCTGCTAAATAAACTTGAGTGGGTTTTTCTTCCTGAAAAAAAGTAGCAACAGCTGCTTGATTCGTCAGATCTAATTCTTGATGGGTTCTTGTCAGAAAATTCGTATAACCTTGTTGTTGAAGGTTTCTAATGATGGCAGAGCCAACCATTCCTCGGTGCCCTGCAACATAAATTTTTTCTGATAAGTTTTTCATAAGCTTCGACTATTTGATAAACCAATGTAACTACACTTTAGGAATGAGTATTTTTAGTGTTCTAGACCAACGGAGACCTTGTAACCATGCTCCTTTAATAAAGCACTTTGACGGGCTTGATCCAAATCATGGGCTACCATTTCTTCAACCATTTGGTCTAAAGTAATTTCTGGCGTCCAACCTAATTTTGCTTTCGCTTTTGCGGGATCACCAAGCAGCGTCTCAACTTCTGTTGGACGATAGTATCTAGGATCGATCCGCACAATCACATCTCCCACCTTCAGAGCCGGTGCTTTATCCCCTTCAATACGAGTGACCTTTGCATATTCAGACTCAGCCTGACCGATGAACTCTAAGGTAAGGCCTAATTGAGCAGCACTTTTTTGAATAAATTCACGCACGTTGTACTGCACACCGGTAGCAATCACAAAATCTTCCGGCTGCTCTTGTTGTAACATCATCCACTGCATTCTGACGTAATCTTTCGCATGACCCCAATCTCTGAGAGCGTCGATGTTACCCATGTAAAGACACTGATCTAAACCTTGGGCTATATGGGATAGGCCTCTTGTGATTTTTCTAGTCACGAAAGTTTCTCCGCGACGCTCAGACTCATGGTTAAACAAAATACCATTACAGGCATAGATACCGTAAGCTTCACGATAGTTCACTGTAATCCAATAAGCATACATTTTGGCCACTGCATAAGGACTTCTAGGATAAAAAGGTGTTGTTTCTTTTTGTGGAATTTCTTGTACTAAACCATATAGCTCAGAAGTGGAAGCTTGATAAAAGCGAGTTTTTTTCTCGAGTCCTAAAATCCGAATCGCTTCTAAAATTCGCAAGGTTCCGAGCGCGTCAACATCAGCTGTGTACTCAGGAGACTCGAAGGAGACAGCAACGTGACTTTGCGCGCCAAGGTTGTAAATTTCATCAGGTTGAGTTTGTTGCACGATGCGAATAAGGTTACTGGAATCAGACAAATCGCCATAATGCAGCACAAAGTTACGATTATCAATGTGAGGATCTTGGTAAATATGATCAATCCGATCGGTATTTAAGGAAGAAGCACGGCGCTTAATTCCATGCACAATGTATCCTTTTTCCAATAAAAACTCAGCTAGATAAGATCCGTCTTGTCCGGTAACACCGGTGATTAAAGCGACTTTTTGCATAGGATTCTGTAATTATTTTAAGGTTTCAAAAGACTTTAAGAATTATAAGATTTTTTTACTTCAGCAATCGGGTTAAATGCATGATTGAAAGGAATTTTCTTATTAGAAGTACCCTGATCAGTTTTTAACGGCCTTTACTCGGTATCTTGAGCATAAACCCAATCTACAATTTCGTCCATTGGGGAGTATTCGGTCACTAATTCAGTAATTAAAGACCGCAACTCTTGCATATTATTGGTATGGTTGAGGTTGTTTTCTAATTGCTGCAACTTCAAACTTAATTGTTCTAAAGTAATACATGCTTCACTTGCTTTAATAATTCTAGGATGAACCGTTTTTTCTGGATTCTCCCCAATTAGTAACTCTTCATATAGCTTTTCGCCAGGTCGCAGTCCCATTATTTCAATTTCAATATCACCATTGGGTTGGTCTGCTGATTTGATAGTTAGACCGGATAGCTCCACCATGCGCTTGGCTAAATCCATAATTTTGACAGGCTCGCCCATATCCAAAACGAATACTTCTCCCCCACTTGCTAAAGCACCTGCCTGAATCACTAACTGCACCGCTTCAGGAATAGTCATGAAGTACCTAGTCATTTCAGGATGTGTCACTGAAACAGGACCACCTCCCTGAATCTGCTCTCGAAACTTTGGAACGACTGAACCAGATGAACCGAGTACATTACCGAAACGAACCATTGTAAAAATAGTACTAGATTGACTCTGTGCATAAGCTTGCAGAATCATTTCTGCGATGCGTTTACTTGCACCCATCATGTTGGTGGGTCTAACAGCTTTATCTGTACTAATTAATATAAAGTCGTTGACGGCTGTTTCCATTGCCACTTTTGCCACTGTTAACGTGCCAAAAACATTATTGCGGATTCCTTCAGCTGGGTTATGCTCCACTAATGGGACATGTTTATAGGCTGCGGCATGGTACACGGTATGTGGCCGAAATTTATGAAAGATTTCAGCCATTCTTTTTTGATCTTGTACGGAAGCAATCAGCGGTATCACCGGAAGATATTGATTATTCCATTTTTCCTCAATTTCTTGATGAATGGTATATAGTGCGGCTTCACTATGCTCAATTAAGAGCAGTGTTTTGGGTTCAAGCAACATGATTTGTCGACACAACTCACTGCCTATCGATCCACCAGCACCAGTTACTACGACTACTTTACCCGTAATTTTTGCAGCCATTAACTCTGCTTTGGGAGCAATGGGCTCTCTTCCTAATAAATCTTCGATTTCTAATTCGCGTAAATCGGTAATACTAACTTTCCCTTGAATCAACTCTCCCATACTTGGAAGTGTTCTAACGGCCACATGCGCTTCGCTAATGAGCGAGAGTACTTCATTTCTTCTTTCGCGACT
>Ga0164296_1006163_pt1 | contig 10258 bp, 7 predicted proteins | sample GEODES057metaG_FD_113533 | JGI IMG/M metagenome (GOLD analysis project Ga0164296, IMG submission 113533) | Dystrophic lake water microbial communities from Trout Bog Lake, Wisconsin, USA - GEODES057 metaG | ecosystem: Environmental > Aquatic > Freshwater > Lake | place: USA: Trout Bog Lake... | reverse complement strand
TTTCGACCCACTCACGCTGGGCCATGGCCCCTCACCCCGCTCACCCGTCGCCGCCCTCGCCCGCGACGGTGTCCACGACGGCGACCATAGCGTGACGCAGCACCTGGTCACCCAGCTTGTAGCCGTGCCGCATGACTGTGCCGATCACGGCTTTGGAGCCTTCGGCGCCGTCGCCCTCGTGCTGCACAGCTTCGTGCAGCGCCGGATCGAAGTCCTCACCCTCCGCCCCGAACGACGTGAGCCCCAATCCGTTGAGCGCGTTGATCAGCTTGTCGGCGACGGCCTTCAGCGGGCTGGTATCGAGGTCGCCGTGCGTGCGCGCCCGGTCGAGATCGTCGAGGACGCCCAGCAGTGCGGTGACGACAGTGGCCTTGGCCCGGTCGGCCGCCGCTTGCTGGTCGCGTAGCGCCCGCTTGCGGTAGTTGGCGAAGTCGGCTTGGACCCGCTGGAGGTCGCCGAGCAGTTCGGCCGCCTTGTCGGCTTCCTCGGGAGTTTCACCCGGGAAGGCCCCCGGCGCCGACCCACCTGGGGTCGGGCCGGGGCCACCCGCGTCGGGCCGCGCTTCGCCGGTTTCGGGATCGATCCGCCGTTTGTCGGTGACCGTCACCTGGTCGGGGTTGCCTTCAGTCACTTGGACTCCCGGTCGTCCTCGACCACCTCCGCGTCCACGACATCGTCGGCCGAACCGGCCGAACCGGCCGAGCCGCCGTAGCCGTCACCCGCCTCGGGCCCGCCCGCCGCTTGAGTCGCCTCGTAGATCGCCTGCCCGAGGGCTTGGGACTCCTGGCCCAACTTCTCCATCGCGGACTTGATCGCGGAGATGTCGGTTCCGGCCAGCGCCGTCTTGGCCTCGGCCACTGCGGCCTCGACCTTGCCTAGCGTGTCCTCGGGCACTTTCGCGCCACCCTCGGCCTCGCGCTGCTCGGTGACGAACTTCTCCGTCTGGTAGACCAGCGTCTCGGCCTGGTTGCGGACATCGGCCTCCTCGCGACGCTGCCGGTCCTCGTCGGCGTGCGCCTCGGCGTCCTTGATCATCCGGTCGATCTCGTCCTTGGACAGGCCCGAGCCTTCCTGAATGCGGATGGTGTTCTCCTTGCCCGTGCCCTTGTCCTTGGCCGTGACGTGCACGATGCCGTTGGCGTCGATGTCGAAGGTCACCTCGATCTGCGGAACACCGCGCGGCGCCGGCGGGATGCCGGTCAGCTCGAACGATCCGAGCAGCTTGTTGTGCGCGGCGATCTCACGCTCACCCTGGTAGACCTGGATCTGCACCGATGGCTGGTTGTCGTCGGCGGTGGTGAAGGTCTCCGATCGTTTGGTCGGGATGGTGGTGTTGCGCTCGATCAACTTCGTCATCACGCCACCCTTGGTCTCGATACCGAGGCTCAGCGGCGTAACATCAAGCAGCAGAACATCTTTCACCTCACCCTTGAGGACGCCCGCCTGCAGGGCGGCCCCGACCGCGACGACCTCGTCAGGGTTCACGCCCTTGTTCGGCTCCTTGCCGCCAGTGAGCTCCTTGACCAGGTCGGTGACAGCGGGCATCCGGGTGGAACCACCCACCAGCACGACGTGGTCGATGTCGGCCACCGAGATACCGGTGTCGGCGATGACCGACTGGAACGGCTTGCGGGTTCGGTCCAGCAGGTCCTGGGTGATGCGCTGGAACTCCGCCCGGGTCAGCTGCTCGTCGAGGAACAGCGGGTTCTTGTCGGCGTCGACGGTGATGTAGGGCAGGTTGATCGAGGTGCTTTGCGAGCTGGACAGCTCGATCTTGGCCTTCTCGGCGGCCTCGCGCAGTCGCTGCATCGCCATCTTGTCCTTGGTCAGGTCGATGCCGCTGGTGCCCTTGAACTTCTCGACGAGCCAATTCATGATCCGCTCGTCCCAGTCGTCACCGCCGAGCAGGTTGTCACCGCTGGTGGCGCGGACCTCGACGACGCCCTCGCCGATCTCCAGCAGGGAGACGTCGAAGGTGCCTCCGCCGAGGTCGAAGACGAGGATGGTCTGTTCCTTCTCGCCCTTGTCCAGACCGTAGGCCAGGGCGGCCGCGGTCGGCTCGTTGACGATGCGGAGCACGTTGAGGCCGGCGATCTGGCCGGCGTCCTTGGTGGCCTGCCGCTGGGCGTCATTGAAGTAGGCGGGCACGGTGATGACCGCGTCTTCGATGTCCTCACCGAGGTAGGCCTCGGCGTCCCGCTTCAGCTTCATGAGAATGCGGGCGCTGATCTCCGGCGCGGTGTAGTTCTTGCCGTCGATCTCGATGGACCAGTCGCTGCCCATGTGCCGCTTGACCGAGCGGATGGTCCGGTCGACGTTGGTCACCGCCTGGTTCTTGGCGGGCTGGCCCACCAGAACCTCGCCGTTGCGCGCGAACGCGACGACCGAGGGGGTGGTCCGTGAGCCCTCCGAGTTGGCGACGACGACGGGGTCGCCACCCTCCAGAACTGCGACGACGGAGTTGGTGGTCCCGAGGTCGATGCCGACCGCACGAGCCATGGTTGTTCCTCCTGAGTAGTTGAACGTGCTGGTAGAGCCTGGGTGCTGGATGACAGTGAGTGGGCCTCGCTCAAGTCTGCCCTGCCCGCACCGCGGTGTCAACTCATACTTGAGTCTAATTCACTCAACTTATCGATCATGCCAACGCGGGGCTGCGCTATCTTGTTCCCGAGGCCCGGCCAGCGGGTGGTCCGGGCCGAGCAGGTCGGCGGTGACCACCGCGCAGAACCGGTCCATCGGCAGGGCGAAGGCGCTGCGGCCCAGGGGCTCCTCGATCAGCTGGCACAGCCGCTCGGCGACGACGAACAGCGCCATGACCAGGACCCCCACCGCCACACCCGGCCGACCGCCGGCCTGCGCCGCCGCCGCGCACACAAGTATCCCGAAGATCCACGCCAACGACCGGATGAACAGGGCGTAGTGCCGCGGGAACAGCTCGTCTCGGAGGCTCTCCAGGGCGCCGACGGACGCCGTCTGGGTGTTGTTCGCCACCATGAGCATCGAACGCGCCCGGCTTTCGATGTGTCCCGCCTGGCACAGGTCGCGGGCCTCCGCCGCCTGACGGACGAGCAGTTCGCCGGCGGTGGCCTCGACCGGATCCCCGGGCGTGAGCCGGAGCACTTCCGGGGATTCTCCCGGAGATACCGGGCCGCCCCGCAGCTCGGCCGCGAGGCGCCACGCGTGTCGCACCTGCCTGCGTCGCATGCGCTCGATGACGCGGGCCATCTCGGGCGAACCGTCGTCCACCGTGGTCAGGACATTCCCGAACGACCGGCAGTTGGCGACGACGCCACCCCACAGCGTCCGCGCGTTCCACCAGCGGCTGTAGCTGTTGCGGACCCGGAACGCCAGGAGCAGCGAGACGACGGCACCGAGCACGCCGACCAGCCCGGCGGCGCCCGGCACCCGGATGCCGTCAGAGCGCCAGGCCATGATCGCGGCGAGGGCGGCCACCGCGAGGAGGTCGTAGCGCAGCCGCCGGGTCACCAGCCAGACGGCCCCGGCGCCGCGGACCAGGCCTACATCCACACCAGGGCCCGGGGGCTCTCCCGCGGGTGGGCCAGCGCGTGGCTGGAGCCCAGCAGGTCGGCGGTGATCACGGTGCAGAAGCGGTTCATCGCCAGATCGAAGACGGTGTTGTCCATCGGCTCCTCGATGAAATACCCCAGCCGTTCGGCGACGATGAAGATCGCCATGATGAGGAACCCGACGGCCATCCCGGCCATGCTCTCGTGGCCGCCGGAACCCATCTTGGTGCAGACCAAGACCGCAAACGTCCAGGCCAGCGCCCGGACGAACACCGCGTAGTAGATCGGGATGGGTTCGTTGCGGATGCGTTCTAGTCCGCCGGCGGCCGTCGCCTGGGCGGTGTTGAGGTTGGTGAGCAAGGTGCGGCCCTGCCGGTCGATCATGTCGCCCGCCATCAGGTCCCGGATGTCGGCGGCCTGAAGCATGAGCAGGGCGCCGGTGGTCGCGGTCGGCGGGTCCTCCGGGGTCAGCTCGCGCAGTTCCGGGGGCGCGGGAAGGCGCCGCAGTTCGGCGGCCAGCTGCCACGCGTGCCGTACCTGCCGGCGCCGCATGCGGTCGGCGATCGGCAGCATCTCGGGTATGCAGTTGTCGACGGCGACCAGGGCGTTACTCATTGCCCGGCAGTTGATGAGCACCGACCCCCACAGCGTGCGGGCCTCCCACCACCGGTTGTAGGCGCTGCTGTTGCGGAACCCGATGAAGATCGAGACCACGACGCCCAAAAGCGGGACCACCGGCTCAGCGCTGCGGAACAACGGCGAGCTGGCGAAGTGCGCCATCCCCACGGCTACGACCAGCACCGCCAGCAGGTCGTAACGCAACTTCCAACTCACCACGCCCGCAACCTTCACCGGGCCGAGCGGACCGACGCTGCGAATCACGCGCGAATCATCCCACGACGGGCGTCGGGGCCGCCGCGCGATTGCCGCGCAGCACCAGGTCTGCCCATGGGTTAGCCTGTTGACTTCCGGGGCACGTCACAGCAGGAGCTCGATGTCAACGTCGCAGGCCGAGCGGCACTCCCGTGAGCAAGCCGGCTATCACAAAAGCCTGACCAACCGCCAGATCCAGATGATCGGCCTCGGCGGAGCCATCGGGACCGGCCTCTTCCTCGGCGCAGGGGGCCGACTGGCATCGGCGGGGCCTGGACTGTTCCTGGTGTACGGGATCTGCGGCGTCTTCGTCTTCCTCATCCTGCGCGCGCTCGGCGAGCTGGTGCTGCACCGGCCGTCGTCCGGCTCCTTCGTGTCCTACGCTCGTGAATTCTTCGGCGAGAAGGTCGCTTTCGTCGCCGGGTGGATGTACTGCGTCAACTGGGCGATGACAGGGATCGTCGACACCACCGCGATCGCGCACTACTGCCACTACTGGAGCGCGTTGCGTTCCGTCCCCCAGTGGACGCTGGCATTGATCGCGCTGGTGGTCGTGTTGGCGACGAACCTCATCTCGGTGAAGCTCTTCGGGGAGTTCGAGTTCTGGGCCTCCCTGCTCAAGGTGGGAGCGCTGGTGATCTTTCTCGTCGTCGGCGCGGTGTTCCTGATCGGGCCGTTCACAATCGACGGACACGACACGGGCACCTCGCTGTGGGCCAGCCACGGAGGCCTACTGCCCACCGGACTGCTGCCCCTGATACTGGTCACGTCCGGGGTGGTCTTCGCCTACGCCGCGGTCGAATTGGTAGGCATCGCGGCCGGAGAGACGGAGAACCCGGAGAAGATCATGCCGCGGGTGATCAACTCGGTGGTGCTCCGGATCGCCATCTTCTACATCGGGTCGACGATCCTGCTGGCGCTGCTGTTGCCCTACACCGCCTTCCGCCCGAACGTGAGCCCGTTCGTGACGTTCTTCGGCAAGGTCGGCTTCGGCGGGGCCGGCAGCCTGATGAACATCGTCGTCCTCACCGCCGCGCTGTCGAGCCTCAACGCCGGGCTGTATTCCACCGGCCGCATCCTGAGGTCGATGGCGTTCAACGGCAGCGGCCCCAAGTTCACCGGCGTGATCTCGCGCAGCGGCGTGCCTTACGGCGGAATCCTGCTCACCAGCAGCATCGGGCTGCTGGGCATCGTGCTCAATGCCGTCAAACCGAGCCAGGCGTTTGAGATCGTGCTGCACATCGCCGCGGTGGGCGTCGTCGTCGCCTGGGGCACGATCGTCGCGGCCCACCTGCGGTTCTACCAACTGACGCAGGCCGGGGTGCTGCAACGGCCCGCGTTCCGGATGCCGCTGACGCCCTACAGCGGCTATCTCACGCTGGCGTTCCTGGTTGGTGTCGTGATCGTGATGCTGTTCGACCCGGTCCAGGGCCCGTGGCTGATGGGCGCGATCGTCTTCGCGGTCGTGGCACTCACCGCCGGCTGGTTCGCCGTCCGCAACCGGGTGCTGGCCGCAGCCGCCGACATCCCAACACCCTAAGCCGCCTCAGGCGCAGCCAGGCCTGTCGAACAGCATCGGTCACGCAGCGGTAAAGCTTCACCACCGGCACCGCATCGACCCGCGGCGGCAGGCGCGTCACGGTGGTCCCTTTCGGCGCCCGCTGCGTAGTCTGGTCCTGCATTCTGTGAAGAACTGGGAGTCGCGCGTGCGGTTGTTACGAGACGTCCGGCGGAACCTTGCCGGGGGATCGCTGCTGCTGGGGCCCCTACTGGCGAGCGCCCTGACGCTGTCCGGTTGCAGCACGATCATCGACGGTAAGCCGGTCGCGGGTCCAGGCACCGGTCCAGCCGAGCCCACGTTCCCCACCCCGACCACCACCCCGCGGCCGTCTACGACCACTCCCGCGCCGCCCGGCACAACCACGACTTCGCCGACGACGCCGCGGAGCCCGGCGGGCGCCATCCCCCTGCAGCCCGACCAGAACGGATACGTCTTCATCGCGACCAAGTCAGGCACGACCCGCTGCCAGATCTCCAAGGACTCCGTGGGCTGTGAGGCCCCGTTCACCAATTCCCCGCTGCAAGACGGCGAGCACGCTAATGGCGTCAGCGTCACCTCCGGCGGCACGGTGCAGTGGGTGCTGGGAAACCTCGGGGCGATCCCGACCGTCACGTTGGACTACAAAATCTACGAGGCCCAGGGCTGGAAGATCGACGCCACCATCAACGGCACCCGCTTCACCAACGAACGCACCGGACACGGCATGTTCGTCAGCATCGACAAGGTCAACACGTTTTAGTCAACACGTTTTAGTCAACACCGTCTAGTCAGCACCAACTAGTCAACACCGACTAGTCAACACGTTCTCACGGACAGGGGCGCGCGGCATGAGCGATTCGCTCGGGCTGTCGATCGGCGTGGCCCACCTGGTTGCGGCCCGCGCGGGTCGACCTCCGGTGGTTCGCAGCCCCGTCGTGACGCTGTTCGAGCACCGGCCCACGGAAGTTGGCCTGCCAGTGGAGAACCCGAATCTGACCGAGCCCGGGTTGGTGTTGCGGGGATTCGTTGAGCGCGTGGGCGATCAGACCCCGTTGGTGGCGGCCGACGGCACCAAATACCTGGGCCGGGCCCTCACCGTCGAGGCGATCGAGGCGATGGCGCGCTCCGTCGGCTACGGGACGCCGGTGACCATCGCGATCCCGGCCTACTGGACCGAGGCCCAGGCGGCCGCGCTGCGCGAGGAATTCTTCGCCCAGCCGGATCTGACGCGAAGCGGGACGCCGCCGGTGCTCGTCTCGGACGCCACGGCCGCGCTGACCGCCCTGCGCACGCGGCAGGTATTCCCCGACGACGGCGTCATCGCGCTGTGTGATTTCGGCGCCGGCGGAGCCAGCGTCACACTGTTCGACGCGGGATCAGCCTTCCGGCAGATCGGCCCGTCGGCGCGCGATACCGCGTTCGCCGGCGACGCTCTCGATCAACTGGTCCTGGCTGCCGTGAACGCGTCCACCATGGCCGAGGGCACCGCGGCCATCGACCTCACCGGCACCGCGCGGCTCGCCTCGCAGAGCCGGCTGCTCGGCGAGTGCAAGCGCGCCAAAGAGCACCTGTCGACGGCCGCGTCGGCCAACATCGCCACCGGGGCGAGCGAGGATTTTCGTTTGTCGCGCGACGAGTTCGAGCACCTCCTCTCCGAACCGCTTCAGCGATTCCTCGGCTTCGTCGACGGCATCCTCGACGAGGCATTGCGGCGCAACGGGATTCCCAATGCCACGCTGGCCGCTGTGGCGACGGCCGGAGGCGGCGCCGGGATTCCGCTGGTCGGTGCCAGCCTCTCGCGGCACTTCGGAGTTCCGGTCCTCGACATGCCGCAGCCCGCGTTCAGCGCCGCGATCGGTGCGGCGGTGCTGGGCGACCAGAGGGCGTCGGCCGCGACAGCCACCGCGGCGTCCCCGATGGTGCAGAACCCGACGGAGATGGCCCCGGCCCTCGCAACGGAGATGGCCCCCGCCCTGCCGACCGAGCTGGCGGCCGCGGTGCCCCCGACTCAGATAGCACCCGGAGTGGGCCCCGAACCCGCACTCGCCTGGTCGGAGGATACCGACGACTCCGCCGAGCCGGTGCCGTATACCGGTCCAGACATGACCGGCGAGTATGCCGGGGAGGCTGGGCCTGCTGTCGGCCTGGAGCCGGTCGATCCCGACGACGGGAGCTACGGCGGATCGGTCGGGCTGCCCTGGTACAAGCGCACCGCCCTGGTGCTGAGCCTGGTCGGCGCCGCCGCGGCGGTGATCGTGGCGGGACTCCTCGCGCTCACGGTGAGCACCCAGGAGACCACCCCGGTCGACACCACCCCGTCGAAGGAACCGGCGCGCCCATCGGCCAGTGTCACCGTGGCCACCACGTCTCCGCCCGTGCCGCCGGAGACGTCGCCGCCGACCACCGCTCCGGTTCCTCCCCCGCCACCCACGCCGACACCCACGCCGGAACCCACGACGACCAACCCGCCGACGCCGACCACCACCACCACCACGCAGCCCCCGACCACCACGACGACCACGGCGCCAACAACCACCACGACGACAACCACCGCGCCGCCGACCACCACCACCACGACGCCGACCACCGCCACCACCACCACGGCGCCAACAACCACCACGGCGCCGACCACCACGACCACGCCGACCACCACGCGACGGCGAGGATTGTTTCCACACTTCGAGCCGCCCTTTCGGCCCTGACGGGTCGGGGACGGGTTAGGGTCGCCTTCGTCGCGCCGTCGGGTGCTGGGATGTCACTATGAGCGGGGCCTTACCAGTTCAATTAGTTGCAACTACGCATTCGGGAGACCTTCTGTGACCACCCAGATGCTCGTCAGACTCACCGTGGGTCTGGGCATGACGCTGCTCGTCGCCGCGCTCGCGGCTCGCCGGGTCCTGTTCCTGGTCAACCTGGTCAGGTCCGGCCGACCGGCACTCGGGCACAGCGATCAGCCCGCCCAGCGGCTCTGGGCGGAGATCACCGAGGTACTCGGCCAGCGCCGGCTGCTGAAGTGGTCGATCCCCGGCGTGGCGCACTTCTTCACCATGTGGGGTTTCTTCATCCTCCTCACGGTCTACATCGAGGCCTACGGGCTGTTGTTCACGCCCAACTTCCATATCCCGATCATCGGCCGGTGGGACGCACTCGGCTTCCTGCAGGACTTCTTCGCGACCGCCGTCTTCCTCGGCATCAGCACCTTCGCGATCATCCGCCTGCTGCGCAGTCCCCGGGAGATCGGCCGCGCGTCGCGGTTCTACGGATCCCACACCGGCGGCGCCTGGCTGGTCCTCTTCATGATCTTCAACGTCATCTGGACCTACGTGCTCGTCCGCGGGTCGGCGGTCAACAACGGCACCCTGCCCTACGGCAAGGGGGCGTTCCTGTCGCACCTGTTCGGCGCCATCCTGCGCCCGCTCGGCCAGCCCGCCAACGAGATCATCGAAACGACTGCCCTGCTGCTGCACATCGGGGTAGCGCTGTCCTTCCTGATCCTCGTGCTGCACTCCAAGCACCTGCACATCTTCACCGCGCCACTCAACGTGATCTTCAAACGACTGCCCGACGCGCTCGGCCCGCTGTTGCCGGTCGAATACGCCGGCAAGCCGGTCGACTTCGAAAACCCGCCGGAGGACGCCCAATTCGGCCGCGGCAAGATCGAGGACTTCAGCTGGAAGGGCATGCTCGACTTCGCCACCTGCACCGAGTGTGGACGTTGCCAGTCGCAATGCCCGGCCTGGAACACCGGGAAACCGCTGTCTCCCAAGCTGCTCATCATGGACCTGCGCGACCACTGGATGGCCAAGGCTCCGTACATCCTGGGCCAGGAGACCTCAGAGCCGCTCGAAGGCCTCGACTTCGAGACGGTCGCCCAGGAGGGCCACCACGTGCCTGAGTCCGGGTTCGGCCGGGTACCGGGCCACGGGCCCGAGCAGGCCCTGCGCCCGTTGGTCGGCACCGCCGCACAGGGCGGCGTCATCGACCCCGACGTGCTGTGGTCGTGCGTCAGCTGTGGCGCGTGCGTCGAGCAGTGCCCGGTGGACATCGAGCACGTCGATCACATCATGGACATGCGCCGCTACCAGGTGATGATGGAGTCGGAGTTCCCCAGCGAGCTGTCGGGGTTGTTCAAGAACCTGGAGAACAAGGGCAACCCGTGGGGCCAGAACGCCTCCGGCCGGACCGCCTGGATCGACGAGGTGGACTTCGACGTTCCCGTGTACGGCGAGGACGTGGACAGCTTCGACGGCTTCGAGTACCTGTTCTGGGTGGGCTGCGCCGGCGCCCTCGATGACCGCGCCAAGAAGACCACCAAGGC
>Ga0164296_1006162_pt1 | contig 10258 bp, 13 predicted proteins | sample GEODES057metaG_FD_113533 | JGI IMG/M metagenome (GOLD analysis project Ga0164296, IMG submission 113533) | Dystrophic lake water microbial communities from Trout Bog Lake, Wisconsin, USA - GEODES057 metaG | ecosystem: Environmental > Aquatic > Freshwater > Lake | place: USA: Trout Bog Lake... | reverse complement strand
TTGAGGTGGTCATGACATCGAACATAATAGAACCTATGCGTACAGGCAATGCTAAAGGTTGGGGCTGGGTCTACAAATGGGTGTCATTGCCTGTTACTGATGATAATAAATATTCTGACTTAACTGTTCCTTGTGACTGGTGTGTATTACATTATGGTAAACAAGGAGTTAGATGGTTTGAAAAAGACGGTAAATTCTTTTTCAAGGATGAAAAAGATATGACTATGTTTATATTGAGGTGGTCATGAATACTTTAGATTTACATGGTGTTAGGCACGGCGAAGTAGATAGAATAGTAGAAAATTTTATACTTCTAAATCAAAATGATGTGCCCTTAACTATTATTTGCGGTAATAGCGAACGTATGATCGAACTAGTAAAATATGTAACCCGTAGATTGGGTTGTACAACAGCTATGAATCAATACGGTGTAATTGTTGTTCGTAATATTTGACTATAGACCTGGGTGAAAGTATAATAAATAAAGTTGTAGTAGACCTAATGGCTATTACAATGCGGGCATAGAGCCCAAAACGATTCTTACTTAATAAGGAGAAAAATATGAATCAATTAGTACATTTTGATACCAATTCGCTCAATAGAGCACTTTTAGGGTTTGATAGCTTGTTTAATAATTTTGAACAACGTTTTGCTAATCAAATCAACAACAGTTACCCTCCATACAATATCTTAAAACACGACGAGGATACTTACGAGATCCAAGTTGCTGTAACAGGTTTTGAAAAGGATGAGGTTACTGTAGAAATTGATCAAAATCAATTAATTGTTAAAGGACAGCGTAAAGAAACAGAGTCTGATGAAGTTCAGTATCTACATCGCGGGCTTGCTAGCCGTGATTTCACACGTTCATGGACTTTAGCAGAACACATGGAAGTTAAGGAAGGCACAATTAAAAATGGTGTTTTAACCATTGAAATTAAGCGTGTAGTTCCTGAATCACTAAAACCACGTGTTTTAAAACTTAAGGCCCTTTAATAAAGACCAAGTGGGGGAGTTAATTCTCCCCCACTTTAACTAAGAGTAAATAATATTATGAGCACAGAAGATGTTGTTCTTGAAAAAAAGAAAGTAACTGACAAAGATACTAAACCGCCATCTAAATATAAGGTTATTGTACTTAACGATAATCATACTCCTATGGATTTTGTAGTATTGATGTTCATTACAGTTTTTAAAAAACCTCAAGAAGAAGCTGTTCAATTAACATTAAAAATTCATCATGAAGGTAGCGCCATTGCTGGAATATACCCACATGAGATTGCAGAACAAAAAGTTATAGATGGAACTACCATGGCACGTAACGAAGGGTTTCCATTAGTACTCAAAGCAGAAGTTGAATGAGTCTTAAAGAATTAACAGCCGCTAATCATGCTTTAGCAGAAACAACGCCTTTTATGAAAGCGGTGTTTGCTAAAACATTACCTATGAAGATATGGGTTGATTATACTTTTCAAAAACATCTTTGGTATCTTGCTATAGAAAATAATGCAAATGAATTAGGTCTATTAGATAATCTAAAAGGAATTGGAAGAGCACAGTTAATTATTAAAGATTTTCTTGAAATGAATTCTTTATATCCTTCGACATATTCTTACAAAAAAGGTACATTAGAGTATTCTGCATATATTAGAAAATTAACAGATCCTAAAAAAGTACTAGCACATTTATATACTTGGCACATGGGCGATATGTATGGCGGGCAAATGATCAAAAAGATCTTTGATGCTCCGCACAGACATTTAGAATTTGATAATCGTCAAGAACTTATTACTAATTTAAGAACAATGCTAACAGATGATTTAGCAGACGAAGCTAATCTAGCATTTGAGTGGGCTATTAAAATATTACATGAATATGACAACGAACTCAGTAGTTGAGCAAGTCGAAGCCTGTGCCAATGCAATAGAAACAAGATTTAAAAAATCCGGTGATTGGATTAGGCATACATCAGATACAAATATCAAATTAAGAGATTCAGAATTTAGTGGTGACAAATATCGCAGAGCACACATAAGCATTATAGATTCAAGAGAACTTAATAAACTTTATTTTTTACACGTTACTATATTTCCACACATTAATAATCCTGCTCCAATTTATGGGTTTGATATTATAGCAGGTCCTACAAGAGTTAGCGGAGCATTTCACGACTTTAGCAAGTCCGGCAAGTTTGATGATAACATGAGTTGGTTTGCTAATCGCACAAAAGACATTGTTTGGAACAAGAAACGTGAATTGCCCGAATGGGCTAAATCAATATTCAGTGATAGTATAGTTGCTATTGGTGCAGTTGGATCTGAAGAATTAGCAGAGTTTATATCTTTAGGATTAGAAACTTTAGACTACTATTTGGATAATATTGATAAAACTAACAATCAAGATATAGATACTACAGAAAACCAAAACTTTTATTGTCAACAGCAGCGGTTAAATCCTCATACACCCCGTGTATTAGTTAATTTAGGGTTTACAGAACATCGTGCTACCCAGTTTGTTGAAAACACGTTATTTCCATTATACGACAAAAATACAATAAATTTTATGGAGTAATTTTTACATAAATAGTTATATGGATACATTACTTTTAATACTACTGCTCGAAGTTAAGCACTTCTTTGCAGATTTTGTACTTCAGACCTACAAACAAACTGTACACAAAGGTATCTATCGAGATTGGGTTGGAATCACACATAGTTTAGATCATACGTGGATGACCATAGTCTCATTAATAATTTATAGTTTTTTCTTTCCTTTATCATTAATTTCTATCTTATTAATATCGATATTAGAAGGTATCACACATTATCATATTGATTATGTTAAAGTTAAGTTTGGTATTAAAGATTTTACAAAACCATTGTTCTGGACTCAATTTGGTCTTGACCAACTTGCTCATCAATTAACTTACATTATAATGATTTATTTTATTTGTCTTTATAAGTAATCTACCAAGTTAATTCCTTCTTTCCTACCGTTAAATAATGCTAACAAGGAGAGAAGCGTGAAAAAATTATTAATCACATCGGCATTAATACTTACTTTTAGTTCAGCAAACGCCGATCCATTGACTCAACAGTTTAAGGATCCAACATTCTCAGGCAACGGTTGGACTACACAAGTATTAACTATTGCTCAAATGGAAGAAAGTGCTAAAGCGCAAGTAGCATCTAATAAAGCAGCCGCAGAAGCAGCAGCTCAAGCAGCCGCAGCTAGTACACCATTACAAAAATTCTTATCACTGTTTAGCAGTCAAGTCTATAGCGAATTAGCCACACAATTAACTAATAATTTATTTTCAAATTGTACTAGTGCTAATGGCGCTGCAATTCCCGGTTGTACTGTAGCTACTTCAGGAACATTTAACATCGATGCTAACACTACAGTAAGCTGGTTCAAAACTCCTAATGATCCCAAATTTGGCGGTCAAACAACTGTTACATTAACTGTTGTTGATAAAGCAGATCCAACACAAAATACTACAATTACTGTACCTATTGCTTCATTTGGATTTTAAACTATGAAAACAAATAAATTAATTTTAACTATGCTAGCACTATTAACCATAACTGGTTGTAATGTAATTCGTCCTTATAACAAAAGTGTTCATGTTAAAGAACTACCTAAAGTATCTACTACTATAGTTAAAGAAATTGATAACTTACCAGCACCAGATGGGCCTCCAATGACTGTGGCTGTTTATAGTTTCAAAGACTTAACAGGACAACGTAAACCTAGTGCTACAATGAGTTTATTCTCATCAGCAGTTACACAAGGTGCTGAAAGCTATCTAATTAAAACATTACAAGAAGCTGGCAACCGTCAATGGTTTACAGTTGTTGAACGTACTAATTTAGACGACTTGTTAAAAGAACGTCAAATGATTAAACAGACCCGCGAAATATACGAGGGTTCAAAAGCAAGACTATTACCGCCAATGGCATTAGCCGGAGTAATTATAGAAGGTGGAATCATCGACTATAACACCAACGTGTTAACAGGTGGCAGTGGTATTGCATTTGCTGGAATAGGTCCTTATACACAGTACACTCAAGATCAAGTAGTGATCAGCTTGAGATTGGTTAGTGTACAAACTGGTGAAATATTAACCACAGTTACAGTTGAAAAGAACCTATTAAGCACTATGGATGGTGCTACAGCATTGCGTTTCTTCAATCAAAATACACAAAGTTTTGAGATTGATAGTTCACAGAGTTTTAACGAACCTGGCAACTACGCACTACGCAGTGCTATAGAACAGGGCGTAGTTGAATTAATCAAAAAAGGAGAACGACAAGGTCTTTGGAAATTCAAACATTCCGGAGTACCTACAACAACAACCAAAGAGGAACCTAAGGAAACAAATCCAGAGGTAAAATAAAATGAAAAAAACACTACTAACATTCGCACTACTAGCATCATCAATTGCTACTGCATTAGGACAAACAGCACCAACAACACCGGCGTCACCTGTAGCAGCTAATCCTAGTCAAATGATTGCTGTTACTGATACTAGCTTTTCAGCAGGTGTCAATACAGCATTAAACAACGCAACAACTAACATCATTTATCTACAACAGTCAGGTAATAATCCTATTGTAAATCTTACACAAGATGGCAATAGTAACAGAATGGGTGCTGATTCTGCTGGTAGTATCAATGCCATGATACTCAGCGGTGACAACCAAACATTAACTGTTATCCAACAAGGTAATAATAATGTAATTAATACCTTGCAACTTGTAACTAATAGTGGTGCAAGTTCAGTCACTATCGAACAAATTGGCAATGGCAATACTATTAATGCATTATGTGGTGGTGGGTCAGCTAATTGTAATAACGCTAATATAAACTGGGCATTTACTGGTAATAGCAACTCGTTGAACTTTACTGGCAGCGGTGATAGTTTAATTAGTGGAATTAAGGTTGCTGGCAACGGTAACACATTTGTCGATGCAATGATAGGCGACAACCATCAGCAATTAATATCTGTTCTTGGAGACAATAACGTATTCAATGTAAGTCAAACCAGTTCAAGTGGTAGCAGCCTTGTTTTATCACAAAATGGAACAGGTGTAACATTTAATATTAGTCAAAGTGGTGTATACTCAAACGTTGCTAATATTCAAACAACAGCCAATGGTGGAAGTTTTAATATAACTCAGCATAGTCACTAAGGAAATAATTGATGAGAGCATGGCCATTATTACTGTTGTTTTTTTCAACAGCAGCCATTGCTGATATTGGTGCTATAACAGAAGTAACCGGTGCTGCCACAGTCAAGCGCGGCAGTAATATTATTACAATAGTTAAGGGCACTCCTGTAGAAACTAACGATCGAATTGAAACCAAAACTGGCATCGTTAATATTAAATTTAAAGATGATACTACAGTTAAAGTTACTGAACACAGTGCTTTAGTAATAGATGACTTTGTATATGATCCTAAAACACAGGGCGGCAAACTAGGGCTTAAAGCAGCAGAAGGCACAGTAAGATATGTGTCTGGTTCTATCGCACATAACAATCCTAACTCTGTAAACATTAAAACTCCAACAGCAGCTATTGCTGTACGTGGAACAGACTTTGTAATGAGTGTAGATGAAACTGGCAAAAGCCTTGTTATGCTTATGCCCACTTGTGAAGACAACGTTCAAATGGTTAATTTGAGAGGGTTAATCTGTGGATCGGGAAAAATTGATGTAGAATCGGGTGGTGAGATTATACACTTAGATAGTCCTTATCAAGCCACAATAGTAGAAACTATGACTACTCCTCCAACACCACCTGTAGTTGTAAATTTAAGTAATACACCTATTGGTAATAATTTACATCTAAGTCCTCCTCACACTATGTCAGGTACTAATGTAGTTACTGCTGCTCGTGCCGCGGCACAAAAGACTGGCGATGCTGCTCATACTGCGGTAGGCCCAGGAACTAGTACTGATGTAGATAAAAAAGATAATTCAGATAAACAAATGGCCCAACAGCAACAACCGGGTTCCGATGCTAATACTCCCGCAGGTGCTGAAGCAACTACCACACAAGAACAACAAAAACAACAGTCTAAAGAACAACAAGATCAAGAAGCAGCAGATGCACAAGCAGCTAAAGCTGTAGTAGATATTTTTGCTTTTGAAAAATCTACTGGTGTTACAGTAAACAATTCAGTAGCATCAGATCCTAATGTTTTTCCTGTATTTCAAAATAACAATCCCGCATTAAATCAAATAGGTTGGGGATATGCTAGTTTAAGTCTAGATGGACATAACTATGCCAATGTATCTTTACAACCAGATTCGCAAGTATTAATTTATGTTACACAGGATCATTTAAGCGATGCTTACAACTTTAATGGTAACAACACTAAAGCATTTGGCAGTATAACAATAACACAAACTTACAAATAATGAAAAAAATTATATCTGGATTATTATTGTTATTAACCTTAGTTCTGGTATTGCCAGTTAATGCCGCGCCAGTCAATTTAGGATTCAATAGTAATGGATTAACAGGTTGGCAATTTTCTCCAAATTTTGGCACACCAAGTCCTACAGGATATAGTAATGCTAGTGGCGGCTCTGGCACTGTTAGCAGTATGTCAAATTTTAATGATGGCGGAAACAATTGGACTATTACACCCTATACTGGAAATTACATGGCTAGCTTACAGCCTTGCGGTTATTGTTCAACTGATCCTTCATATTCACAAATGACTACAGCGTTAGGATTAAATTCTACTAGTCTCTCTAGCATACAAAATTTCTTAAACTCGCATAACGCTGGAGGAGCAACTAATCCCACTGATGCGGCTTGGATGAATTATAATGGACTTAATTTAACTGCTGGCACTACATTTACAGTAGCTTGGAACTTTGTAGCCACAGACTATGTTCCTTGGAATGATACTAGTATCACAACACTAGTAGCAACGTCAGGAGGAGGCCTTGCTACAATCAATAACACCTTGGGACAATATAGTATAATTGGTGCTATTAATCCAGGAGCAGGAAATTACAGTACAAATAGTTATGGATCTACTGGATGGGAAGTAGCCACTTATACTATTAATGTTACAGGAACATATCAATTAGGGTTTGGCAGCTTTAACCTAGGTGATGAAGTTAATAGTCCTATCTTATTAGTGAGTGGAACACAAGGAACCACATTACTTAATGGTAGTAACTTTAGTCCTGTACAACCTAATCCCGGATCAAATTCGCCACCGCCACCTACTGCTCCAACAGTAACAGGAACAAGCACAGTCAATCAAACTAGCACAGTTATTATCGGAAATCAAGTAGTAACTGTTACTACTCCTGTAACTACTACAACTTATAGTAATGGTACAACTTCTACTAGTAATGGAACTGCTACACAAACTGTATTATCAACAAATACTATTACTGGAGCAAAGTTTGGGCCATCTCAAGTAGCAGATACACAATGGAATGTATCGGCTTGTACACAAACTTCAACTTGTCAAATATACAGTACTAGCCCCGGAGTAACTTATGAAACAGGTAGTCCAACAACAATTGCTGCCGGACAATATATTACGCTGATTCCTAATACTGGGTCAAACAGTAGTACATATCCTTGGGAAATGATTTTAGTTAACAGTGATGGTACATTTACAGTATTAGGCATAGGAAAAATTTTAGTTCAAGGTGTAGACAGTAATGGTCACATTTTTATATTCTTTTCTAATGCTAACTATAACGGAACATTACTCAGTGGTAACTTAGGATTAAGTGGCCAAGGTGTTACATTTACAGGAACTGCTGATCCTTCGGTTTCAGCAACTAACTCATTAGCCAGCAATATGAGTACTAGTGTTTTAGCGCCAGGACAAACAGGCGGCACATTTAATAATACTCCAACAGTAGTCAGCACAGTAACTAGTGATCAATATTCTACAACTACTGTAGGTAATACAACCTATACCTATGTAACCTCTGTTACTACTACAACTTATAGCGATGGAAGCGTAACTGTCACAGACGGTTCAACAACTTTATACAGTACCACAACTACTAGCAACGAAACTACTGTAACAACTACTACGGGTAATTCATCTTCATTTACTAATTCAGGTTCATTAGCTAATGTGAATATCAATGGTTCGAATTTAGATAATGATGGATATACTGTAAATGGTAGCACAACACCTTCTACAACTACAACCACAATAACTTTAGTTACTACTACAACTTATAGTGATGGGTCAACAACTACCACAGATAGTCCAGGTAGTTCTGTTTCAGTAACTACATACTCATACAATGTTACTGCTACTATAGATACTAATAATCAAATTAATCCATATAGTGGAACTAACACTAACGCTATCTACATTAATCAACAATCTGGTAGTAGTGATAATGTTACAATAAAACAAAGCGGAAAAACAGATCTTGTGGCTTTATATATTTCGGGCAATACTAATAATATTACTGCTTATCAAGGTTACGATGTTAACACTCTAAATGTTGCTACAGAATCTTCTACAGTTAGCAATAATGATTTAATGTCATTAAGTGTTATAGGAAATAGTAACATTCTTAATGGACAGCAAACTGGAAATTCTAATAATGCTACTATTTCTGTTACAGGTAACAATAATAATTCTAGTGTAATTCAAGCAGGTAATAATAATCAAAGTTTCAATCTTATTAATGGTAGTTGGAACTCTTTAACTGCTATCCAAGTAGGAAGCTATAACTTATCCAGCATAAACTTATACGGAAATAATAACGTAGCAGCAGTTACTCAAACAGGTAATAACAATTCTTCAGCATTAAATTTAACTAATGCGGGAGGAGCCAATAATGTTAGCGTATCTCAAACCGGAAATGGCTATAGTTATAGTCTAACACAGACTTGCTATGTTTCTACAGGTTGTAATGTAACCATAACACAACATCAATAAATACTACTATTAAAAAGGAGTATAAAATGTTAAAAGATCTTTCGGTTCAAGAACTTTCATTAACTATGGCTAGTCTAGCCAATGCTGCGTATACAGATGATTGTAGTATTCATTTTTCAGCATTAGGATTAAACACTTATCAATTCATGAGTAATCAAGGTGCTCACGGGCATTTAGCAGCCGGTGATACAGAAATTATTATTACATTCCGCGGTACTAACCCAAGTCATATAAGTGATTTATTAGCAGATGCTAATGCGTTACCTGTACATGATGACAATGGATTTGTGCACGATGGATTTAAAACTTATGCTTTACACTTAATGCAGACTGTATTAAACTTTGTATGGGCTAATGGTGGCAAGACTAAAGACATTTATATCACAGGACATAGCTTAGGTGCTGCTATGGCTTTATATTGCGCTCGTGAATTACAAGACAATGGTTATACTGTTAAACAACTTATTTCATTTGGTCAACCACGTTTAGCTAATAAAGCATATGTTGATTCTATCAAAGCTCCGCACTTACGTTTTGTAAATTGCAACGATATTATTACCACAGTTCCTCCAGTAGAGATAGGCTATCGACATCATGGTCAACTTTGCTATATTAACTTTTATGGAAATATACGTCCAGTAACTTGGTGGCAGCGTTTCAAGGACAAGTGGCGTAATCATTATCACTCATGGCTTAAAGGAAAATTCTTTGATAGTCTCGAGGACCATATGATGGGTGGATATATTGCTAAGTTACAAAATGTTTTATCGACTAATCAATCAATTGACTGATTTTAAATCGAAAATATAAATACCTAGCAGACACAGAAATTTTAAAATTTTGGAGGGTGTCGCCGGATCTGCAACCGGTATAGGTGTTTAAGTTTTTTTGTTTTTCCTTCATATAGGAGACATATGATGAAACAACGTAAGTTACTTCGAAAATTATATAAAGCCTGCTTGACACATAATAAAGAAAAGATTGCTGAACTTCGTCAAGAAGAATTCCGCAAGATTTTTAAACATCGTGATGAAGGACGACACTTTTCACCTAAATGGACGATAGTTAATATTTGACACGATGTATGTTAACTTCGGAAAAAAGGGCCCATCCTCTAGGCCCTTTTTTTATGACTTTGTAATAACAATGCAATCAAACTATGTTTAAATATTGGTATGGAACAAAAATACAAAAGCATTTTCATAAGTGACATCCACCTAGGTTCAAAAGGTTGTAAAGCAGAACAACTTTGTGATTTTCTTAAAAAAAATAATAGCGAAAATTTATTTTTAGTTGGCGATATTATTGA
>Ga0164296_1006160_pt1 | contig 10261 bp, 9 predicted proteins | sample GEODES057metaG_FD_113533 | JGI IMG/M metagenome (GOLD analysis project Ga0164296, IMG submission 113533) | Dystrophic lake water microbial communities from Trout Bog Lake, Wisconsin, USA - GEODES057 metaG | ecosystem: Environmental > Aquatic > Freshwater > Lake | place: USA: Trout Bog Lake... | reverse complement strand
CAATCCCGGAAGTTGTTGAAACTCAAGGGGAGGTCGGCCACTTCCTTGCGCACCAAGGCCATGGCGGCTTGTAGGTCATCGCGCTTAGCGCCCGTCACGCGAACGGCATCGCCTTGAATGGCCGCTTGCACTTTGAGTTTGCTTTCTTTGATGGCTTTTTGAATCTTCTTCGCTGCATCGCCCTCGAGCCCGTTGCGCACTTTGCAGACTTGCTTGACCTTGTCGCCGCCGATTTTTTCGACCTTGCCGATGTCCAAGAAACGCACATCAACCTCGCGCTTGGTCAATTTGTTGCGCAAAATATCTTCGACTTGGGTGAGCTGAAATTCGGCGTCGCCGAACAAGGTGATTTCTTTGTCTTTCAGTTCTATGGCGGCTGAAGTGCCTTTGAAGTCGAAACGCGTGGCGATTTCTTTGGCCGTGTTTTCAACGGCATTTTTCACTTCAACCAGGTTGGCTTCGAGCACAGTATCAAAAGAGGGCATGGTGTTTCAAAAAAGAAGGGACAATTCGGGCGATGTTAGTCGAGAAAAACGTTTCCCTCCAGCCCTACAACACCTTTGGCATCATGGCCCGCGCCCAAAATTTGGTGCGGGTGCAGTCCGAAGCCGATTTGCAAGCTTTGGCGGCCGATGCGGGGCTGAGAGCGGTGCCGAAATTGGTACTGGGTGGCGGCTCCAATCTGGTTTTTACAGGGGATGTGAAACCCTTGGTTTTGAAAATGGAAATCAAGGGATTGCGCTTGTTGCCCGACAACGATGCCAAGGCCCATCTTGTTGAGGTCGGAGCGGGAGAATCTTGGCACGACTTGGTGGCCTGGACGGTGGCTCAAGGCCTGCCCGGCTTGGAGAACATGGCCTTGATTCCTGGCACCGTCGGCGCGGCCCCCGTACAAAACATCGGGGCTTATGGGGTTGAGTTGCAAGACCGATTCGAATCATTGGACGCCTTTGATTTGTTGACGGGTCAGGTCTTCACCTTGAACGCAGCGCAGTGTGGATTTGGTTACCGCGACTCGGTTTTCAAGCACCCCGCTCCCCAGTCTGATTTGAAGCCTGGTATGGGGTTGGCCGGACGTGCCGTCATTTTGCGGGTGCGGATGCGACTGCCCAAGACCTGGAAGCCCGAGTTGGACTATCTGGATTTGACACGCAAACGCGATGCCTGGCTGGCTGAACAACGCGAACAAGGGCGCCGTGACCCTGTGCCTTCTGCCCAACAAATTTTCGATTGGGTCTGCGAAATTCGCCGCGCCAAATTACCTGATCCGGCACAGATTGGCAATGCAGGCAGTTTCTTCAAAAACCCCACGGTGACACCCGAACAGTGCGCCGACATCATTGCGCGCGACCCCAAGATTGTTCACTACCACTTGGACGATGGCCGCATCAAACTCGCCGCAGGTTGGCTCATCGATGCCTGCGGTTGGAAAGGCAAATCGATCGGCCGTGCCGGTGTTTACGAAAAACAGGCCTTGGTTTTGGTGAACCGAGGCCAAGGTGAAACCGCCGTCACAGGCGGGGAAGTCATGACGTTGGCGCGCGCCATTCAAACCAGCGTTTACGAACGGTTTGGCATCCGATTGGAGCCCGAACCCCTCGTGCTTTAACCGCCCAGGTTGCCAATCCCACCCAGGCGGTTGGCAGGCTTGGCTTAGCTGGGTTTGTGCAGCGGCAATGATGGCAGTGGAGCGCTTTCGCCCAAGGACAGCAAGCCACTTTGGGTGTAGATGCCGAGCTTCTCGCGGGTGTCCACAATGTCCAAGTTGCGCATGGTGAGCTGGCCAATCCGGTCCAGCGGCGAGAACATGGATTCGCCTTTTTCCATGGTCAAACGCTCGGGGTGGTAGGTCAGGTTGGGCGATTCCGTGTTCAACAACGAATAGTCGTTGCCGCGACGCAATTCGACCGTGACCTCGCCAGTGATGGCGCGGGCCACCCAGCGTTGCGCCGTTTCACGCAGCATGATGGCTTGAGGATCGAACCAGCGGCCTTGGTAAAGCAGGCGGCCGAGTTTGCGGCCGTTGTCGCGGTATTGCTCAATGGTGTCCTCGTTGTGGATGCCTGTGACCAAACGTTCATAGGCAATGAACAACAAGGCCAAGCCGGGGGCTTCGTAAATGCCGCGGCTCTTGGCCTCGATGATGCGGTTCTCGATTTGGTCACTCATGCCCAAACCGTGGCGCCCACCGATGCGGTTGGCTTCCAAAATCAGGGCCACTGGGTCGTCGAAACGCACGCCGTTCAGGGCCACGGGTTGGCCTTCTTCAAAGCGCACCGAAACGGTTTCGGCTTTAACCACCACGTCCTCTTTCCAGAACGCCACCCCCATGATGGGGTTGACGATTTTGATGCCGCTGTTGAGGTGCTCCAGGTCCTTGGCCTCGTGGGTAGCCCCCAGCATGTTGGAGTCGGTCGAGTAGGCTTTTTCGGCCGACATTTTGTAGCCAAAACCATGCTGCGTCATGAACGCCGACATCTCACTGCGGCCGCCCAATTCGTCGATGAATTGGGGGTCTAGCCAAGGCTTGTAAATTTTGAGGGCCGGGTTGGTCAACAGGCCATAGCGGTAAAAACGCTCAATGTCATTGCCCTTGAAGGTGCTGCCGTCGCCCCAAATGTTGACGTCGTCTTGCTTCATGGCCGCCACCAACAGGGTGCCCGTGACCGCACGGCCCAAGGGCGTGGTGTTGAAATAAGTGGAACCGGCCGTGCTGATGTGAAAAGCACCGGCTTGCAAAGCGGCGATGCCTTCGTGGGCCAACTGCGTGCGGCAGTCAATCAGGCGCGCGTTTTCGGCGCCGTACGCCATGGCTTTGCGAGGAATTTCTTCGTAATCGGGCTCATCGGGCTGGCCTAAATTGGCCGTGTAGGCATAAGGGATGGCGCCTTTTTGACGCATCCAAAGCAAGGCAGCGCTGGTGTCCAAACCGCCAGAAAAAGCGATACCGACTTTCTGGTTCAGGGGCAGGTTTTGCAAAATGGTGGACATGGCGATCAACCGAAATGGCAAATGTAGTGATAGCCCTGAGCGTCGCTGACGCGGATCTCAAAGGAAGATTGTCCCGGCACCTTGAAAGATTGACCGGCGCTGGAGGGGACCCAAGTGTCTGTGCCAGCCAATTTGTATTCGCAAGAACCGGCGACGCATTCCATGATTTCGGGCGCGCCGGTGTTGAAGGTCAAGGTCGCTGGCAATACCACGCCAACACTTTTGGAACTGCCGTCGGGCAAGGTAAAGCTGTGGCTCACACATTTGCCGTCAAAGTAGACGTTGGCTTTGGTGGTGAGCGAAACCGCAGGAACAGTGACCTTGATGGCCGGGTTGGTGGAGGCAGGAGACTGGGACATGGTGTAAGAAAAAATGGGCCTTGACCCATTGAAGTCGATCTGAAAGGCCCATTTTAGCCCGCCCCCGCGTCGGCAAGGCACACCCGCTCCGGTGGGCGGGTGTGGGTTCAGTCTTATTTCGCCTTGGCGTCGGCGCCGATCGAGCAATCGGTTTCGGTGATTTTCAAAGACTGAGCAATGGCCAAGTCAGAAGCTGATTTGATTTTGACTTGAGCGTCTGCCAAGGTTTCAGTTGATTTTATTTTATTGACCTCAGCTTCAAATTGCTTGCTGGTCGACGAGAGGGCCTTGCCTTCTGACTTGTCCAAGGTTCTGGCCGCGCTGTCTAAGGCGTTGCCGGTCTGATTGACTTGTGATTGCAGTTTGTTGTAATCGGCCACCGTGGCCGTGCTCGGCAAACTATTGAGGTTGTTCACCGCGACGGCGTAATTGTTGACAGCGCTGCAATAGCTGGCCTTGGCGGTATCCACCTTGGGGGTGCAAGCGCCCAAGGTCAGGGTGCCCAAGGCACAAGCGATGAAAGTGAGTGAGGTTTTTTTCATGGTGTTTTCCTGGTTTCAGTTGGTTTTTGGCGTGGGGGAAGGGGTGGCGGCGTTGCTGGGGGCAACCGAGGGTTTAGTGGTTTTGGCTGCTGGGGCAGCGGGGGGAGTGGGGGGCGGGGTTGGGGCTGCCTTGCCTGATTTTTGAGTGGCCTTTTTGGAGGCCGATTTGTTGCTGGCCTCACCAGCCGCTTCGGAATAAGGTGTTCCGCCAACGTTCAAACCTTCGGCTGAAAAGCGTTTAGCTGCCGCTGGGCCGATGCCCTTGGTGCGGTTGATGAAGTCTGTCCAATCTTTGAAGGGGGCTTTTTGGCGTTCTTTGATGATTTTTCCGGACATGGCGGGGCCGATGCCTTTGATGCTGTCGAGCTCTGCATCGGTCGCTTTGTTGACGTCGACGGCGGCGGCAAAGGCCATCCCAGCGAATGCCATCGCACTGAATAAAACCAAGAAAGTTAGAAATTTTTTGAACATGATCAATCCCCAAGTGAATGTCCGCGGGTTGCGGATGGGATTGATCATCCCGTACCAAGAAGGGATTGCGGATGCTGTTCAGCCGATGAGCTCTACCGCCGGTAAAGTTGCCTGGGATGACGTGGGGGTGTCAAGTCGCCTTGCAGGGGGCTTAACTTTGCAAGTCTGATTGGCTCAGAGCTCTTCAATGCGCTGGGGCGGGAAACTGTCCCAAGACTGGCAGCCGGGGCAGTGCCAAAAGTAGGTTTTGGCTTCGAAACCACAGGCCGCGCAGCGGTAGCGACTCAATGGCAGGGTGGCCCGGTCCAAGGCGCGTTGGAGGGTTTTAGGCAAGGCCGTCGGGGACGATTCAGAAGCCGTCAGGGGCACTTGGGTTGGTGCTTGTGATCGGGCTTGGGCTTGAAGCCACCCCGATGCGGCCACGAGAGAGGGCTCTTTCTCTAAATGACTTTCATAAAGGGCCAAGGTCTTTTGCAGCGCCTCGCTGGGCGAACTTGGGGCGTTTTCAATCAGCCCGATCCGGGCCTCCAACAAATCCAAGCTGGGGCGATCGGCGTCGAGTTTTTGCAACATCAAGTCGACCCTGGCTTGCTGCTGTGTCTTGTTCGCTGCTTGAGCCCACAAAAGGGCGCCCAAGGGAATATGGCCGGGACAGCGTTGCGACAACAAGGTCAGGCAGGCGTCGACGGCTTGAAATTGTTGCAACGTCGCGAGCAGTTTGGCTTTTTCTAGGTAAGCCCGTGGCGCCTCAGGCGCCGTTTGGATCGCTTGATCTAGGCGCTCCAAGGCCAGTTCGGGCTTGGTGTTGGCCTCTTGCAAAGCCTGTTCACACAGGTAGTGGGCTTCGCGGTTGGCAAATTGACCTTGCTGGGCTTGGGTCATGCGCTGGGCAATTTCAGCGGCTTGGGGCCAATCGCGAGAGCGTTCATAAATGGCCAAAAGTGCCAGCCGCGAGGTGCTTTCAAAGGCCGTGCCCTCGAGTTTTTTGAGGGCGGTTTCAGCGCGGTCCAGCAGGCCCGCTTTCAAGAAATCAAGAGCCAGCGCCTGTTGCGCACGGTCGCGGTCGCTTGGGGTCAAGTCGGCACGGCTCAACAGGTGTTCGTGCACCCGCACGGCGCGCTCAAACTCGCCTCGTCGGCGGAACAAATTGCCCAAAGCAAAATGCAACTCTGAGGTGTCGGGGTCGTTTTGAACGGCTTCAATAAAAGCGTCGATGGCCTGGTCTTGCTGTTCGTTCAAGAGGTAATTGAGGCCTTTGAAATACGACTTTGGCGCTTGCTTGTTTTCCAATCGAAGTTGCCGCAAATCAAAGCGCGAGGCGCCCCAACCGAGCACAAAGGCCAGGGGAAGGCCCAGCAGCAACCAACTGAGGTCAAACTCCATCCGATGCATCCTTTGGGTTGGCTGCCGACGTCCCTGATTGGGCGCGCATTTTAGGCAGCATGCCCAAGACGCCCACCGCGGCGCCCAAGGCGAAAATGGTCAGCACCATCAAGACCATGGGCGCACGCCAAACCGTACCAAACCAAAGGTGGATGCTGCCCTCTTGTTGGTTGTTCAGAGCAAAAGCAAACAGGGTAAAAAAAATGGCCGCTTTGAGCAGCCACAGCAGGTATTTCATAGGCGGTGAATCATAGCGAGCGAATCACGTGGCGGAGCTGGACTTGTCCACCGATTCTCGCAGGCCTTTGCCTGGTTTGAAATGGGGCACGCGTTTTTCAGGAATGGCCACGCTTTCTCCGCTGCGGGGGTTGCGACCCAAGCGGGGCGGCCGGCGGTTCACCGAGAAGCTGCCAAAGCCTCGAATTTCCACCCGATGGCCCCGCGACAGGGCATTGCTCAATGCGTCCAAGATGGTCTTCACCGCTTGCTCGGCGTCGCGTTGGGTGAGTTGTTTGAATCGGTTGGCCAATTCTTCAACAAGATCGGAGCGGGTCATGTCGGCAATGGAAGGTAAAAATAAAACGAGACTGGCATGAAAAAAGCTGACCCTGCTTTGTCCGCAGAGCCAGCTTGTGGAACCCAGGGCTTAACCCCTATGCGGGTTAGTTGCTGCCGTTGTCCAACTTGGCACGCAACAAAGCGCCCAGGCTGGTGGTGCCGGCGTTGTCGCGGGCGGATTGCTGGCTCAAAGAAGCCATGGCTTCTTGTTGGTCAGCTTGGTCCTTGGCCTTGATCGACAACTGGATGTTACGGGTCTTGCGATCCACATTCACCACCACAGCGGTGACTTCATCGCCTTCTTTCAGCACATTGCGGGCGTCTTCCACGCGGTCGCGTGAAATTTCGCTGGCGCGCAGATAGCCAATGATGTCTTCGCCGAGGTCGATTTCAGCGCCACGGGTGTCCACGGTCTTGACCTTGCCAGTCACGATTTGGCCCTTGTCGTTGATCGAAGCAAAGGTCGTGAAGGGGTCGGAGTCGAGTTGCTTGATGCCCAAGGAGATGCGTTCGCGTTCGACGTCCACTGCCAACACGATGGCTTCAACGTCTTGGCCTTTCTTGTAATTGCGCACGGCGGCTTCGCCGGTTTCGTTCCAAGACAGGTCAGATAAGTGCACCAAACCGTCGATGCCGGCGGCCAAGCCCACGAACACGCCAAAGTCGGTGATCGATTTGATCGGGCCCTTGACGCGGTCGCCACGCTTGGTGTTTTGAGCAAATTCTTGCCAAGGGTTGGCGCGGCATTGCTTCATGCCCAAGCTGATGCGGCGTTTGTCTTCGTCGATTTCCAAAACCATGACTTCGACTTCGTCGCCCAAAGACACCAACTTGTTGGGGGCCACGTTCTTGTTGGTCCAGTCCATTTCGGAGACGTGCACCAAGCCTTCGATGCCAGGTTCGAGTTCCACAAACGCGCCGTAGTCGGCGATGTTGGTGATCTTGCCGAACAAGCGGGTGCTTTGTGGGTAGCGGCGGTTGACGCCCATCCAAGGGTCGTCGCCCATTTGCTTGAGACCCAAAGACACGCGGTTTTTGTCGGTGTCAAACTTGAGGATCTTGGCGGTGATTTCTTGACCGGCTGCCACCACTTCGCTGGGGTGACGCACGCGGCGCCAAGCCATGTCGGTGATGTGCAACAGACCGTCGATGCCACCCAAGTCAACGAAGGCGCCGTATTCGGTGATGTTCTTGACGACACCGTGAACGATGGAGCCTTCTTTCAGGTTTTCCATCAACTTGGCGCGTTCTTCGCCCATCGAGGCTTCCACAACAGCGCGGCGTGACAGCACGACGTTGTTGCGCTTGCGGTCGAGCTTGATGACCTTGAATTCCATGGTTTTGTTTTCGTAGGGCGACAAGTCCTTGATGGGACGGGTGTCGATCAACGAACCAGGCAAGAAAGCGCGGATGCCATTGACCAAAACGGTCAGGCCACCCTTGACCTTGCCGCTGGTGGTGCCCGTGACAAATTCACCGGATTCCAAGGCTTTTTCGAGGGACAACCACGAAGCCAAACGCTTGGCTTTGTCGCGCGACAAGATGGTGTCGCCGTAGCCGTTTTCGATGGCGTCGATAGCGACGGAAACGAAGTCACCAACTTGGACTTCAACTTCGCCCTGATCGTTTTTGAACTCTTCGAGAGGCACATAGGCCTCGGATTTCAAACCGGCGTTGACCACCACGAAGCTGTGTTCGATGCGAACCACTTCAGCGGTAATGACTTCGCCTGCGCGCATTTCTGAGCGCTGCAACGATTCTTCAAATAGGGCGGCAAAAGATTCTGACATGAGGGCTATTTCCTAATCCGCAGCAGGGGTTCCTGACCGCGGCGGGGTTACAAGTTAAACAATCCACCCAGACCATGTGCTGACGCACGAGGGGGGCCGGGTGGGCCGGTTTTCTAGGGTTTTTGAATTTGCTGAACGTCCTGCCACCAAGCCAAGACTTGGGCCACCGACTCGTCGATGGAGAGCTCGGAGTTGTCTAGCAACTTCGCATTGTCCGCAGGCTTCAGTGGGGCGATTTCGCGGGTGGAATCCCGGATGTCACGTGCCATTAAATCTGCAAGCAAGACCGCTATATTAGCCGAAACTCCTTTAGAAATCAATTGCTTGTGCCGACGTTCTGCGCGTTTTTCAGCGCTGGCGGTCAAAAAGACCTTCAAAGGCGCGTCAGGAAAGACCACCGTACCCATGTCACGCCCATCGGCGACCAAGCCGGGGAGCCGTCTAAAACGCAGTTGCAACTCGTGCAAAGCTTGGCGCACGGCGGGGATGGCTGAGACCGATGAGGCATCCATGCCCGCTGCCTCGGTGCGAATCAAGCGGCTGACGTCTTGGCCATTCAGCAGCACGTGGTCGGCTTCAAATTGCACCGACATTTGACGGGCGCAATCGGCGATGGCTTTTTGTCGAGCCTCTTCAGCACTTTGACCAGGGACCGCGTCCATCGGCAAATGGGCTTGTCGCGCAGCCAAGCCGACCAAGCGGTATAGGGCGCCCGAGTCGAGCAACAAATAGCCCAATCGGCTGGCGGTCATGCCAGCCAGGGTGCCCTTGCCGGAAGCCGTGGGGCCATCCACGCAAATGACGGGGATGTTCTCAACCGGCGTTTGCACCACAGAAAACAGGGTTTCGAAATAATCGGGGAAGGTCTTGGCGACGCACTTGGGGTCTTCAAGCCGCACCGTGATGCCAGCCGGGTTGAAGGCCGCCAGAGAAAAACACATGGCGACGCGGTGGTCGTCATAAGTGTGGATGCTGGCGCTGCGCCATTGGCCTTTGGGCAAGGGATGAACGCGGAGCCAGTCGGGGCCTTCTTCCACGGTAGCGCCCAATTTGCGGGCTTCTATGGCCATGGCGGCAATGCGGTCGGTTTCTTTGACACGCCAGCTGGCGATGTTGCGCAGCGTGGTCGGCCCGTCGGCAAACAGGGCCATGACCGCCAGTGTCATGGCGGCGTCTGGAATGTGGTTGCAATCCATATCAATTGCTTTAAGGGCCCACTGACCTTGCGCGTTTTGGTGTTGAGCCCGGCTCACTTCCAGCCAATTGGGGCCGCCGGTAACGATGGCGCCCATGGCTTGGGCTGCTTCAACGAATCGAATGTCGCCTTGAATGGAGGCCAACCCCACGCCTTGAATGCGCAGCGGCTCGACGCCGGCCAGTGCGCCCAAGGCAATGAAATAGCTGGCGGAAGACGCATCGGCTTCCACGTACATTTCGCCCGGCGATTGATAACGTGAACCCGCTGGAATGGTGAAGCGCTGCCATCCTTCGCGTTGCACTTGGATGCCAAAGCGCGCCAACAGTTGCAGGGTGATGTCGATGTAGGGCTTGGAGATCAACTCGCCCACCACCTCAATCACAATGTCTTGCTCGGCCACCAAGGGCAGCGCCATCAACAAGGCGGTTAAGAATTGACTGGACACATCGCCCCGGACCGAGATCGGGCCGTTGTTTTTGAAATGGGCGGGGGCGATTTTCAAAGGGGGATAGCCGTCTTGACCCAAGTAGTCAATGTGACAGCCGAGTTGACGCAGGGCGTCGACCAAGTCGCCGATGGGGCGTTCGTGCATGCGGGCCACACCGCTCATTTGAAAATGGCCGCCCAGCAAAGACAAGGCGGCGGTCAAGGGACGCATGGCTGTGCCGGCGTTGCCCAAAAACAAGGCCAAAGGGTGTTCGGCATTGAACTGGCTCAAAAAACGGTCGGACAAACGACCGCCCAAGCCAGTCACTTGCAAGACTTGCTTTTGATTGACTTCGGCGTTCTCCACTTGGCAGCCCAAAGCGCGCAAAGCGTCCAACATGACACGGGTATCGTCGGAGTCCAAAAGGTCGTGAATGGTCGTCGTGCCTTGGCTTAGTGCGGCCAACAACAGCACTCGGTTCGAGATGCTTTTGGAGCCAGGCAAGGTGACGCAGCCGCCCGCAGTAACGAGCGGTGGGATGT
>Ga0164296_1006158_pt1 | contig 10262 bp, 10 predicted proteins | sample GEODES057metaG_FD_113533 | JGI IMG/M metagenome (GOLD analysis project Ga0164296, IMG submission 113533) | Dystrophic lake water microbial communities from Trout Bog Lake, Wisconsin, USA - GEODES057 metaG | ecosystem: Environmental > Aquatic > Freshwater > Lake | place: USA: Trout Bog Lake... | reverse complement strand
GGTGGTGCCGGTGGTGCCGGTGGTGTTGCCAGTACTGGCGGGAACGGCGGGAATGGTGGACTCTTCGCGGAGAGTGGATCAGCACTTGTGCACCTGCGCGGGCAGCAATTGGTGCACAAATTTTTTGCGCTCTTGAAGGCGGGTGATAGTCACCAGCTCGCGGCCTTTTTGGCACCGGGATTTCAGATTCAGCGCGCGAGCGGGACGCGCCTGAATAAGCGCCAATACCTTGCCAACCACAGCGTGGTGGTCTCATTTCGTATTTCCCACTTGCATGTGAGCGCCGCCCCGAATCTCATCATCGCCACCTATGACGTCACTGCGCGCCAGTACATCAATGGGGTGATTTACAAGCAGACGCCGCAGGCACGTTTAAGTGTGTTCGAGCAAATTCGCGGTCAGTGGTACATCGTGGCCCACGCCTTTTTTAGTACACCCGCCGCCTGAGATCGCAGGTGCTGCGGCGCGTCGGACAGAAGGACCCAAATCAGGGGTTGTCGTCGATCGGAGATGATGTGCGTCGCAGACGGGTGATTGCAGGATGCATCGGGGTGCTTGGCGTCGTTGGCGGCGCCCTTTGGGCGGGTCTGGGCAGTATCGACCGACCGCCCGCCAACGACGCGCCCTTCTCGGTGGCCGTGGGGCCACGTCGTGATATGAAGATGATCGCCCGGACCAAAAGTTCGACGGGTGGGGCAACGGCGCTGTCATTGCACTCGACGAATCTTGTGGGCGCCGTGGCGCAACAGCCAAAGGTGTATCTCGTGTTTTGGGGATCGCAGTGGGGCGCACAAGGTGCGCCGAGTGCAACAGGAGACCCCAAAAACGTCGCGCCGGCACTTCAGACATTCTTTGCGAACTTGTATGGAAGCAATGACACTTGGGGCAACACCCTGTCCCAATACTGTGCGGGTGTTGCGGTCGGATCGACGACGTGTACCGCGACTGGTGCACAGCTGATTCGCCATCCCTCGACCTCGATTTTGGCGGGGGTGTGGTTCGACACGGCGTCTGCGGCACCGGCCGCGGCGACGCAGGCGCAACTGGGAGCGGAGGCAATTCGCGCTGCCGTGCATCTCAACGGGTCATCAAAAAACGACCCAAATGCCCAATATGTCATCGCATCGCCCTCGGGAACAAACCCGAACAACTATAAGACGAGTTTCTGCGCGTGGCACTCCTCGGTGAGTTCCTCGAGTTACCCCGCGGTCGGTACCGTTGCATACACCAACATGCCCTACCTCCCCGATCTCGGTGCCACGGCATGCACCACCAAGGTCGCTCCACAGCCATTGGATGGGTATTTCTCAACTGAAACGCACGAGTACGCGGAAACCGTCACCGATATGTGGCCGAGTGCGGGGTGGCTTGCCGCAGGCGGGTCGGAAATTGGCGATTTGTGTGTGAACCTCGACGGGTATCAGACGATGGCTGGTGTCAAATACGACGTCCAGGGGATTTGGTCGAATGCGGTGAAGGGGTGTGTCACCAACGGCACGTAACGGGGTATCCCGTGTGGCGCTGTCTCGCCGTGGCCGGGCAATGACGGTGCCGTCGGGGCGGGAAATCCTAACGTGACGTTCACCCGATCGGTGGCGATTCCCACTACTGTCCTGCCCGTGGGTGCCGCGACCACGTCTGCCGAGGTCGCGTCACGTGTCCGACACGTGTTGGGAGTGATGATCTTCATGAGATGTTCGATTGACGTCCGCGCAATGCGGTCGGCCCAATGAGTCCCGCACCTGCGACGTCGACGTCGCTGGCCGTGCGGACCACGGGACTCACCAAAATGTACGGACAAAAGACGGTCGTCAACGGTCTTGCCCTCGAGTTGCCGCGAGGCGTCATTAGTGGCTTTGTCGGCCCGAACGGTGCCGGCAAAACGACAACGCTGCGGATGCTCTTGGGCCTGATTCGACCGAGCTCCGGTGAGGGCGAGGTCTTGGGATCATCGATCGCGCACCCGGCCGAATATCTGGCCAAGGTCGGCGCGCTGATCGAGTCACCCGCGTTTTATCCTTCGATGTCGGGGCAGCGCAATCTCGAAATTCTCTGTGCGCTTGGTCGCCACGATGCCCATCGGGTCGATCAGCTGTTGACCCAAGTGGGCTTGGGCGACCGAGGCGGAGACCGTTTTAAGTCCTATTCGCTCGGCATGAAACAGCGCTTGGGGATTGCAGCGGCCTTGTTGCCAGATCCCGAGCTCCTGGTGCTCGATGAACCCACCAATGGGCTTGATCCGGCGGGGATCCGTGAGGTGCGCGCGTTGCTGCGTACGCTTGCCGATGAGGGGCTGACCGTGGTGGTCTCAAGCCACCTGCTCTCAGAGATTCAGACCATCTGTGATCACCTCGTGGTCATCGACGACGGGATGTTGCGCTATCAAGGGTCCATCGATGGCCTGCTGGGTGCCCAAACCGCAGAGGTTGTGGCGGTGCCCGAGCACGCGAGCGATCTGACAAAACTTGTCGAGGTCTGCACGGCGGCTGGCCACAGTGCCCGTATCGTCGAGGATGGCGTGCGCGCCTCGGCGCCTGCGGACTGGGCACCGGAACTCAATCGCCGTGCGATGGCGGCCGGAATTACCCTGGCGGGACTTGCGGTGAACCGGGGTACGTTGGAGGACGCCTTCTTTGCAATGACCGATGACGACAGCCACGCGATACGAGCGCACCTGTCGGACCCGGAGGTGACCCCGTGATCGGTGCATTTTTGAGTGAACTGTTGAAACTGCGTCGCCGCGGGTTGCTTCTTGGAGGCGGTGGATTGTTTCTCGGATTCACAGCCCTCGTCACCATTATTGGGATCGAGCGTGCCTCGAAAACGGTGAGCCCTGAGCAGCGGGGATTCCATGTCTCGATCGCGGAACTCTCTCAGGCAAACGGTTTGGTGCGCGGGCTCGATCACGCCGGCCCCCTGATGGGGATCGTCATGCTGGGAATCTTTGCGGCGGCATTTGGCAGCGAGTACAGCACGGGCATGTTGCGCAATCTCTTGGTGCGCGAGCCGCGACGCGTGCAGTTGCTCGTTGGGAAATTTCTTGCGCTTGTGGTGTTTGGGATCCTCGTGCTCGTGGCCGCGGGGGTTGTCAGTGTCGTGATTGCCTACGCCTTGGCACCGTCGAAAGGCATCGATACGAGCGCGTGGTCAAGCGCAACTGGATTGAGCGATCTCTGGAGCACGATGTGGCACCTGACTCTGTCGTCGCTCGGATTCGGCACCCTCGGTGCTGCCCTCGCGGTGATCTTTCGGTCTTCGGTGATTGCACTCGGTGTTGGGGTGGGGTGGGTCCTCCCCGCTGAAGCGATTCTCGCTGCATTGTGGAGCAATGGGCAGTACTGGCTCCCGGGGCAGCTGCTTGAAAATCTCGCCTCAGGCGGCAGCGCCGCTGTGTCGCTTGCCCGAACAGGACTCACGCTCGGCGTGTATGGGATTGTGATTGCGGTCGCGACCGCCTACATCTTCTCGCGACGGGACGTCGCGAATTAGCCCACCCGCCCAGGGACTTCCGCGACGAGCAACGCGGCGACCAACACGATCGCAATCGCGACGGTGATCTCCACGAGCGCGGCATTACGCACTGTGCGTAATGCCGCCTGGTGGGGAGTTGTGTGCCGCTCGAGCGCGTGGGTGAGGCGACGATTGCGCAGCGCAATCATTCCTGCAATCGCAAGGAGCCCCACCTTGATGAGAATGAGGACCCCATAGGTGGTGCTCCACAATTGCGTGGGCGACGAGAGCTCACCGAGTGTCCGGATCACGCCGGTTGCAATGAGCGCGCCGACACTGATGAGTGCGATTCGTGAAAATTGTGCGAGCACATCGGTGGCAATGGCAGGACCTGCGGCTGGCGCGGCACGGGGGAGCCGCCAGAGTGTGACCACGGTCCAGACGAGTCCGCCAATCCAGATCGCGGCTGCACCAAGATGAATGACATCTGCGGCCTCTTGCAGGAGTGTCAGGGGCGCTTGTGAGGCATGCCCCTGTGAGGAGAGCCCAAAAAGCACTCCGATTGCGAGTACTCCCATGATGGCTCCAGGAACGACCGTGCGGTTCGGGGCACGGGTCTCATCACCGGATTCAGTGAGAAATTGCCAGGCGCCTATTGCAAAGATGACAAACAGCAGCGCTCCCCGAAATTGCATGAGCGATCCAAAGCGGGTCCCCGACAGGACACTGCCGATACCTGAGCTATTTCCTGCAGCTCCCGCGACGCTGGTGCCCAGGACCGTCGCCGTATACACAACGAGCATGTAGGCCTCGGCCAGCATTGCGCCAAGTGCCACAGCGCTGAAGGTGGTCCAAAAAAAATCATGCCCCCAGCGACGCGCCGCAGTGCGTTCCTGCATGGTGTACGAGCGCTGTCTGCGGCGCGGCCCCCATGCAGGTCCCCAGATGAGCCAACGAAACGCCAGGATCGAGACAAGCCCACAGATCCCGATGATCTCGAAAAAACGGGCACTGGTTTCCCAGAGGCCGGTCTCGCTCGGCCCTTCGGCGGGTCGGTTCCCCAGGTAGGGAAGCCCGACCGGGCCATTGCCAACTGCGAATGCCAACGCGGCGCCCACAACATGGGAATCTGCGCTGACGACTTGGTAGCGCACCGTGTAGGTCCCGGGTGGAAGGTGCGCGAAGACGGGGGCATCGAGTTCTCGCACATCAGATGGATTGATGTGGCAGGGGCCCGATTCGACCGAGCCCCCGAGATGATTGACCACTTGGCAATCGTTGGCCGGGTTCAACAGCGTGATTTGTTCAGAGAACTGCAGTCGTACAACGGGAGGTGATGTGGCAGTCCGCGCGCCAAAGGTTGGCGTACTCGCGATAAGAATCGCATGAGCACTGGCAAGTGCGGGGAGCATCAGCAGAAGGACCCCTGCAAGCGCGATCCAGAGCCGAGCGACCCTCGGGCCGTGTCCGCACCGCCCCATTAGTGCGTGTCGTCATCCGGGAGGTTGATCGGACGTTTCGACCATCCGAGCCCCGCAAGAATCAGGGCGACAATGGCAAGCGCGCCGGCACTGAGTGCGATCCACACGGTCGTACTCGTCTGCCCCGATCCCGTCTGTGGCGTTATCGTGACGGCGCTGGTTGGACCGGGATCTGTTGGTCCAGTATCGGGTGGGTCGACCGTTGGGGCCACCGCTGCACCGGTCCACGGTTTGATCTTGCCGTCGGCGTAGGTTTGATAAGCCGGCCAGAGCGTCTGGCCAGTCGCATGCGGGGTGCCAAGGAAATGAAATCGTTCGTACTCGCCCGGCGGGATGACCCCTCGAAAGATCACCCCAATAATTGATTGGTTGGATGCGGTGATCGGGGTGACGGTGAACCCTTTTGGTGGGACCTCAAAGCTGTAGACCGTCACCTGCGATGGGAACATTACGCGCACCGAAGTGGTGGGGATCGTGCGCTCGGTGGGAACCTGGACGAAGAACTCGGTGGAGGTTCCGACAGGCGCGGTCGATGGCAGCACCTGCACGTGGGCCGTGGCGGATTCGACGCCGACGGCGAGCCCCCCGATCATTGCCAAAAGCAGCACCCAACGGCGGATGACGTGTGGGAGGCGAGGAGCGATGTCGGCGCGGCGCATGAGCGTGATACCTCAATCAGTGATGCTGACGAACATGCCGATGGGCGGTCCAATTCCGGCGATATCCAGACAATAGTGGTCACGCGTTGGCTCCGGGGAGGAGATGGCCGACCTAGGATGATTGTCATCTCTGTGCGGCCGGGATGGGAGGGGTACGCTATTGGCGATGCCACACGTAGATCACCGACGCCACATCAGCATCGTGGCGGGCGCACTGGCGTTGATTGCGATCGCGACCGGGGTGATCGTCGTGCGCGGATCGCAGACAAATTCGCCCGCACTTCACGCGACGCGACTGCCGTCAGCCATCCCTGCTCCTGCGATCGTCGGACGCGATCAAAACGGGAATCTTGTGACTGCGCCCTCACCCGGACGCCCGGCATTGGTGACATTTTTCTGGACCCATTGCACCGATGTGTGTCCACTTACTGCATCCCAAATCGCCGCAGCGCTTGATGAGGTAGGCCCAGCGAGGGCAGCAAAAATCGACGTCATTGCCGTGTCGGTCGACCCGGTCGGTGACACGCCTGGGGCAGTGACGAGCTTTCTTTCTCGACACCACCTGACGGGTCGTATGCACTACATCATTGGGTCTGAGGCGACCTTGGCGCCGATCTGGCAGCAATGGGGCATCCGGGTGCACGCCAGCACCACCACGAATCCCGTAACCCATGTTGTGACCAGGAATGTCGATCACTCATCGGTGCTCTTCGAGGTCGACGCCACGGGGCACGAGGTTGCGACCTACAACCTCGATGCGGCGGCGGTACCAGTCGCGGGACTTGCCGCAGATATTCGGACCCTGGCCGGGTAGCTCAGCGAGGGGTGTGCGGGATGCGAGTGCGGCTGAGTCGCCGTGGTGGTATTCCCATCACAAGGAGCCCGCAGACCGCGCTCATCACCCCCCACAGCGGGGCCAATCCATAGGCCAGGATCAGCGGAACCCCGAGTATCGCTGCGATGAGTGCGGCGATTCCCTGTTGGGGGCGTGCGGGAACCACACACGCCGCCGCCGCCCCAATTCCGACAAACCACAACACGAGCGCTGCCACACCAAGCGCCAAAAATGCACTTGGAACGCCCATCACGGGTACGGCAATTATCCCAATGACGCTCGCCGCGATGATGATGCCGCCAAGGATTTTCATGAGGGAATGACAACGCGATCGCGGACACGACCGGTGGTATCCAAAAAGCTCATGACGACCCGGTGTGGGCCGTCGTCAACCCGCAGGACGCCAAAAACCGCCAGTGACGAGAGCGCATCGTGCGATCGAGGGGTCAGCGCATCATTACTTGATCGTGGTGCCCCGCCGGTGCCGACAGTCATGAGCAGCACCCCATCGACAATGCGGCGCTCATAGCGATGCAGGTGCCCTGCGAGGATTGCAGTGACATGTCCGCGCGCGACCGCGTAGATGGGATTGCCCGGTGATGGGGGCCGGTGCACCACGATGTAGACATGTTGGGCGCCCGGTGCCGCGAGCGCTGCCTGCACAAAGGGAACATCGGCGGCGGTCGCTTGGAGACCCACGACAATAAATCGCAGACGTCCGTAGTTTGCGACGTAGTGTTGGCCATCATTGGGAAGTCCTAAGGCGTGGGCAATTGCAACTCCGCCAAAGTAGGCCAAATCATGCTCCCCGAGAGTGGCGATGAAGGGGCCTTGGGCAAGCAGGCTGCGCATCGGGGCAAAAATGTTGTGATCAAAGAGCACCGGTGCGGATGCCAGATACGTGTTGTCACCTGGCGCAACGGTAAATGCCGGCTCCTGGGCGGCGGCGACTCGGCCGACCGCCCACTCCGCATCACTGCCCGCGCCGTAATCACCAAACACCGTAAACCGTATGACACGTGACGGATCAGTCGGCGCGGTGGTGAGTGTTCCGGACGCGCGCGCAACGCCGCCAACGACTGCGACCCATCCCTGCCGGGAACCCGGAGTGAGTCCGCTCAAGTGGCCCGTTGTCGAGTCAATCGTGCGCCCATCGGGTGTTGTGGCAACGATATCGACAGGGGTGTTTCCAGGAATGTGCCAACGAAGGGTCGCGGTCGAGGTGCCGATCTGCACCAGATATGGACCCCGCGTAAATGGATCCGGCTGTGTGGGAAGGATGTAGTTGATCCAAAAAAAGATCACCCCTCCAACAACAAGCACCATCGTCGCCGCAGCGAGTGAGGTTGCAATCAGCGCACGACGCAGACGCCGTTCCCGCGGTGAGAGTGGTGCGTGGTCTCCCATAGGGCTCGAGGCTACCAGCCCGTCGCCATTGTGCGGCCGCCTCCGGAGTGTCCCGTGATCTTCGATACGTCCGCGGTACCAGAGGCCATCCGTTCGAGCGCCGCCATGCATTCTTGAGGATGCGGACAGCCGGTCGCATCCGTTACTCATCCTGCATGGCGTCTGGGCCTTCGTCGTAACGCGTCAGTGGGTGCCACCGTGCAGCGGGATACATCGAGAAGAAATTTCGCAAAGACTCTTCAGGTTTCATGAGTCCGCGCCGATGCGTGTCGTGCCTGCGGGCAGACATTGACATCGCATCAGGAGGACATGAGTTGACTCGTCGGGGAATGATCATCGCTGCGGTGGCGCAGATTGCGCTGTGCGTACCGGCCGGATTGGCGGTGGCGCAGCCGGCGCATCACGCCAAGCGCCATGCGGCGCCGTACGGCACCGTTGTCAATTGGCGCGGGCAATCCCACACTGCAACGGTGGCGCGTGCGGGTGGCAAATTGGTTGCCGTTCATGTCTCGCGCAAAGTGACTGCGGGAACAACCGTGACCGCATCCCATCTGACGTCGCTGGCCAATGGCACCTACTCGGGGACATTGACGGGGATTGGCCATGCAACAACGACGCGCATCAATGGCGTGGTTGACGCGGTCCTCGGTCATCATGAGGTCGCGATTGGAGCCACCGGTACAACCTTTGTGGTGCGTATTCCCGAATCGGTTGGTGCACTGCCACAGGTCGGTGCGAGTGTCCAGGCGATCGTGCACGTTGCGCACGATGGCGATCTCGTTGCCACCTGGCTCCAACAGGTCACTGCTCCGCAGGTCGGAATTCCGGGGCTTCTTTCCGGGGTCGTACAGATGATTGATCTTGGTGCGAGCCACAACACAATGATCGTCAGTATCGACAACGCCGGCACCCCAACCGATGTGACCGTCATTGCGCCAACGGCGATTGATATCTCCGGATATCAGCTCAACGAGGCAGTGGTACTTCTTGCCGTCAACAACGGTGATGGGACCTACACCCTTGTACAGCCGCTCTCGATCGAGGGGACCATCTCCGCCATCGACGCGAGTGCGGGAACCCTCTTGGTGACCAATTCAAGCGGTGGGACGACACTCGGCTTTACGGTGCACATTCCAAGCTCCGTGGGTGTGGCAAGTTTTGCCCCCGGCGATGAGGTCGAGCTTGAGGTCTACGCGCTCGGAGATGGTACTTACGCATTGATGGTTGGCGCTGCGAATGCCACCCCGCAGGAGGCCAATACGCCCCCAGTGGTGTCGGAGCCGAGCCCTCAAGACCCAGGCGGCCCGGGTCAGTCGATGTGGGGTGCTCATGGATTTCCCGGTGGTCCGCAGTCATGGGGGAGCTGGGGGGGCTGACCATGCCGCGTGGGCTGGTGCGATCGCGCCAGCCCACGCATCGGGGTTGCCCATGGCGCCTGCGGGATCCCGGTACATGATGATCCTTAGGGCGCCTTGCGAGCGATCACTTGCACCACCGATGCGAGTCCGGTGTGGTACGCGCCTTCGACAACCTCGCGTTCGCGTTCGACTCCATGAAGAAATTCAAGCGGGGCGAGCTCATCCCGCAGCCCGTTGAGGGTCATTGTCCTATCGGGAATTGCGGGTCCACCTGTTCCGCGCGGAATCTGGTCAGGGGTGTAGGCCTCCAGCAAGAAGATGCCGCCCGGCCGAAGCGCACGCACCACTCGCTGGTGGAGATCGCTGCGGAGCGCCGATGGCATGTGCGCAAATATCGAGATGATTGCGTCCCAGCGGGCGTCGCCGAGTGCAAAATCGGCAAGGTCACCGACCATCGCGTTGATCGTGACATTGCGCTCGGCCGCCAGGCGACGTGCCTTCTCGACGCCCGCGGGGGAAAGATCGACGCTCGAGACCGCCCGCCCCGATGCAGCCACAAACACCGAGTTTCTCCCCTCTCCGTCCGCAACGCACAGGACCTCTCCGGAGGGCAGAGCGTCGATATTGTCGCGCAGAAATGTATTTGGTTCGGTTCCAAAGGCGTAGTCGGCAGATCCATAGCGCTCATCCCACATGTCGACTGGAGATGGCGGATTGCTCATCGTGGGACACCTTGGGGATGCACTGATATCGGGAGAGGTACGTACCATTGAAGGATCTTTTTCATCATGACCTTCATGATGGCGAACGCGCCTGACAGCGTGCGTGACATGTGATCGTGATCCTCTTTGGACCCGCATTGCGTGTCACGCGACTGCCGCGATGGTAAAACACCGTGGCAAATGAACGCTGTTTCGTCTGCACCACGTTTTTTGTGCTGTACCCCATTACATCTGAGACACGCATCCGTTGGGCGTCATGCCCGATATCGACCGATCACAGGTGGCCCCCATGAGAACATCGACAAAATCCGCAACCGCAGCCATCAGCGTCGCCCTTGTTGGCGCGTTGG
>Ga0164296_1006155_pt1 | contig 10265 bp, 12 predicted proteins | sample GEODES057metaG_FD_113533 | JGI IMG/M metagenome (GOLD analysis project Ga0164296, IMG submission 113533) | Dystrophic lake water microbial communities from Trout Bog Lake, Wisconsin, USA - GEODES057 metaG | ecosystem: Environmental > Aquatic > Freshwater > Lake | place: USA: Trout Bog Lake... | reverse complement strand
GGCCCCGGGGTCACTGCCTACCCGGCGGTCACCTCATCGTGGGTCACCGTGGCGACCAATCGCCCAGTGACGACCAGTCCACTCTGCCGAGAGCTACTCAACACGCTCGGCTGAGGGATGCGGTTGCTCCTTCGCGTCCCGAAGGAACAGCCACTGAAACGAATTCTCTCCCGGTCGCACGATGACTCGCGACGTGGTGTCCACGCTCAGCCGAACGCACACATCCACGATCACGCGGATCAGCCCAAGTGGTGCGGGCGGAGGGATTCGAACCCCCAACCTTCTGATCCGTAGGCGGCTCAAACCATATTTCAGGAGATTCACCCGGTTCAGAAAACTCGCTGAGCAGGGGAAATACATTTCACGCGTTTCAGGAAATTCACGCTTTTCACTCCGGTTGCTATCCCGGTTGCTATCCCCGAGCTGTCATGGATTTCGCTGCCGACGTGTTGATTCATGACCGCCGACGGTCGTTCCTCAAACGTCACGAATGGTTCCCCAACCGCCGCAGATCGAACGTTCCACCTGCATCGATCACCCGCACGAGATCACCGACTTCCTCGAGCGCCTGTTCCAGTGAGATCGTGAGACCTTCATCACGGGTCATGTTCTCCCATTCCACTACCCACCCAGGTTCGGGGGTAATGGCTGGTGGCCACGGATGGAGACCCCGAAGTTGAAAGATCTCAATGCAGGCGCGTCGAGTCGGCTCGGCGCTTCCTTCGCACAAGGTTCTGAGCAGCATGAGATCGGCGAGATCTCGCACACGAGCATTCTCTCGATCGTCAAAGCGCTCAGAACAGGCATGAAGTTTCTGAGCAATTTGATAGCGCAAGGGGAGAAAAGCTACGGACGGAGGAACGGAGAGGTTGACGCTCGAGAGGTCGAACGCCAATGCGACACGCTCCGGGCTCGCCGCCGACTCACCCTCAGCCGTGGAGATCTCCAAGGGAATCGTGATGAACGCCTTTCCTCGGTAGCTGACCTTCACGTCGACACGCACGGGCTTGGGCGAAACCGTCGCACGGGTGATTTCCATTGGCTCGCTGACAATCGCCGTGAAGCCGCTCCAGCCCCGTTCCAAAGCGTCGCTCGCGAGGGCAAGGCAGACTCCGATATCGCCTCGGAAGCTGGCGTCGAGATCAAGCGAGGATCGAGCAGCGAATCCAAAGCGCATCTCCATCGCAGTGCCACCCTTGATGACGAACCGATCTCGACCGAGTTCATCCGTCAAACCATCGAGAGCTGAGGCGATCGCGACCGCTCCAATGAGTCGGCGGAGACGACCAGCCGTCGACGGTGAACCAGAACGGGGAGTGGTCCGGCCCTCTGGATTCTCGCGGGACCACGTATCGATCAGTGAGGCGAGGTCCTTCTCTCGGCGGGGTGCTTCCGGCGAGTCCACGGTCAGCCCTCGCTCGCTCCGACAGCAGCGACGGTACTTCGTTCTTCGAGCGCAATGAAGAGGCGCGCTTCAACCAACGGCGCGAGGAGTTGACGCGATCTCGAGTTCATCAGCGCTTGTTCGATGAGGGACTTCTCGACCCCTGCTCGAATGGCCTGTGCGATGGCGACGTTGGGACGAACGACCGGGATTCCATCGATCTCATCGATGTCTCTCGGGCGGAGTGCTTCGTAGACGACGTGAACATTGGCGCCACCCTTTCGGCGGACCCGGTGTGCTGGACGCACCACCACGGTGATTCGTCTGGGGTTCACGTCGGCGAGTGACCACAGCGAGAGGGCACTCTCGCCACCAATGGCGTCCCCGTCTGCCCAAAGGAGCGCTTCATAGAGTTCATCGTTGACACCTCGAGGGAGTGCCAGGACTCGGTAGAGGCCCTGTGCACGTTGTTCGACCCTCCCTGCGCGCAACAGCTGGTGCACGTAGGCCGGACGGATTCCAGCCTCTGCGAGATCTCTCGGACGAACGAATCCGTGCTGCGTTGCGGCCAGCGCCACCAAGCGGTCGTAGGTTCCCAGAAATTCACTCATTGGAGAAACTCTACCAAGAAAGAGCAAGTCTCTCATCTACACAGCGAATTCTGTGGAGGAAGTTGTCCATAACCATCACTGGCGACCTCCTACGGACATCCTTGGCGCGCACGATGGTTTCCTTCTGTCAAAAAAGTAACCCTTTCGTTACTGTTTTGACTGCGGGAAGGGTGCGATCACGACACCTGCCGCGGTGAAGATAGCCACCTGGGAGAGAAAATTCCACGACCGAAGGAGATCTCAGCCGGCGTTGTTCATCTCCTACGACACTCAGCACCGTTACTGAGCTAAGCGCTCCAGAAGCTCTCGATCACGTTCGGCAATTTCTCGAAGATGAGCCATGAAGCCGTCATCGTGGCGAACCCTCTCGATGTCAGCAGTGGGCGCCTCAACGATCAGCGCGTTCACGCTGTTGCCCTTCCCTCGAGCAACGACGTCAACAGCGGCGGCAGGTTCGTCAGGGAGACAGGTTGGTTCGGTCTTCTTTGCCATTAGGGCATCACGGTAGCAAGAGCCCCTTCCGATGACCGAGTGGAGTTAAACGACGGTTCATCGGTTGGCGTGCGACGAAGGTAATTCCTCCGACTTCAAGAATGAGATCGAACGCTCGACCAGCATCGATTACTCGCGCGAGCACGTGACGAGTTCCGGCTGTTCATCAAACGAGTTCGCACATCTCACTTCGTGGTTCGAGCATCAATGGGAGATTTGGGGCAACTTGCTGAAACAAGGTTCAAGTAGCGTCGCATCCGATGCGAGCATTCCTCGATGAATCTGGATCGGACCAGAAGCTGGATCCAAATACCTACTTGCTTTCGGCGGCGATCTGCTCCGAGGTAGTCATCGACAGCACTCGATCAGAGATCACATCCCTACAGCTAAAGGGTCAGCGCAAAGTCCACTGGCGCATGGAGGGAACTAATCGGCGGCGAGAAATCGCTTCAGCGATCGCCACGTTCCCCGTGGAGCATCTCGTTGTCGTCTTCAATGCTCTCAAACACCAAAAGCTAGAACGTCGCCGTCGGCTCTGCCTTGCGCGGATGCTCTTCGAACTGGACGAACTCGGGGTGAAAATTGCAACCTTTGAATCACGTGGGCCCAGCGATGACCGCAAGGATCTCGAATTTCTTATGATGCAACGGACCAAGGGTGCCGTGTCGAATGACCTCCGAATGGAACATCGGCCTGGTCCAGGAGAGCCAATGCTGTGGATTCCTGATGCAATCTGCGGCTCAGTGTCAAACGCTCGATGCGGCGAGAACACGTTTCTCGACATCATCAACGCATCGGCAACCGTACGCGTGCTGACGATTTGACTGAATGGGTCCGAGAAATGCGCAAACCTCAGGCCCTGTCGTCCGGCAGGATCTCCTGAGGTTCACTTCCAGCCCCACCGCAGCAGGGTGGCTAGGCACCTATTGTCCACCCTCTCAATCAAGAAGTCAAGAAGTCATTTCATCCCATCGATTCGGCGCGAGAGCGTAGGTGTCACGACTGTAGAGCAGACTCGTGCAATGGTGATGCAACAATTTCTCGTTCCTGAGGCGCAACGACTCCTCTTGACGTCGCTCATTGGTCAGACGATCGGTGGCGTTGCCTCCGAAGCACCTGACTTCAGAGACTCATGGGAGTCCTGGAGCACCTTTTTCATTGAGGTTGACGATCAGATCATCGGATTCTCGGCGGCGTTGGAAGACAGTCAAGACGAAGACTTCGGCGACTTGCTGGCAGTCTTCGATGTGAGGACTCACCCCACAGCTGATGTCAGCAGTCTCTCAACCTGGTACCACTGGTGGAAGGGAGAGACCATCGAAGAGGTCCTCCTCATCACCGATGACGTGACGGTCACGTGGAGCGACACAGAGGAGTCGCGTCTCCTTCACGACATCGGCGTCGTTCTCATCTGCGATGTGCACGCCATTGCCATTTGCCTCAACCGGAGCGTCGAGGTTCCAAACCTCATCATCGGTCACGAACGCATCACGGATGGCCGGCCGGGGATTCACACACATCCCGGCGTCAGCAGCCTGTCCCTGCTCGGTGCAGAGGGTACGACTCATGCACGGAGCGTCATCGCACTGAGCTCACGAGAAGCAACGTCGTGATGCCGATGCACGACCTCAGGCTGACTGCGTCGGATCTCGCAGCACTGCGACTCCTCGTTGGGGCTCACCTCATCGAACGACAGAGCGTCCACCCCTGGTTCGCCAATGCCTGGGAAGGCTCTCTTCGGATGGACCTCATCACCGACGATCACATCATCTCCGTTGAAGGCGTCTTCGATTCAGGCATCATCGATGGGCTCGCCGACCAACTCTTGCGCCTCACGGTCAAGACGGGGACCGACGTGCGTCCGTGGACCCTCTTCGGCAATCAAGGCCGGGAGCGACGGCGCAACGAGACGCTCTCGACACCTTGGCGAAGGGCGCGAATCGATCGAGTACGCATCGTCCGTGAAGAGGTGAGAGTGGAAACCATCGATGGCACGTCACTCTTGGAATTGACGCTCGACCTCGGTGTGCTCTTGACCTTTGGACAGAGTGGTGACGAGTCCTCGCTGGTCGAAGCGCCTCACATCTCTTTAGAGACTTACAACTACTTCGTTGGCCCTTCCTTCGACCAACACGAGCCGACGGTGAAATGGGGCAGCTCTCCGAAGACCATGTTTCGCTTCGGCATCCATACGTACCCGGGGGCCGTGAACTGGTTCCTCGAACCTGGTCAACGTCTCCTCCACTCTCGATCCGTCATCGAGCTTGATGAAGCCGAGGCGCAACGCGCCTAGTGGCTGCATTCCCGAACGCACACCCACGATTCTCCGCATTCACTGTCGACTCGCAACGAAGCGGCCACGAACGTTCAGGCTCTCGGGGATGTTCCAGACAGCCAACCAGATGGCGCAGCTGATCACTTCATTCGTTGACTCGACTTCGGTTGCGGAATTGAGACAAGGATTCAGCAGCACCTGTATCTGTGATACGTGATCGTGGTGGCATCGATGGGCAATCGCATGGTGGCTCCTTCTAAGGGCGAGACAATCACTCCTCACTAGGAAGCCACCGAATCGCTGGAGATTGGACAGCACTTCAGGAGAAGTCTTCGGAGGCCCCTCTCTTAGGTCCTGAATTTCACTGATTCTGTGCATCTCGCGTCCGTGGACCGAGCGGCGCGAGCGCGCCGTCGGGCACGGCGAGGCCTGACGGCCTCGAGCGTTTCAGGAAGGAGGCTGGCAAACTTTTCTATACGTCAATCAAGAGAGGTACCGCATGCTGAGCGCCGACTCACTCCTCGATCGAGAATCCACGGAGGCACTCACCTCGATCCTGGGTTTGCGCCACGTAGCGGTCGTCCCGACTGCGTTGGTCGATGGAGCGAACATCGCCGTTGGGAAGGTCTTCTTCGAGACGATGGTTGGGACTCTCTCCATTCGACTGGAGTTCGCCGCCGTCGACCTCTGCGGCATTCAACAGGACTGCACCCGGTTGGTGGTGCGCCATGAAGACAACGCACGCACTAGAGGATCAGTGGGCAACACCACTCTGGTTCACTCAGGCAACGAAGCCATCGACGACATCTCGGTGATTGAAACCGTGCTCACGCGAAGCCGCTCTGGGCTCCCAGATCAGACCTTCGTCGATCACACAGGAATTGTTGTCACCTTCGAAGGTGGCTGCCTGGCGATCACCAAGCTGGACCAAGTGACGCCCTCGCTTGAAGTCTTGATCGGTGAGGACTTCTCTGAGATTGAGCTGCCAGATCCGTGCCTCGGTTGGCCGAGCGATTCGATCGACACCTGGGTTGGGGAGTCCCGACTCGTTCCACTTCCTTGAGTGACGTATAGAAAAGTTTGACCACCTCCTCGCTCTGTGCTCGAACCACGGCAACCCTTGGGTCGCTGGCGCCCTGGCGCCGGGCGACCGCACGGTCTTCGCGTGAAGTCCGATCCCGTTGAGCTGAGGTTTGCGGTCTCAACCAGATTCGAAGTTGTCCAATCAGAGCGTTCTTGGTGGCTTCCTTATGAGGGACACACCCTCGAGCGAGGAGGACAAACGATGGACGAAGTGGCAACTGCTGAGCAACGAGTGGCGTTCGATTGCGCACTTTCCATGAAGCAGGTGGCAGCACACCTCGGTGTCTCGGTCTCCACCGTGCACCGATTGTTGGCGACGGGAACGCTGCAGCACCAACGGGTCTCTCCACGGCGCTGCGTCATTCGCCAGTCGGCACTGGAGGAGTACTTGGCACACGTCAGCACCGCCGCACCTCGACCTCCTGCGCAGACCAGAGCGAGGTCAGCAGCGAAGTAGATCCGCGAGTGTCGGCCCACGCCAGAGAGAGGGGACGATCGTGAGTCGTCAATCGAGCAAGCGCGGCAACGGCGAAGGCTCCGTCCATCGCTACAAAGGTCGTCCCGGTTGGAGGGCACAAGCGTTCCTCTCAGACGGACGTCGGCCAACGAGGATGGTGCCAACGGTCAAAGCTGGCAGGGAGTGGATTCGAGCCCAGCATGACCTCGATGCTCGACGCCAGTTGCTGCGGAGTGATCCCAACCAGCGCTTCGGCCAGTGGCTCGAGATTTGGCTCGAAGCACGAGTGCGGAAGGTTGCTCCCCACACCTACGCGAATGAGCTCTCCCTCGCCGCCCGCTACCTCACGCCCTTCACATCCATGCGCCTCGGGGAGATTTCGGAGGGGCACATCGACGACTGGTTGGCCGACATCGACGCCCGGGGGAAGTTGGCGAAGCCTGGCGTTGGCACACCCCACGTCCTCCGACACTGCTACTGCCTCTTGTCGGTCATCCTCGGTGATGCGGTTCGACACCGGCTCCTCGAGCGCTCCCCCATGGAGCGCATCGCACGACCGAAGGTCCCACCTGCACGACCGAAGTACTTGAGCGAAGACGACGTGAAGCGCGTCCTCGATGCCTGTCTGGCAACGGGTGACCCCCGAGCGGTGGCGGTCGTGTTGATGGCGCACCTCGGCCTCCGGCGCAACGAGGCCCTCGGGCTCATCTGGGATGACCTCGACGTCGACAACGCCACGATGACGGTGCACATGCAGCTCGGGCGACTTCCTGGCGACACGACCCTCCAGCGGCGCCAACTGAAGACCTTGACGTCGAGGAGGACCCTCCCCCTCTCAAGCGCACTGCTCGAGCTGTTAACTGCAGTTCGACGTGAGCACGAGCAACTCGGCTACACCACCCCGTTCATCATCACGATGGAGGGAACCGGTCCCGTGGACCCGGACGCGACGACGAGGTGGCTCACGACCGTTGGCGCATCGATCGGCATTGCCGTCACACCACACCGACTCCGCCACACCGCAGCGACGCTCATGCTCAACCACGGCGTGTCGCTCGAGGCCGTGGGGAAGGTTCTCGGCCACGGCGACCTGAAGACCACCGCCGTCTACGCCCGTGTCCTCGACTCGAGCAGCGACCGGGCAGTTGGCGCGTTGGCGGCGATCTTCGATCGATGACATCAAGTCACGTCGACGGAATTCCGAGATGGAGAATCGCTTCCGGATGGGCGCATTTCGAGAGACTGTGACTACGGAGTGGCAAAGTGACGGAGTTAATCTCAGCGAGTTCGGGGTGAATTGGTGGGACTTGAAACTCGAATCACCGATCGCGCAGCGGTGATCACGGCAATTGATGAATTCAACCGACTAGGTCGAGACTCGTTCTTGGAGAAATTCCACTTCGGGAAAGCCCGGAGGTATTTCTTGCGCTACGAGGGCCAGGTCTACGACTCGAAGGCAATCATCGGAGCGGCGTTCGGCTTTCAGTTTCCTGAGGAAGGCCCACTGACACCGGATTCCTTCTCCGGCGGAGATGAGACCGTAGTCAACCAACTCGAAAGACTCGGGTTCGAAGTCATCGTCATTGACTCAGACCTCGGAGACCCAGCCTGCCTCGAAGGGCCAGGTGGCGATCTCGATTCAATTTTCTCGATTACCGCTGCATCTGGAGAGGGAATTGACTTCAGCATCACCTTGGAGTCGCGCGGAGGTGGAAGGAACAGCGATTACGCACCATGCCTCGAGATCCTCCTAGGTGGCCTCGGTAATCTCAAAGCCAAAATCGTTCGGATCGAGGTTGTCTCAAGTAAGGCAATGAAGCTGCCGCCTTCGCAGCGCACACTCGACCTGCACTATCCAATTCAACTCACTCCGAGCACGGATGCCGATGAACTTCGTAAGAAGATCGGCCAGAAGCAGAAGCTCATTGCGCAAGCGGAGAATGCTCAGGGTGGAAATTCGACCAAGAGAATTCGAATCGAGGTCGCCGCTGATGGTCGCATCTCGGTAACGCAGTTTCTCGAGGGCATTGTGCCGATCTCTGGCTGGCTCCGTCGCCGGGCGTTCATCGTCACATGGAATCCAGGCGTGTGGAATGACTGGACGACGTTCGAATCTGATGTCCACAGGACGCAGAGGGGCGACCTGGTCGATGGGCGATGGAGCAGTGGCACACGGACGCAGGGTGTGCGCTCGGGCGACTTGGTCTTCTTGCTCCGTCAAGGGGATTCCAATCGGGGACTCATTGGAATCGGTCGTGCCGTCGACAGCCGCGAGGGAACTGGGAGTCCACTCTTCGAAGACGTCCACTACGAACCATCAAGGGGACAAAGGGGCGATCTGGCGCACTACATCCAACTGGAATGGATTCACCTTCGTGCGGCCGGCGAGGAAATCCCAACCCCTGAGCTCGAAGGTGAATGTCCTGAGATTGACTGGAGCCACATCCTCTCTTCGGGTCAGATGGTCCCTCCGGTATCCACGCCAAAGCTCCTGTCCCTTCTCGGTCTCGATCGCTTGCCGGGGGATCAAAGTCCTCTGACGCGCAACGTAGCCCTGCCCGGGAGAGTTGCTCTCGTCGCCGTGCCGTTCCATGCCACCGACAACTTTGAGACCGGAGTTGAGACAGGGACTTGGGGTTGGTCAGATGCTGACTGGGAGCGACCCTTGGCACGTCGTCGAATTGAAGCGCTCACTCCTGGGCAACCTTTCCTCCTCGTCCTTGAAGAACCAGAGGCCTCCCAGTCCATTCATGGCCTAAGAGCTCCACGGACGTATCGCAAGGTGGCTGCCGGCTACGTGGCGGGTGGCGCCGATGAAGGCACTGAACCCATCTTGCGAGACAGTTCGGCCCCGATGCGAATCAGAATCGACTTCCAAGTTCTCGCCGAGGATGTCCCCATGGATTTCTTAGGTGTGCGAAACCGGGATCTTCTCGAAACCTACAAGGATGGGCTCCCTCACGACGGCGACATCAGCTGGTCTTCTGCCGATTTTGGTCAGTTAATCGCCGACCTCCAGGCCTTTGGTGAAGTTCTCACCCCGAGTAAGTGGAAGGAGCCCGGCGACCAAGACGAGATCCCTGGCGGAAGCCTTCAGCTCGATCGGCGAATTACCACAACGATTCGAACCGAGAGTTTCCGGAAGGATCTCTTCGGTACCCGAAACACGGCTGTGTGCGCGCTCTGTGGCCGAACGCTCTCAGTGAAGTTTCTCTGGGCCTCGCACATCAAACCGCGATCGGCTTGCTCCATGAGGGAGAAGGCTGATGTGAACGTGGTGATGAGCAACTGCCTTCTGGGGTGCGATCAACTGTACGAGCGTCGGATTGTCGCGGTCGGACCCGACGGCATCATTCGTCTCGCCAACCTCAACGCACTACCTGGCGTCACTCCGGAGCAAGTGAAGGCCTTCGTCGAGGAAATTGGCGTGAAAGTCGGTGAGCGCTGTTCAGTGTTTGGGCCTCACAATCAGCACTACTTCGCGTGGCATCTTTCACACAGCGGAGCTCTCGAGAACTGAAGGCACCAACTCGCACTGGCGCTAGCAACGCCTGAGAGCAACTTTTCCTCGCGGCCATCGGGCTGATTCCGAATCTCGTTCGCTGGAGCATCATCTTCGACCCCCGTGCGCCGTCGATAGATGCAGCAACGTGTTCGTTGCCACCTCGGCGGTGCCCTTCGGTCGTTAACGCTTGGGATCGATGGCCAGATTTGGATGACGTTCAGGCCGCACAACGTGCGATCGCAGACGCTGCGCAATTGCGTTGCTATCCCGTTGCTATCCTCGGCACTTCCGCCGGAGCGAGGGGGCTCGAAAAACCTGAACTTTTCAAGGGTTTCGTGGTGCGGGCGGAGGGATTCGAACCCCCAACCTTCTGATCCGTAGTCAGATGCTCTAATCCGTTGAGCTACGCCCGCAAGGCACTGCATCCACCCATCGAAATGGGCGGAGCACCATGTTAG
>Ga0164296_1006154_pt1 | contig 10265 bp, 9 predicted proteins | sample GEODES057metaG_FD_113533 | JGI IMG/M metagenome (GOLD analysis project Ga0164296, IMG submission 113533) | Dystrophic lake water microbial communities from Trout Bog Lake, Wisconsin, USA - GEODES057 metaG | ecosystem: Environmental > Aquatic > Freshwater > Lake | place: USA: Trout Bog Lake... | reverse complement strand
TGCGCAAATCGCTTTCGCAAATAATGAAGAAGAAACCGGAGAAATGATAACCGGAAGAATTACTACTTCAGATAATAAACCTGCAGAAGGTGTTACGGTTGTTTTAAAAGAATCTTTAAAAAATAAAGTTGTTGTTACCGACGAAGATGGTAATTTTTCATTCAATCATATTGCTTCAGGTAATTATGAAATTGAAATATCTTTTGTTGGATATGAAACGATTCATCAAAAATTAATGGTAGAAAATAACAAAAAAATCAATCTCTCTTTTCAACTAAAACTTTCGCAAAAGCAATTACAGGAAATAATTGTAACATCAAACAGATCAGTCAATCAAAAAGCTGTTACCATCAGCAAATCAAATATTGCATTAAAAGATTTACCTCAATCTGCAACAATGATTGATAAAAATATTTTAGAACGTCAACAGGCATTAACAATTGGCGATGCATTAATGAATGTGAGTGGTGTATATGTAATGGGCACTACCGGCGGTTATCAGCAAGAAATTGGTGCAAGAGGCTATTTGTTTAACAGCACCAATACTTTTAAAAACGGAATGAAATATAATAACAGTATAATGCCCGATTTAAGTGCAATTGAACGATTGGAATTTTTAAAAGGAAGTACGTCGCTATTGTATGGCAATGTTACTGCAGGTGCTATTATGAATATTGCAACAAAAAAACCTTTGTTTGAAAAAGGAGGCGAAATTTCTTTTCGTGCAGGTAGTTATGATTTTTATAAACCAACTGTAGATATGTATGGAAGTGTGGGCGATAGTAAATCTGTTGCATACAGAATAGTAAGTTGTTATGAAAAAGAAAGAAGTTTCAGAGATAGTGTTTCTGCAGAACGATATTATATCAATCCATCTTTTTTAATTAAAGCGGGAAATAAAACAGAAATATTGGTTGAAGGAGATTATTTAACCGATAAACACACCGTTGATTATGGTTTGGGAGCAGTGAATTACAGCATCAATAATTTATCGCGCAATACGTTTATCGGTGCAAAATGGAGCAATGTAAAAGCAACCGAAAGTAATATTACTGTTACCACAACACATCATTTAAATAACAATTGGCAATTACAAAATATTTCAGGATTTTATAATTACACTTCCGATCTATTCGGTACAACAAGACCCGATGATGGCGGTGGTGCAGCCATTCAAACAAATGGCAATTGGGTTCGTGGTGCGCAGCATACCATTATTAATGAAGTATATTATCAAACGCAAATAAATGTAACCGGAAAATTTAATACAGGTTCTGTAAAACATCAGGTATTGTTTGGTGCTTCATCAGATAAATTACAAACCAATACTTTGGCGTATAATTTATTAGCGGTATATGATTCCATCAATGTATTTAATTTAAATAAATATCCGCAACGAACCGATATTCCAACACTCTCAAAAAATACTAACACGCAAGCACCGATTATTACAGTTGCCGCTTATGCACAAGATCTGGTAAGTATTACCGATAAGCTGAAACTATTAGCAGGATTGCGTTTCAGTTATCTTCAATCTATCAGCAATGTTTATACATATTCATCTAATGCAACAACAACATCATCTGTTTTTGCGCACCCTTTTTCACCAAGAATAGGATTGGTTTATCAACCTGCTTATAATATTTCCTTATTTACATCTTATTCAAATTCATTTACTACCAATACAGGAACAGATACTACAGGCAAAGCATTACCGCTTTCATTCATCAATCAATATGAAGCAGGTTTTAAATCTGATTTGTTAAAAAAACTTCTTTCAGTAAATATTACTGTGTATCAAATCGTTAATAGTAATTTGGCGCAAATGAGTTTGTATAATGGCAATACCAATACTAACATTAAAGAATTAGCAGGAGAAGTAACCAGTAAAGGTTTGGAAATAGAATTGGCAACAAAACAAATCAACGGATTTAATTGTATGGCAGGTTACAGTTACAATGATTCGCGTTATACAAAAAGCAATACGTATTTTATAGGAAGTAAATTGCAATATGCACCGGCTAATATGGTTAATGCAAGTGTTTATTATAATTTTAATAAAAAACTAGACGGATTGAGTATTGGATTGATTGGCATGTATGTTAACGGAATGAATGCAGGGCGAGTGCCAAGAGTTAACCCAACAGCAGCACAACAAAATTATGCATTAATTCCATTGCCAAATTTTGCACAAGTTGATGCAACAATACGATATGCGTTTAAAAATTTATTGTTAAGCGTAAAAGCATCGAACTTATTTAATGTGTTAGGTTTTTATGCACATGAAGATGGAAGCATTAACCCGATTGCGCCAACGCAATTTGCTGCAACCATTGCCTGTAAATTATAAAGTACAACGGCACTTATAATGTGCCGTTTATTTTTGTTTTTGATTTGTGGATAAATCAAACCTAATAAAGAATAGGTAAGCTTAATTTTGTATCAAAATAAATTCCTTTTAGGTTAGGATATGAAATACACACAAACATCTTTAGATAAATTAGAAGATATTTTAGGCGAAAGTGAATATACGATCCGTTATGAACGCGGTACTTTTCAAAGCGGCTGGTGTTTATTGGAAGCAAAGAAAATTGTAGTGCTGAATAAATTTTTAGATATTGAAGGGCGCATCAATACTTTAATGGAATTGATTCCTCAACTCAATATTTCTTTCGATAAATTAACACATAGCAGCCAAAAACTCTATGAAGAAGTTGTAAGTAAAGTGCCACTTTCGACAGAATAATCTTTCATATTTAATTCACAAATAGAGTACGTATTTTTGAAGAGTGAGTTATCCATCATTGCACATTATATTTTTGGGAACGGGCACCAGCAGCGGTGTTCCGATGATTGGTTGTGATTGCGAAGTATGCACTTCTACCGATAAAAAAGATAATCGTTTGCGCAGCAGTATTATGGTGCAATCTCCAACAACAACATTTGTAATTGATACCACACCCGATTTTCGTTATCAAATGTTGCGTACCAAAACAAAACATATTGATGCAGTTGTTTTCACACATGCACATAAAGATCATATTGCAGGATTAGATGATATTCGTCCGTTTAATTATTTTTCTAAAAAGCCGATGGAATTATATGCGAACAGTTTAACAGAAGAAGCTTTGCGCAGAGATTTTTATTATGCTTTTGCAGAAAAAAAATATCCGGGTACTCCCGAAATAAATATAAATACCATTGATGAAAAACCTTTTACTGTTGGCGATGTTGAATTAATACCCATTTTGGTTTGGCATTTAAAAATGCCGGTGCTTGGTTTTCGAATGGGTAATTTTACTTATATTACAGACGCAAACAGAATTGATGATAAAGAAAAAGAAAAGATCATCGGCTCGGAAGTATTGGTGTTAAATGCGCTGCGCAACGAAAAACATATTTCGCATTTTACTTTAGATGAAGCAGTGCAATTGGCAACAGAATTAAAAGTGCCGAAAGTTTATTTTACACATATCAGTCATCAATTAGGTAAGCACGAAACAGTTAATAAAAAACTTCCCCCACATATTCGTTTGGCTTTTGACGGATTAACCATCGACATGCATATATAACTCCTTTTATTATTCAACCATTAAAAGTTGTTTATGAAAAGGATCATGAAAGAGTATTTTACTTTCAGCAAGAAAGAACGTATTGCTGTAATCATTCTATTGTTTTTAATAGTAGCCTTTTTAACAGCCCCATATTTCTTCGAAAAAGAAAAGAAGAAACTTGCCATTAACACGCAATTACAAGAGCAATTAGAAAAGTTACAACAAGATGATGCCCTTGATTCATTAAAAAAGCAGGAAAGCTTTATTGATACCAATGCTGCTGATGTAAATAATGCGACTTTATTTGTATTCGATCCAAATACAATTGATGCCATAGGATGGAAGAAATTGGGATTGCGTGATAAAACCATTGCTACGATTTTAAATTATAGAAATAAAGGCGGCAAATTCAAAAATGCAGAAGATATAAGAAAAATATGGGGAATGCAACAGGAAGAAGCTGATCGGTTAATGCCGTTTATTCAGATAGTATCTTCAATAAATCAGGATAGTTTTAATCGATCGAAGAATATATTTTCACAGAAAAAAAGTATAAACACTCCAGTAGATATTAATACCGCTTCGGTTGAAGACTTGATGCAATTGCCAGGCATCAATCGCTCATTGCCCTATCGAATCATTAATTATAGAGATAAGATTGGAAGCTTTGTAAGTCTCCAACAAATTAAAACAACCTACGGCATGACAGATTCCATCTATCAATCTATTCTGCCATTTTTAAAGATTGACATGAACACCATTAAAAAAATAAACATCAATACTGCATCTGAATATGAGTTGAGTTTGAATCCTTATATCAGCAGAGATATTGCCAAAGCTATTGTCATTTATAGAAATCAACATGGCAATTATCAATCAATTGAACAACTAAAAAAAATTGTATTTATCAATGAAGAGATGTATCAAAAAATACTACCTTATCTGACAATAAATCTGTAAAATTAAATTTGGCAGGATAATTTATAGGTCTATTTTTGTGTAACTAACAATTGTTAGTTTTTGGCCTCATAAACGATTGTATACACAATAAGAGTCCGGCAATACTGACGGACTCTTATCGTAAATTACCTGAACATGAATTTTGAAATAAGTGAATTGACAAAACAAGTTGCACAAACCGCTAAAGATTTTGCCTTACAATATATTAAGCCGAATGTAATGGCTTGGGATGAAGCGCAAGAATTTCCTGTACCTGTTTTTAAAGAATTAGGAAAGCTGGGAATGATGGGTATTTTAGTGCCACATGAGTATGGTGGTGCGGGCTTAGATTATTTTGAATATGTTGCAATCATTAAGGAAATAGCAAAAGTCTGCGGATCTATTGCTTTAAGTGTTGCTGCGCATAATTCGCTTTGCACTAATCATATCGTCATGTTTGGTAATGTTGAACAAAAGAAAAAATATTTACCTAAGCTGGCTTCTGCTGAATTTATTGGCGCATGGGGATTAACAGAAGCCAATACCGGCAGTGATGCGGGCAATATGCAAACAACGGCAATAAGAGAAGGAAATGATTGGATATTGAATGGTACTAAATGTTGGATTACTCATGGTAAATCTGGTGATGTTGCTGTGGTGATTGCCAGAACAGGTGAGCCAAGAACAAAAAATAATGCAACAGCTTTTATTGTTGAAAGAGGTACCAAAGGGTTTACTGCCGGTAAAAAAGAAAATAAATTAGGCATGCGTGCCAGTGAAACAGCTGAAATGATTTTTGATAATTGCAGAATTACTGATGCACAAAGACTCGGTGAAGTAGGAGATGGTTTTAAACAATCACTAAAAATATTAGATGGCGGCAGAATTTCAATAGCTGCATTAGGCGTGGGCATTGCCAAAGGTGCGTATGAAGCGGCGTTACAATATTCAAAAGAAAGACATCAATTCGATCAGCCGATTTCAAATTTTCAGGGCATTAGTTTTAAGTTGGCAGATATGGCAACTGAGATTATGGCTGCAGAATTATTATTGATGCAGGCATGTGATTTAAAAAATCGTCATCAAAAAGTGACCAAACAAAGTGCTATGGCAAAATATTATAGCAGTGAAATAGCAGTTAAAGTTGCCACAGATGCGGTTCAGATATTTGGAGGATATGGCTACACCAAAGACTTTCCGGTAGAAAAATTTTACAGAGACGCTAAACTTTGTACAATTGGAGAGGGGACAAGCGAGATTCAAAAATTAGTAATTGCTAGAGAAGCATTGCAAGAATAAAGCAATTCTGCAAGTTGGCGATTTTATCTCAATAAACAAATAAGGTTTTTTCCTTTTTTTACAATCATAAAAAATAGTTAGAGTTGCAATAATTATGTATTCCTGAACCGTCCGAAATCCTGTGAAAGATGTTTTCATGAAATAAACTATTTTATGTGTATGATTAAAGTTGCCATTACAGATGACCATGCACTAATGCGGCAGGGGATCATAAATGTATTAAGCAAATCAAAAAATATTCAAATTGTTTTAGAAGCAAGCAATGGATGGGAGTTGATTAATTTAATTGATAAAAACAATCTTCCTGATGTTTTATTGTTGGATATTCAAATGCCACAAATGGATGGCCATGCAACATTATCACACATGCAATTGCATTATCCTTCTGTAAAAGTGATTATGCTTTCTGTTATACAAGATAAGTTTACAGTAAATATGTTAATGCAAAAAGGAGCAGCTGCTTTTATTTCTAAAAATGCGGAAGCAGCTGAATTTATTGAAGTGATTGAAACAATCGCATCCTCTCATGATAAAAATTCACAAAAAAACTTTATTTCAATATTAGATGAAGGAAGAAATGCAGATCTTTCGAATATTCCAACATTATCAACAATTGAAATTGAATTATTAAAATATTGTCCGTCAAATTTAACCTACGAACAGATCGCTGACCTAATGCAGTTAAGCCCTAAAACTTTAGAAAATCATCGATCTAACCTTTTCAAGAAATTAAAAGTGCAGAGCAGATCTGAATTGGCAGCGGCTTCTGTAAAAATGGGATTGGTTTGGTAAATACTAATCGTTGTCTTTACTTCCGGCACTGAAAATATTATCTACTGCGCCACCCAACATCGGAAATTTTTCTTTTACAAAACTGGCAATAGCTTCAACTGCTTTTTTTGCTTGTTCAGGAGTAATGCCTGTTTCTTTTACCAGGCGTTCAATTAATTCATTCATATGATTTGTTTGTCTTTTTTACGATGCTGCAAATTAAACCTACAAAAACAAAAAGCGATGAGAAGTTATTCCCATCGCTTTTATATAATTGAATATTATCTCTGTTAAGCCACTTTCAATAAACTCAGCTTGCTCTTACTAAACATGCGTTCTGCATAATCCAATGTAATTTCTAAATGCGTTTCTCCGGTACCGGGCAATTCAAACATGGCATCGGTTAAAATACTTTCACAAATACTGCGTAAACCCCTTGCACCTAATTTATATTCCATTGCCTTGGTAACCATAAAATTCAATACATCTTCATTAATGGTTAATTCAATTCCCTCTAATTCAAATAACCGATTGTATTGTTTGATTAAAGAATTCTTTGGTTCGGTAAGAATATTTCTCAAGGTCTCAATATCCAATGGATTCAAATAAGTGATTACCGGTAAACGACCCAATAGCTCAGGAATCAAACCAAAACTTTTTAAATCTTGTGCATTTACAAACTGCAATAAATTTTTGCGATGCATTTCCTGCTGGTCTCTGTTTACATTAAAACCAATGGCATTAGTATTCACTCTTCGGGCAATTACTTTATCCATTCCATCAAAAGCACCACCGCAAATAAAGAGAATATTTTTAGTATCCACTTTAATCATTTTTTGTTCCGGGTGTTTTCTTCCGCCTTGTGGAGGAACCAAAACTTCTGTTCCTTCCAACATTTTTAATAATCCTTGCTGTACACCTTCTCCGCTTACATCACGCGTAATCGATGGATTATCTCCTTTACGTGCTATCTTATCAATTTCATCTACATAAACAATACCTCGTTCTGCAGCAGCAACATCGTAATTGCAATTTTGCAATAAACGTGTTAGCATACTTTCTACATCTTCACCTACATAGCCAGCTTCCGTAAATACTGTTGCATCAACAATAGCAAATGGAACGTTTAACATTCTTGCAATGGTTTTTGCCAATAATGTTTTACCGGTTCCTGTTTCACCTACCATAATGATATTGCTTTTTTCTATTTCAACATCATCATTATGTGTTTTTTGAGTAATTCTTTTATAATGGTTGTATACTGCAACTGACAAAACTTTTTTAGCATATTCTTGTCCAATTACATATTCATCCAAAAAGCTTTTTATTTCAGCAGGCTTACGTACTGAAAGTTTGAAGTTAGCTGAAGAATTTAAATTGTCATTCTTTAAATTCAACTCTTGTGCAATGATCTCTTGTGCATGTTCTACACAGTTTTCACAAATATGTCCTTCCTGACCTGCAATCAAGATTTTAACTTCATCTCGATTACGACCACAAAATGAACAATGCAAATGACTTTGTTTAGCCATACTATATATTTTGATTCAACTTGCGTTGAAAATGTCTTACAATTTAATAATTTAATGGCAAAGATTCCACCCAACGGCTTTTTGCTGCCGTTTGTAAAGGTACAATTATTCCATTTCTGAGGATGAATTAATAATAAAAGTATTGAAAATCAATCATTTGGGAGTTAAATTAGATTTTCTTTAAAATTGCATCAACAATACCATAATCCACGGCTTCTTTGGCACTCATCCAGTAATCCCGGTCAAAATCTTTCATAATCTGATCAACTGTTTTGCCACAATTGTCTGATAAAATTTTAGCGCCAATGTCTTTGGTTTTTTTCATTTGCTCAGCCTGAATTTCAATATCCGCAGAAGTGGCCTGATAATATCCGCTGATGCTTGGTTGATGTATCATTACTTCTCCGTGAGGATAAATAAAGCGCTTTCCTTTTTTACCAGCACTTAATAAAATAGAACCCATGCTTGCTGCCAAGCCCATACAAATGGTGCTGACAGGGGAGGAGATTAATTTCATGGTATCATACATTACCATGCCACTGGTAACAACACCACCCGGGCTATTGATATAAAACTTAATTTCCTCACCCGGTTTATCATTATCTAGTAACAATAATTTGGTTACAATATCTTTTGCACTTTTATCATCTACCACACCCCATAAATAAACGGCTCTTTTTTCGAAGAACAGTTTTTCTACTTTTTTCATCATCATGCCCCCCATTTGTTCTTGCTTTTCTTCCTTTGGGCTTTCTTCTTCGTCTTCCATTCTAAAATTGTTCAGTATATATTTTGATTCGATCATACAATTACGTTTTAATGTTTAATCTTTCTTTTCTTTTCTAGGATTGGTAAACAATACTTCATCAACCAAACCGTATTCTTTAGCATCGGTGGATGTCATCCAAAAATCTCTATCGCTGTCTTTTGCAATTTGCTCTATATCTTTTCCTGTGTGATAAGCTGTGATGGCATATAATTCCTGCTTTAATTTTTTAATTTCTCTGGCAGTAATTTCAATATCCGTTGCTTGTCCGCCAATAGCACCACTTGGTTGATGCATCATTACACGGCTATGTTTTAAAGCAGTTCTTTTTCCTTTAACTCCTGCACACAATAATATTTGTCCCATGCTGGCAGCCATACCTGTACAAATAGTACTTACATCAGGATTAATGAATTGCATGGTATCATATACTCCCAATCCTGCATATACACTGCCACCTGGACTATTTATATACATTTGAATATCTCTTGTACGGTCAACACTTTCTAAAAATAATAACTGTGCAGTAATAATGTTGGCAACATAATCATCGATGCCCTGCCCTAAAAAAATAATTCTGTCCATCATTAATCTGCTGAACACATCCATTTGTGCAATGTTGAGTGGTCTTTCTTCTATAATATAAGGAGTAAGACTGGTTGGATTAAAATGTGCCTGATATTTATGCAAAGTGGCACTGCTGATGCCTTTATGTTTGATTGCATATTTTTCAAATTCTTTTCCGGTATTCATCTAAAATTATTTATGCGTTGAAGATAAGTGATTTGATGTTTCAAATATTATGCAAAGAATTCTTTGCGCCAAAATAGCAGTTTTAGAATAATTATTTACTATTCAGGAAAAAAAGACTCAAAAAATCGAACAAAATAAACATCCTGCCCGTTTATTGATTCGTATGTAACTTTGCAAGCTTAATTTTAATTAAGATTTACAGAACATACATTCAAGCTTTGTTATCAATATTGCGGCTCTCTAAAATGCAAGGCCACTTGAGCAACACACTTTTGCCACAGTGCCTTCAGTTGATAATCGAATTACTTGAAAGGATTTTAAAGAAAGTTGAATAGAATTACGTCTGATAAAGTGTGCGACGCAACTCAATCTCAACCATTGTACAGAAGTTGGTTTAATAAAAATAAATGACTAATAAAGTAGCTGTTTACCGGAAAGAACATTTTAATGCAGCACATCGTTTGCATAACAATGCATGGAGTGATGAAAAAAATGCAGCTGTGTTTGGATTATGCAATAATAAAAATTTTCATGGTCATAACTATGAATTAACAGTAAAAGTAATTGGCGAACCGAACAAAGAAACCGGTTTTGTGTTAGACATGAAAATATTGAGCGATTTAATTAAGGAAGTAGTATTAGACAGATTTG
>Ga0164296_1006153_pt1 | contig 10265 bp, 13 predicted proteins | sample GEODES057metaG_FD_113533 | JGI IMG/M metagenome (GOLD analysis project Ga0164296, IMG submission 113533) | Dystrophic lake water microbial communities from Trout Bog Lake, Wisconsin, USA - GEODES057 metaG | ecosystem: Environmental > Aquatic > Freshwater > Lake | place: USA: Trout Bog Lake... | reverse complement strand
ATTAGTCCGCAGATCTTTAACTTAATCAAAAACGCATTAATGGATCCAGAAATGGAGAACTTACCGACTGATTATCAAGCTGGGCTTGATTTTAACATCAAAAAAACCAGCAAAGGTGGTTATGCAGACTACAACACTAGTACATGGGCACGTAAAGAAACTGCTCTTAACGCTGACGAAACTGCAGCTATTGAACAGTTTGGTTTATATAACCTAGCAGACTTCTTACCTAAGAAGCCCAGCGAAGTAGAACTCAAAGTTATCAAAGAAATGTTCGAAGCATCAGTAGATGGTCAACCATACGATCCAGATCGTTGGGGTGCGTACTACAAGCCATATGGCTTAGAAGTCAAAGGTGGTGCAACGCCAGCAGTGGCAGATGTAGATGAAGACACACCTGTTCTAACAGCAAAAGCTCAAGGTTATGTTGCACCAAATTCTGGTGCTGTGGCCGCTGACGAAGATGAAGCTCCGGCTCCTACTGCTCCAGCACAGGCCGCGCCAGCTAAACCATCCAGCCAAAAAGCTGAAGATATTTTAGCAATGATCCGTAACCGTAAAACTCAGTAATATAACCTACTAGACAGAACTAACCATTCTGTCTAGTCTTTAATATATGAAATTAATTTGGGCTATTACCGGCGACGAACTTCCATTGGATGTTTGCAATCAAGAATTTGCAGAGCATTGGGTATCAGAATTAAACAAAAGCAATAGCAACAGTTTTAGTTTATCTGAGTCCATGATTAATTTTGATTGCCAAGAAATACTATATACACAAATTAAATTAGTATCTAACACATTAATTTCTAAGTTCAAATTAAATAATTTTGAACAATTTCTTAATTTAGATCTATTAGAACAATCAATTTTAAACAAGTTACACCATGATTGGGTATTAATAGCACACTCCTATCCAACACTACCTACTTTATTAAAGAGTATAGATCCAATTGTTTTTGAAGCATGGAACAAAATAAATAAAATCTTACATAGTATTGAAAATGATTTAAGATTTATATATCATATAGAAAAAAAGGATGGGAAATAAAAAACCCATTTGGAATTGATATTTTAAATTTTAATCGTTGCAACATATCAATAGCATTCTCCCAGCTTGGTCGAAATACTTTTGATAAGTGGTTACATTTTGATAATAATATCAGTGATATAGACACAAACGATTATTCACAAATAGGCGGAGAAGTGCATATAAACGTACATAGACCAATTATTCAAACAGCTCCAATTGAGTATAAAAATTTTTGTACCGATAATAATATACCAACAGTTGGGCCAAGGTTAAATTTAGCAAATTTTACCGATTACGAAATAAACATAGCAATGATAAGAAAACTAATTATTAAAAATTCTAATATCAACAACAATTTAATTGTATTTGAAAATAATTAATGATGAATCAAATAAATTCCATTGGCTTTGCTCTTGACCCTACTAATGTACCTAGCTTTCTATTAGATTGGGAATTGACTAAGTTATGTAATTTAGATTGCTCTTATTGTGTTTCTGGTATAGACGGTGGGCACGACAATACTACAACCCATCCACCTTTGAACGAGTGTTTAAAATCAATTGATTTTATGTATGACTATGTTGATCTGTACATGCAATATAAAAAGCCGAGTCAAAGAAAAGTTATATTAAATGTTTACGGTGGAGAAAGTTTGTTTCACCCAGACATAGTAGAAATATTACAAGAATGCAGATCTCAGTACAAACCATATCAAAACAATTGGCATTTAACTATTACTTGCACTACTAACGGAGTAGTCGGGAAGAACCAATGGGAACGAATAGTTCCGTTAATTGATGAATTTAGCGTTAGCTATCATGCAGAAAACTTACCAAAACAAAAACAGCAATATAAAGATAATATACTGTATCTTAAAGAACAGAATAAAAGATTTAAATGTGTTATTATGATGCATAATAACTCTGAGTTATTTGCCGATTCTGAAGACATAATAGAGTTTTGTAAGTTAAATGAATTACGATATGTGGCCAAACCGTTGGATAATTTAGAATTAAACTGGATGTATAATCAAGAGCAGTTTAATAAATTAAAAACATTTTGGATTGATAAAGTATCTAACGCACAAAAAATAACTTATAAACCAATGATAGAGTTAGTCGGGGAAAAAAATAATAGTGTGAGTAGCATACACGAAGGTAGACCTTGCTGCGGTGGAAGAAAGTTAAGTCTAAACGGAGATTTAAAATCAAGTGTAAGTTTTGTTCCGCGACAAGGATTTCAAGACTGGAGTTGTAGTGTAAATTGGTTTTTCTTGTTTGTTCGTCAGGTTAATGGTACTGTATATACTAACAAAGATTGTAAAACTAGTACAACTGGAAAGATAGAACCGTTAGGGCATCTAAGTAAAAGCAATGAAATTATACAAACATTACAAACACAACTTGAAACTTCAACTATGCCTGTTATTAAATGTATTAAGGATATATGTGCCTGTGGATTTTGTGCACCAAAAGCAGAGCAACAAGAAGATTTTATGGAATTAATAAAAAGAAATGTAGTTGTTGACGTTTTTCAAAAATAATAGTATTATACAAACAATAAAGGAAATTAATTATGGCAATCACCAAACCGTTTGATGTATCAAAGTTTCGAAAAAGTATTACTAAAAGTATTGATGGTATCAGTGTAGGATTCAATGATCCAACTGATTGGATATCAACCAACAACTACGCACTGAATTATCTAATCTCAGGAGACTTCCATAAAGGAATTCCAATGGGCAAGGTCACTGTGTTTGCCGGAGAATCTGGTGCTGGTAAAAGTTTTATCTGTTCAGGAAACCTGGTTAAGAATGCACAAGAACAAGGTATCTATGTGATCTTAATTGATACAGAAAATGCCCTAGACGAAGCCTGGTTACACGCATTAGGCGTAGATACATCAGAAGACAAGTTACTTAAACTCAACATGGCCATGATCGACGATGTGGCTAAAATGATCACAGAGTTTGTAAAAAGTTATAAAGAACTACCCGAAGATCAACGTCCAAAAGTTTTAATTGTGCTGGACAGTTTGGGTATGCTACTAACACCGACTGATGTAAATCAGTTTGAAGCGGGCGATCTAAAAGGTGATATGGGTCGTAAGCCCAAGGCCTTGACTGCCTTGGTTCGTAACTGTGTAAACATGTTTGGCTCCTTAAACATTGGGTTAGTGGCCACTAATCATACCTATGCGTCACAGGATATGTTTGACCCCGATGACAAGATCTCGGGTGGACAAGGTTTTATTTATGCCAGTTCAATTGTGGTGGCTATGCGTAAGTTGAAACTTAAAGAAGATGACGATGGCAACAAGATTTCGGAAGTTAAAGGTATTCGTGCTGCTTGTAAAATTATGAAAACTCGTTATGCCAAGCCATTTGAATCGGTACAGGTTAAGATTCCTTATGAAACAGGTATGAATCCTTACTCGGGCTTAGTTGACCTGTTTGAAGGTAAAGGTCTACTGGCCAAAGAAGGTAATAGTTTAAAATACACACTAACAGATGGCACAGTTATTAAACAGTTCCGCAAAGCCTGGGAACGGAATGAAGATGGATCGTTAGATCGAGTTATGACAGACTTCACAGCCAATCCACATCAGGTTGTTGAAACTATAACAGAAGAAGCAACAGAATAATTAATGGATCCACGTATTGTTAAAGTTATCCCTATAGAGGAACATTTCTCAATTACGTGGAGACTAACCACTAGGTGTAACTATGATTGTATGTACTGCCCTACCAAGTGGCACGACATAACCAGTCGCCAACATACCTTAGCTGAATTACAACAGTATTGGAAAGATATATATTCTAAATCTCAACATAAAAATTTAAAATATAAAATTTCATTTACCGGCGGAGAATTAACCAGCAATCGAGATTTTTTACCTTTTGTTGAATGGCTTAGAACTAAATATCAGGACAGCATATTTCAAATTCTAGTAACTACAAATGGTAGTGCCACAACCAGGTATTATACTCGAATGTTTGAATATGTTGATAATATTTCATTTAGTGTACACTCAGAGCACATCGATGAACAAAAGTTTTTTAATATGATTAGAGATATTAAAATCTCTATACCAGATAAAAAATTTATACATGTAAATATCATGAATGAGTTTTGGAATCAAAATAGAATCAATGCATACAAACTGTTATTAGAAAATTTAGGAGTTAGTTATAGTCTAAATGAAGTTGATTACAGTCTTAGAACAAGAGAAAACCCAGTAATTAAAGGTAAGTTAAATCTTGAAATTTGAAAATCATCCGTACTGTAATTGCAAAATAATGTTAGACAATAATGAAACTTATCGCATTAATGCAAACTGGATGCATAATGAAAATATAGATAACTGGAAAGATTGGGAATGTTCGGCTGGACAACAAAGAATTTTAATTGAAGCAGATCTTACAGTATACAGTGGAGAATGCTTAAACGACCTATTAGGAAATTTAGCCACAGGTTGGGCATTATTTGATAATCCCACAACCTGTCAACAGCCCAGGTGTACAGGATGTACAGACGATTTAATCGTATTTAAAAAGGAAAAACAATGAGTATAGATGTAGAAGTATTAAGTGAATTATACACTATAATGAAACAGTATGTCCCTAGCAAGGATCGTCAAGAAGCAGCCGACAACCTAATGAGCGTTATGGTCGATATGCTAGGCGATCAAGAGTTGCGAGAATTTGGCGCTACTGATAGCGCACTAAAACGTGCTCTTAAAGAGTATTCAGCTGACGACGATGATGATAACGAAGGCAATATCGACGAGTGGTAAACAATTATTTTCCTATTAGCACCAAGACAGCCTGTAAATTAAAGTGGGGCTGGAGTACTCTTTATCTTAATTCTGGTGAAACCGCTTCTTGTCATCGAGCATCATTTAGTCAATTAACACCGGACAACTTTGACAATTTTCACAACACAGAAAATAAATTGCAGGCACGCAATTTAATGCTTGACGGTCGTTGGCCCACCGGCGGCTGTGAATACTGCAAAGGAATTGAAACCCAGGGCGGATACAGTGACAGAATGTTACATAATTCTATTCCGGGTCTATATCCCAATGACCTAACCCTGGTCAAAGTAACTCCTTCTATTCTGGAAGTATACTTTAATAATACCTGTAATTTATCTTGTCTATATTGTAATCCTGGTCTGAGTTCTAGTATAGATCAAGAGTTTAACAAATTTGGTAGCTTTAATAAAAATGGGGTAGAATTATTCCCGCTGGCAAAAAAGAATATAGACGAACTAGAACCAAAATTTTGGCAGTGGATGAAAAATAATTTTGTGAATCTAGAAAGATTTCATTTTTTAGGTGGAGAGCCATTTTATCAAAAACAATTAGATACACTTATTAATTTTATACAAAACAATCCAAATCCCAAGTGCGAATTTAATATAGTAACAAATCTCATGATTTCTAATGATATATTAGTTGATAAAATTGATAAATTTAAACAATTAGTAGCAAAAAGAAAAATCAAACGAGTTGAAATTACTGCCAGTATTGACTGTTGGGGTGCTGAACAAGAATATGTAAGATACGGATTAAACTTAGACACATGGCAAAATAATTTTGAATATTTGGTAAAACAAAAATGGATCAAGTTAAATATTAACCAGACTATATCTGCACTAACAATTAAAACTATGCCAGATTTAGTTACGAAATTAAATAATTGGCGAGGAATAAGGACAGTTGGTCATTACTTTAGTGTAACAGAACCTGGACCCAGTTATATGAGACCAAATATATTTGGTCCTGGTGTGTTTGACAAAGACTTTGAACATGTGTTAAACTTAATGCCTAATACAACTACAGATGATCAGAGAGCTGTTCAATATATGACAAGTATAGCAAATGAAATCAAATCAACCCTGATTAATCACGTTGAAATTGGTAAATTGTTTACATTCTTAGACGAAAAAGATCGTCGACGCAATACCAATTGGCGTAGCGTATTTCCCTGGTTAACCGAGTACGAAAAATATGTGGTATAATAAAATTGTTGCAAACTTAGGTGAAATTCCTGCTTTCATTGAATACTATGAGCAGGAACTTGCAGCAGCCAAGGCAGATATTAAAATACGTGGCAATGTAGAAAGAGCCTTGAGTAATTTGCCTGGCGAAACTGAACACCGTTTTAATCAATTACAGGAAATAGAAGCAGTATTAGAATACCTAAATATACAGTTACGTCGTATCAGACAAACTCACTATAAAAAATATCTTGAAGCCTATGCCCGTGCATTAACGTCACGTGATGCTGAAAAGTACGCCGAAGCCGAAGATGAAGTCATCGACATGGAAACTATTATCAACGAAGTAGCATTACTGCGTAACAAATGGTTAGGTGTTATGAAAGGCATTGAAAGTAAAAACTTTATGCTGGGTCACGTGGTTCGTTTAAGAACTGCGGGTATGGAGGATATTGTAGTATGATAGACTTTAGAGAACGTGCCCAACAACTACTTGATGAATTTAACCTGTGCATACAGGCCCGTCCTAAGCATAATGCTGTAGACGTGCAGTTAGAAAAAGATAGTGTAGCCAAATGGGCATATCATTTAAACCATCAACTTGGTTGGGGATCTGACCATGAAATAGCCGAAGCCTGTCATCAACTTGAACCCAGACTTCAACAGTTGAAAGAAAAATTAGTTATGGAAATATTACAAAATGGATCTATTTAAAAACCCTGCTGATAGTCATAATCATAGTTTATCAATATTAAACTATCTCTATGTTTACGATGACTTTATGGACAGTTTAGAAGTAGTAGCTGACATGGGCTGTGGATCGGGCCTAGACATTCGATGGTGGGCCACTAGAGAAACACGTGATGATCCACCGGAGCCACACAACTATCTTTGCTATGCTGTAGACTCGAAACCCGACATACTTGAACCTGAAGTAGCCGAGATACCTAATGTGGTTTCTATAGTTGGAAATTTTGAAACAAGAGTAATACCCAGACAAGTGGATCTAATGTGGTCGCATAACACATTCCAGTATGCCATTAATCCAATGGCAACGCTACGAGTCTGGAACGAAACAATGAACTACAACGGTATGTTAATATTAACAGTACCGATGTATCAACGATATCAGTACAATAGATTAAAAACCGTTGCTGCAAATGGCTGTTATTACAGTTACAATATCTGTAATCTTATGTATATGCTGGCAGTAAACGGATTCGACTGCAGGGATTGCTACTTTGATATGCAGGAAAACAGTCCATGGATCAGTGCAGCAGTGTATAAAAGCCCGCACGCACCATTGGATCCGGCTACAACTACCTGGCACGATCTAGTAGATCTCAACTTGGTAAATGACAGCGTGGCCATAAGTTTAAACAAATACGGTTATGTTGCTCAAGAAGAACTACTATTTACTTGGTTAAACAAGGACTGGCGTTGGGCAAAGAACTAGTGCATCGCTGGTAAATACATTACTATGTCAGATATACGCAAACTTATTAACATCATTGAAAATATAGAACATCTTGGAGAAACTCCTGAGCAAGTACGTTCTGAAATTGAAACTAAAATTGAAAAAATCCCCGACGAGGGAGATTTGCGAGATGTTTTAAAATTTACCAATAGATACACTATCAAAGGCGATGTCACAAAGTTTGCAACCTTGCGTAACTATAAAGACATGGTAAGCGGTGTGATTTTACAAGCACTGGCAGATGCTGATATTAATGAATCTGACGTTAAAAAATTCTTAAAAAAATTATCCAAAGACGGGATTTTGAATTCTGGTCTGTTGCTGACTCCGCGCAAGGTTCACAGTTATGAAGACCTAATTGATCCTGCTTACAAAAATATTTTTGACTCCATAAAAGTGGATTTATTTCAAAAAATTTATGGCAAAATGGGCGAAATGGGAGATGTAGGCAAGGGCGAATACATGTTAGATATTATCAGTCCAACTGTTAATCGTCGCGGAGCGCCAGGAGACCTAGACATTAACGGCACAAAAGTCGAACTCAAAGCCGGAGAAAATGGCCGTCTTGGCCCAGCTGGTAGTATGAGCTTGGCTGGAAGGTTCCAGCGAGAGTTTCTTCCTGTTGTAAAAAAACTAATGCCAAACAAAGTTAGATTGATTACCAGCCCAACTGAATTCAATCTAAAACAAAACATGTCTTATTTTTCAGAGTTTTTTGAAACAGCTAAAAATGTTAAAGCAGCATTAACAGTTATGTTACAGATGCATTATCCTGACTACAATGTCAAGCAGATAGTCGATGCTGTAGTAGATGGATCCGGAAACATTAACGGACAAAAGCTCAAAGAACAAATGCTCAAAGCATCTTATTCATCGTATAAAGACGCAAAAGATTTTGATGGCGTTATTATTATGGATTCTGCTATAACCAAATTTCTCTACATTGAATCGCCAGATGACATGGTGGCCGTTGCTGGATCAGTTAATGTTGCTTTTCCAAGTTGGACAGATCAGCAGAGTAATTGTATGAAAATCACATTGTCTAAGGGCGGTCGCAGTATTGGAACAGGCGATAAACCCACTGGTTTAGACGCAGAACCCATAGCCAAGCCCAAGGCGCCGGGAACATCAATGAGTGCTGATCAAATCAGTAGACCAGGGCGCAGGGCTGAGCCACGCACCAATGTTGCTAAAAGTGTAGACCGCAAACGACGTTAACCTTAAAATAATACTTTTATAAACACTAAATATTACTGCAAGAAATCATTTATAGTTCAATAAATACAGTATAAATCCCCTTAGGAGAAACAGATGAACAACCCCCAAAAAATTCGCTGGTTAATTGCACACGAGCCTATTAAGCTATTTTTAAGAACAGCTGAAGCTTTTTCCAGCAAAATAGCTGAATTAACCAATGGACAATTTGAAGTAGAAATTTACACTCCTACACAATATTTAGAAAAAATTAACGGATTCAACAAAAATCTTTTTATTTTTACAAAAGACAATGGCCCAATGATGGAGCTAGAAGATGGTAACATTGAAATGAGTCAATTACACATTTCAGAATTAGGCAGATATCATAATCCAGATTTCTTTGCGTTAGAACTACCTTTTCTGTTTCGTGATCACGACCATAGTGCCGCAGTATTTGAAGGACCAATCGGACAAAGTTTATTAACAAGTCTTAAAGATCACAGTCCAGCACAAGGCCTGGCATTTACTTACAGCGGTGGATTCCGTTGCATAGCCACCGATGCTCCTATTTCCACAGTAGAAGAACTTAAAGACATGACATTAGCCACTGGCACTAACCCGGTTACTGTTGATACAGTTAATGCTATGGGAGCCCGTGCTGAATCTTTCCCAATCAAAGATCACGTTAAAAAATTCCGTGAAGAAGGATATAATGCTGATGCAGTAGAAACAACTATTCCACGCTACTTGGCTCAATTCCAAGGAACATCTAAACGTAATTTGTTAAACACTAAACACAATATGTTTATAACAACTATTATTGTTAGCAATCAGTTTTGGACCACACTAGACATAGCCACACAAAATGCTTTCCGTGAAGCTAGTTTATATGCCAGCAGACTAGAACGCCAATGGAGCATTGAAGATTCAGATAATTTTGCTGCTAAGAAAGATCACAGTGATATTGGTGTAACTTATGTAGAGCTGGACAAAGCAGAAACAGACAAACTCAAAGAATTAACAGCTCCACTTTATACTAAGTATAAAGATTTTTTCACCGCAGATCTTGTTGATGGAATTATTAGATCTTAATTATTTAAATACAATAAAATTTAAGGGCCTGCATAATCGAGAAATTGATTATGCAGAACTTTTTTTTAATCGTAGAATTCTGGTACTATACTTGCCTAGTTTAATTGTCATGCATGAAAAGTCATGGCATCATCTAAGAAATTATCAAAATAGATGTAGTGATTTTTTAAATATAGGCATTGATGATATTTACAGCATAAGTTCCTCACCGTGGATAATACCTTTTATTCGGGTACCTGCAGAAAATATACTAGCATTACATGACCATAATATGCAATTTTTAACTATGATTAAAAATCATACACAAAGCAATAGAAATATTACTGAATTGGCAAAAAATTGGCAGTTTGTAGCAGTAATCAACTGCGGTCAGATTGAAAAAATAATTTTTTGTCCTACTAAAGAAAATGCACCGTTACGGATAAGTATGGCTCAACATAATATATTATATAAATTAGATCCT
>Ga0164296_1006152_pt1 | contig 10267 bp, 7 predicted proteins | sample GEODES057metaG_FD_113533 | JGI IMG/M metagenome (GOLD analysis project Ga0164296, IMG submission 113533) | Dystrophic lake water microbial communities from Trout Bog Lake, Wisconsin, USA - GEODES057 metaG | ecosystem: Environmental > Aquatic > Freshwater > Lake | place: USA: Trout Bog Lake... | reverse complement strand
TGTGTTTTCGAGCTTTCTTTTCCAAAGAGCTTGAGCCATTCGCAACTATAGCGCGACGTGCCCTTGCCCAAACGTGTAAATCGGTTTTGGAGTTTCCTACGTAGTCGAAACAGCCTTTTCCAAACTTTTCTTCAAGTATTTTAGCTTTATGCTCACCAGCAATATTCTTAAATCCATTGCTACCAATAACTTCATCAAAAATATTGAGATGATTTGCAATTGAGTTAGCAATCGAAAAATCTGATGCGGTGCATAAGACCAGTTTACGGCCTTCTGCTCGCTTTAGTTTGAGCCAATTTAGTAGCGCTTCGTTGTAAGGAAGGACTTTAGGGTCTAAGTTTAAGTAAGAAGCTAGCTCACGCTTCAGATGGGCTTTACCTTTGAATAACCAGCAGGGAATATGTAAGCTTTTTATAGGATAATTTCGTATGATGTTCAACGTCGACTCATGGAGCATATCCGAATGGACAAGCGTACCATCTAGGTCGACCACAATAGGAATGGTTGTCATGTGCTGCAAGGAAAATTAAAGATCATTTTGGATGAGCAGAACGTTGGATAATATCCCAACATGTTACTTCCCTTGGCTGTTTATGTCCCACCGATAACTATGATTTCTAGACTAACCCTTGAGTAATCAAATGAGTCGAATGAGTCATTCAAGCTCTTGAGTCGATGGTATTGCTAAATGTCACTCTGTAGTTATGGCTTGTCATCAATGCGCTTAGCTCTTGAAATACTTTGAAGGGCAGCTTCTTTTATATTGATGAGTTTTCTATATAACGCATCACCGTATCGGTCTTGCTCCAGCGGCCCCGTTTCATAATGATGGGTAGGCTAGCGCCAGATGCGAGTAAGTCCTGTGCAGCACCAACCCGGAATGAGTGCCCACTTATTTGACAAACGACTTCGGAGCTTAAGTTAGCTCTCTTGGCTAGCTTTTTGAAGATCCTATTGATATGGTTTGCACTGAGTCTGTCACCTATTGCCCCTGAATTACTTATTCCCCTAAATAGGGCCCCAGAATTTATCACAATGAATTTAAGCCATCTCTCGATGGCATCTGCTGTTTTTTCGGAAACAGATAGCCATCTTCCTAATCCATCCTGATCGGTCTTACTTCGCCTTAGCAGAATCATGAACTTTTTAACCTCACCTGTATTGGATCGCTTTATGTCCTCGACGTTAAACGAGGTTAGTTCGCTTCTTCGGCATAAGGTGTCGTAGGCCAAAAGAAGAAGCGCGCGATTTCTGATATCTCTTAGAGAATTATCACCCCCCGATATCATCTTCTCTAGTACGTCCCTGTTTATACCTTGTGCCTGATGAGATGCTCTTCCTAGTTGGCGATGCATGCGTCTCATCTCAATGACTACTTCTGGATCTTTGGTTGGGTCAGGAAATCGATTGAGTCTATGAATCGTCGATATTCCGGCAATGGCTCTGCGGATACTTGCGGATTTTAGGTTTTCTCTTATTAGAGCATTGATATACGATGATACTGATTCGGGGGTTGCGGGAGTGCTTTCAAGTGCATTCATCTCGCAATGTGCGATAAATCTGACGAAATCAGCTCTATAGGCTCTCAAAGTGGCTGGGGCATAAGCGCCTTCCAGCCTATTTATCGTTTCCTTCAGGATGGTCCTTGATGTAGCATCCATAACTGTCCCCCTTTAGTTGCGCCTAAAGACTAAAACATATCTCACACGATATCAAAGTGATCACAAGTTGTCAAATCAGAGCTGCTCGTGCGCTTATTAATTGGAGTGCTCTTGAACTGTCTAAGAAAGCTGGGCTGGGAGTTGCAACGATTAGGAGGATGGAGTTGGCTGACGGTGTTCCATCAAGCAATGCGCAGACACTTGATTTGGTCCAGAGGACTCTTGAGTCTTTGGGCATTGAATTTATCGGTTCCCCAAATGACAACCCCGGTGTTCGCTTGTTAACTAAACGCAACGAAAGCTGAAATGCCCATCAATAAATCCAAACGCTCTGGTGGGCCTAGAACAGCAGAAGGTAAGGAAGTTGCTTCGCGTAATTCACTGAAAACGGGTGCTTACAGTCAGGTGATTGTCCTACCTGGAGAGGATCCATCTGATTTTGATGAACTCCAACAGTATTTCTATGTTGACTTCAAGGTTCAGAGCGCTATTGAGATTTCTTTAGTAAATGACTTGGCAGCCATTGCATGGAAAAAGATGCGGCTTCAACGTCTGGAGCAAGAACACACAATTAATCGGCTAAAAACCCCCATCGCAGAGCATGAGTTAAAACAGGTCAATTTTGTTGCTCCGCCTGACGCGCTTGCTTTGATTCTTAATCAGTCTGTTGGGGATGAACACGATATCAAGGCGTTTAGACGTTACTCTAAACGTATCCAGGAGATGCTGAAAGAGAAGCCTTCGCTTCAAGAGTTTAAAGCGCTCAAAGATGAACTTCCAGATCTCTTCGATTGGATTATGCAAGAAGCTGAAGATTTAGGGCTTCACGATCCAAGCCCAGAAATTCTCTGGATTTCTAAGGAAACGAGCTACGGGGTCGAACAAGATCTGCTCGAAAAAACCCTTGAGCAAATCCTTGATTATATAAGTCCTTACCTGTGGGTGTTTGATCACAAGAAAGAGATAGAGGAGGCAAAAGACCGTATTCGCGACGAGCGCCTTTTGAGCTTGATGCGAGTGAGCGAATCCGCTCGAGCTTTTGGGGATCTGACCAAATCATTTTATCGAACGCTTACAGAACTCAGAAAGCAGCAAGATTGGCGCCGAAAACATAGCGCTATCGATGTGACGCCTATGAATCCCAATGATGATACGGCTGCCCAGATTGAAGGTGAATCATGAGGATCAGCGATCATCAGCGTGCTGTGATCTTGACTGCAGTGGAAGAAACATTTGGTTCAGGTGCTAAGGTTTGGCTGTTCGGATCCAGGGTGGATGACTCCAAGCGGGGAGGGGATATTGATCTCCTCATCAAGACGGATCTAGTCGATATCGAACAATTGACGCGTGCTGAAATCGCCTTGCTGGCAACACTTAATCGACAGTTGGGCGAGCAAAAAATAGATATTCTCATAGATTACCCCACGAAAAATGTGAAACCGCCAATCTATCAAATGGCTCTTGAGCAAGGGGTAAAATTATGAGTTTGGAGATTGGTTTGTTGCGGCTACAAGATGCTTGGCGTGAATGTGAGCGTCATGCACATTACCTTGGGCGCGCCCTAGTGGGTCTGTCGCCCATTCTGCCTATGTCCGGTGAAGGTTTTGGAAATCTTACTGATGAGCACGTTCAAGTTTTGGATCAATTCATTTTGCGGTTCACGAAATTGCAGGATGCGATGGGAAATCGCCTCTTCCCAGCCATCCTTCAGTGTCTTCAGGAGCCCTATGAGGACCGCTCGGTGCTGGATCGTCTCAACCGCTTGGAGAAGTTGGGTTACTTAAAGTCGGCTGAAGATTGGCAACTAATACGTAATACCCGCAATAAGTTTGCTCATGATTATCCAGACGATTGGGAGCGAAATGCAGTTTTGATCAATGTTGCTACCGATGCGGCTAAGGCTATGTACGAGGTTTTGTTGGGTATAGCTCAACATCTGAAGCGCTGCTATAGCGATCACCACTTAAGTCCGGATTTTCCCGGGATTTGGCCTGCTTGAGGCGCTCTTTCTGGTGTGAGGGTTAAGGCAACGGCTTATTATAATGAAAAACTAATATTCCTTCTCTTTGAGGATAAATCTACAAAACGGACTAATTCTCATTTGGACATCTCTTTATTGATATCCAAAAATCATCGGTCTGCTAATGCCCATTAGCGTCCGTTATCCATTCCTGATATCGTTCTACAATGTTCCATTTATATAACATTCCCCGATGCTGATCCCCGTTATCCTCTCTGGTGGTGCAGGCTCTAGGCTCTGGCCTGTATCAAGGGAAGCCTACCCCAAGCCGTTCATGAAGCTTTCTGATGGTGAAAGTCTTCTCCTCAAAACCTATCAAAGAGCCGCTAACGTTGCGCGAGGGGGCGAACTACTAACCGTCACTAATCGAGATTACTACTTCTTGAGTAAGGATGAGTTTTCACGCCTTAAATGTGACAGCACTTTGAGTGCCTCATTTCTTTTGGAGCCTCAACCCAGAAATACGGCGCCTGCCATTGCCATGGCTGCTTTCCGGGTACAAGACCTTCATGGTCCTGAAGCGCAAATGTTGGTTCTTTCTGCGGATCACTTGATTGAGAACCAGAAAGGTTTTGCCGAGGCCGTTAATCAGGCTTCTTCGCTGGCAGAAAAGAACAAGCTGGTCACCTTTGGTATTGTTCCAAAATCGCCAGAAACAGGCTTTGGTTACATTGAAACAGGAGTAAGTTTCGATTCAGGTTTCATTGTTAAGCAATTCGTCGAAAAGCCCAACCTTCAAGAGGCTGAGGTCTATCTTAAGGCGGGTAATTTTGTCTGGAATTCCGGAATGTTTTGTTTCAAAGCTTCTGTTTTTCTGGATGAACTCCAAAAAACAGCGCCTGAAGTATTTAAAGCAGCTTTCGATTGTTGGGAAAGCCTTCATCTGTCTGACACTCAAGGCCCAATGATTGAGTTTCCGCTCAAAAGCTTCTCTGCCATTCCAAGTATCTCAATTGATTATGCAGTCATGGAATCTTCCAGAGAGGTTGTCGTTGTACCCTCTCAATTTGACTGGAGTGATATTGGTTCTTGGAGTGCCCTTCGGGATCTGGTAGTTCCTGATAGTGATCTTAATCGTGCTATTGGTGAAACCATCTTTATTGATTGTCGGAATACTTTCGTGCAGAGCGAAAGTACGGGACGACTGGTTGCAACGGTGGGTCTTGATGATGTCATGATTGTAGATACACCCGATGCCTTGTTGGTCGTGCACGCCGATCGCGCTCAGGACGTTAAACAGGTGGTGGACGAACTCAAGTCCCAATGCCACGAAGCCTATAAGTTTCATCGAACCGTTGCGCGTCCATGGGGAACCTACACAACCCTAGAGCACGGCCCAAGATTTAAGATTAAACGGATTGAAGTGCTTCCAGGAAGAAGTCTCAGTCTTCAGTTGCATCATCATCGAAGCGAACATTGGATTGTCGTGAGCGGAACCGCTAAGGTGAGTACGGGGGATGAAATCCGTTTAGTGCACACTAATGAATCCACGTATATCCCCGCTGGGCACAAGCATCGACTCGAAAATCCAGGTCTTGTTGATCTTGTTATGATCGAAGTCCAAAGCGGTGAGTATCTGGGTGAGGACGATATTGTTCGTTTTGAAGATGCTTATGGTCGATTTACGGGTGAAGTCGGTTGAGTGTTGAGTCGATCCTTGCAAACTGCCCATCGGGCAGTTTGGGTGCGGTTCTGGATCATCTTCCTGACCCTATCAGTTTTGGAACCAGTGGACGTAGAGGGCTCTTAAAGCATCTGACGCAATTAGAAGTTTTCATCAATGCTCTTGCTGAATTGGAGTATCTGCAGTCTCTATCCAAGAGCGAAGGGGGCATTCTTAGTGGAGATGAGTTTTATCTCGCTAATGACTTAAGGCCTAGTTCAACTCGGTTTGATGATGAGGGGAAGGGTGAACTCACCCAAGTAGTCCTCAAGGCCATTTCGGTTTCGGGTATGTATCCCGTTTACTTAGGCCCAATCCCAACGCCGGCTCTGACGGCGTTTGCCCTTGCGAAGGCTCGAGGGAGTATGATGGTGACGGGAAGTCACATACCCTTTGACCGTAATGGTTATAAGACCAATACGGCTCAGGGTGAACTATTGAAAGTACATGAGGCCCCCATCAACCAGAAAGTTTTGGAGGTACGTGAACGTCTCTATCGAGAATCCTATGCGGAATCCCTCTTCAATCAGAGTGGCCAATTTAAGATAGGTCATATCGAATTACCTCCGATAAACCTAGCAGCAGAAGCCGCTTATATCGATCGGTATGTGAGTTTTTTTGGTGGCTTATCCCTGACAGGGCTTCGCGTTGCTGTTTATCAGCATTCCGCTGTGGGTCGAGATCTTTTGCCCAAGCTTCTAAGTCTCTTGGGGGCAGAAGTCATAGAAATGGGTCGAAGTGAGACATTTGTTCCTATCGATACTGAGAACATGACACAGGATCGGTTAAACGCTATACAGCATCTCTTGGATGAAGTGATTGCTGTGAGTGGCCCTGTCGATGCCTTGGTTTCTACCGATGGTGATAGCGATCGGCCCATGTTGCTTGGTGTGGATCCACATACTCATAAGGCCGAGTTCTTTTTCGGTGATCTCCTGGGTATGGTTACGGCTGAGTTTTTAAAGGCGGATGCTGTGGTTGTGCCCATCACGTGTAATGATGCCGTCGATATTGGACCACTAAAGTCAATCGTTCAAAAGAAGACGCGCATTGGTTCGCCTTTTGTCATATCTGGAATGCTGGAAGCCCAAGAGCTAGGCAAAAAAGCGGTCTGTGGTTGGGAGCCAAATGGTGGATTTCTGTTGGGTTCTGACTTTGAAAGGAATGGCCATTTACTGAAAGCCCTTCCAACCCGTGATGCCATTTTGCCGATCGTTTCGGTCTTAACGTCAGCAAAAGCTCATGGACTTAGCTTGCAGGCTCTTTTCAGAAGGTTACCCCCTCGCTACGTTCAGACGGGATTGTTGAAGGATTATCCTAATAGTCGGAGTAGGGCGATCTTGGTTCATTTCTCTCCTACCGGTTCCAGTTTAAATGAGTATGAGTTTCAGGAAGGGAAGATGGGATATCTGGATGTCCTTTCGATCCCAGAGGAATTGAGAGTCGTGGAAGCGATTCACAGGGAGCTTTCGAGTCTTTTCAGCCCGGCCAGAGGCTTTGCGGAAATTGTGAAGATTAATTACACCGATGGGCTTCGAATCTATTTCGCTAATCGGAATGTCGTTCACATTCGACCATCCGGCAATGCCGATGAACTTCGTATCTATGCTTTGTCAGATGCGCAGGCTCACGCAGATCAGTTAATTGAAGAAGTCGTTAAGCGGGATGGTGTTTTATATGCAATCGAGAAGGTGATTATTGCTTGAGCCATCTTTGCCATGTATGCAGCAAATGTCTGGGAAATGGCTGGTTTCGGCCCAGACTCTGTAAAAACTATTTATTGGTAAAATATACGGGAAAGTTGCTATTGGAGAATCCCGGGCACGAGCTTCATTCAAGGCGAAAGCCGAGTTCAGACCACACTCTTTCCAGCCCTCATAGACGACTACATATCTAAGTCCAACCCTGTGTGAGAGAAATGGCCCCCAATTCTTGGACAGGTGGTTAACTATGTTTCCAAAGTTAAGCCGCCATCCTTTGGTCAGCTAATTTGTAATACACCTGATCGGGCGTTTGCCTGTTCAGGGAATGATGCATGCGCTCTCGGTTAAAGAACTCGAAATCATTTGAGATAGACCGTGGGTCTTCTGCTACGTCACTGTAGCCTCTTAAGTAGATCTCTTCGTACTTCAAACTATGCCACAATCTCTCTAAAAAAACATTGTCGATCCATCGACCTTTCCCATCCACCCCGCTGGTCTTCCCATAAACACCTCCTCGATTAAAGGTGTTGCGACGACCAGATGAATCCGCCCTCGGGTAATTCACGTTGTTCAAGATCGTAACGAAATCCACCATCATCCGGACCTATATTGGACTTGGTTCTGCAGAAAATGCGATTACCGTCTTTGTGATCCCCTGGGGTCTTGGCTGCGGCAAAGACAACCCGTGCTAGAGCACCAAAGGCAATGGATCCCGTAATCCGTTCTGTTGGATCTTTGCCTTGGCTACCTTTGTTGAAATGAGAAATCCCAAGTGCTGCGCAGTTCGGTGCTGAAGCTAGATTCACAAGAGGCTGCAAGCCTCTTCGAACTTCAGCATTCTTATGCGAATCCCCTGGGATCGCAGACACAATGGGGTCAATAATCAGTAGGAGAATGACGCTGATACTTTCAGCCGCTTCCGAAATGGTGCTGAGGTCCGTCGCTGGATCAAAGGCCCTCATATCAGAGTGATTTCTGATTCTCCCTGCAAAGAAGACTCTCGAAAGATCAGCACCTAAAGCCAAGAGTCTCGGTACCAGCGTGTCTTTGGGATCGTCTTCCCCTAAACAGATGAGGACATTGCCTTTTGATGAATAGGTTCCATCGGGCCAATCACCCCCTTGAGTCACAGTTGCGGCCAGTGATACCGCTAATGTGGTTTTACCGGCACCAGGCGCCCCTGCGAGGACATGAAATTTTCCTCTTGCCAGCCAATCCTGCCATAGCTATTGGAAAGGCACAGGTGTGAGGGATGCAGCTCGGATGAGCTCCAGCCTGGGCAGATTGGGCGGTTGGTGCGAAGTAAAGGATCTTTGCGGAGTAGGTGTCTTGGGGATTTTCGTTTGAAGATTCGCCATCATCTCTTCAAAACGCGTTAGTGCCATGACAAACCCCATAACCACAATGGGGTTGAATCCAGACTTGATGATGGTTCTGTATTGAATGAGGCCTCTTATTGGGCAGCAAGTTTGATCGAACGCATAATGCAGTCATTGTTTTGAGCTCCATGTGATTGAAGCCTCATTGTCAGATCGATCATTAGGGATGACGTGTTCGAAAGAGATTAAAAACCTACGCTCTCTCGAACAGGTGAGGTGAGTTCAGTCTGGCGAAGCTTTTTTTGATGGAGAAAAGCAGAAAGATGCATAGAAGTTGGGAAAGCGGCTAAGTGTCAAGCCGTTTCTCGCCTTCTCGCATCCGTGACATTGTGAACCTCGATCATCTTGGAGAGTGCCGCATTGAGTTGCACCATGTTTTCGACTTCAGCCGTAATCTGTAGAACCACAGTTCGTTCAACTGGGTCTGTGACGCTGTTGGTCCGAAGGATATTGATGTGGGTTTGAGTCAGAACGTTATAGATGTCCTTCAATAGCCCCTTTCGATCCAATGCGCTGATTTCAATTTCAACCGGAAAAGCTTCGGGTTCAGAGGCCCAAGAGACTTTGAGCAAACGATCCTGCTTTTCTTCTGGCAGTTTCTTAATATTGGTGCAGTCTTGTCGATGAATGGCGATCCCTCGTCCCAAAGATACATAGCCAATGATGCGGTCACCAGGTGCGGGTTCACAGCAGCGTGCGAAGTGAGTCAGGAGATTCTTGACCCCTTCGATCCGGACTTCATTGTTGGATGGATCAATCTGTAGGGGTTTTTTCGGAATAACCGGAACGGGGTTCGCTTTGGGCCCTGGTTCAAAAGGTTTGAGCGCATTACTGAGTTGTTGCAGGGTGATATCACTTCGCCCTAAAGCCAGCATGACGTCTTCACCTCGAGGGAGATGGAGGTGCTTGGCTAAAAGATCGAGATCGACTTCCTTCAAGCCTTGTTTTTGACGCTCACGATCGAAGATGATTTTTCCAGCTTTTAAATGCCGTTCATGATCTTGCTGACGGAACCAGGCCCTGATTTTGTTGCGGGCATGAGCGGTCTTGATATATCCGTGGTGAGGATCAATCCATCCAAGGCTAGGGCCTCCTTGTTTGGTGGTTATGATTTCAATGCGTTCACCAGATTTCAGGCTATAGGTCAGGGGCACCATCTGGCCATTAACCTTGGCGCCCCGGCAGCGATGCCCCACTTCCGTATGAATGCCGTAGGCAAAGTCGATCGGGGTTGCGCCTTTTCGAAGACGAATTACCTGTCCTTTCGGTGTGAGCACAAAGATCTGATCTTCAAAGAGTTCCGATCGGAACGAATCGAGGATCCCGTGCGTGCCCTCATCGCCTCCTTCAAGGAGTTGCCGAAGCGTGTTGACGTTACGGTCGAGTGCTTGATCCTGCTTGCTGCCTTCCTTATAACGCCAGTGCGCTGCGACCCCGTATTCTGCAAAGCTATGCATATCTTGGGTGCGGATCTGGATTTCAACCGGGCGTCCTTCTTCGCCGATCACCACCGTATGAAGCGATTGATATCCATTAGCCTTGGGATGAGCAATGTAATCATCAAATTCTTTTTCGATATGGAGCCAGTCCCGATGCACCACCGCGAGTACCGCATAACAGGTCGTGACATCTTGAACGATGACCCGGACGGCATGAAGATCATAGAGTTCGTCGAGGGACACATCTTTTCGTTCCATCTTCCGATGGATGCTGTAGATGTGTTTCGGGCGACCAAAGACCCGGGCCTCAATTTCTGTGGCATCCAGCTTTTCCCGAAGCTCCATCATGAAGTGCTGAATAAAACTCTCACGCTCAGCCCGATTCGCGGCCAATGATTTCGC
>Ga0164296_1006151_pt1 | contig 10270 bp, 11 predicted proteins | sample GEODES057metaG_FD_113533 | JGI IMG/M metagenome (GOLD analysis project Ga0164296, IMG submission 113533) | Dystrophic lake water microbial communities from Trout Bog Lake, Wisconsin, USA - GEODES057 metaG | ecosystem: Environmental > Aquatic > Freshwater > Lake | place: USA: Trout Bog Lake... | reverse complement strand
TTTTTTTATTTGAAAAAAAAAAGAAAACCAAATAAAAAAAAAAAAAAAAGAGAGAGGCCCACTGCTAAATATTTTTTATGGGGGGTTATATATATTTATTAATAAAAAGATAATCAAACAAACAACAAACAAACAAACTAGGAAAATCAATGCTTTACGCAAAACCATTACCTAAATCCGTGCAAGATACAAGGCACTTGTATCTCCTAGAACATCAAGGCTTAACCCTTGTGCCTTGTGGGGTTCAACCCGATCTAGCACGCTAGATATCCAATTAAGGGCCGTCCTTGGCGCGGGTTGATTATTTATTACCATTCGCCAGCACAAGGATCCCAACCTTCAAGACCGCCAATGGGGTCCCAATGAGCCATACGTTCCGCTTCCAGTCTCGCGTTATATACTTCATCCTCTAAAGTTTCTTTGTGCGCCTTGGCTTCCGCTTTGTAATCGTATTTTTCGTAGTCTTTCATAAATCACCGGTAGGTTTCGCCATTCTATGGCTCATCAGTGCCCGCAACTTTTCGGGCAGACCTACCCCCTAACACTGCTAGTATGGCCTAGCAACCTTGTAATGCTTTGGGTTTTCGGGTTGACGCTTCGCTACCATTCACATGGGGCTAGAACTTGACCGACCATTTTGTAAAAGAGCGCAAGACTCTGACTCTTGCTTTGCGTTCGGCTTGTTGCTGAACATGGATCTATTAGACCACAAAGCACCCAACGTGTCAAGTTTGACAAATCAGTAAAGAAATCCCAAACAGTAAAATGAATTTATTTCATTTAATGTCTTTTCAGACCCCACCCTGGGTGGGAACCCCCTTTGGGGGGTCGGAGTCCCGCGGCCATCCCTTAACACTATTCCACTCACACAAATACCAAAATTTTTTCCCAAAAAATTCAAATCCGACCCCCCACCCCCTCAACTGCTAAATTACCTCCAACACGTAGGGTCCCATCCCACCCAAAAAATTTTTCGCAAAATTTTGAAAACCAAAATATTGACCCGCCCTTAAAAACATGAAACACTGACACCATCTGAGTCTTGAACTCTGCACACTACAATGCGAAAACAAAAAACCGAAGAACTAAAAGACTTCCCCATCCCCCTAGGAAAACCCAGCATAAATCCAGCTGCGGTATTCGCTTCGCTTGAATTTCAAAAAGTAAACATGCCGGACGATGAGCCTATAGTCGTTACGGAGGCCGATAAGGCGTGGGCTGAAAAAACGGCTCATGACGGTAAAAAAACCACACCTGCTCCTAGCCTTGCGGCAGAGCGTTACCTACGCACTCATTTTGCGCAGTATAATTTTGATATGCCTGCTACGCAGGGGCAGTGGCGGAACTTCGTCTTATCTAAACTGCTGCAGCAAGCAAACGATCCTGATTATAAAATTTCAAAACCCGCGCTCGATACGTTGGCAAAGACCAGTGTGGTTGGCCTTATGGATCAGAAGGTGGACGTGAGTATCACCCACCAGAGCAGTGAAGAGTTGACCCATGCTTTACAAGCGGCCATTAAAAACTTCCGGCAGTTGAAGGAAGAGAAGGTCATAAGCGGAGAAGCCACTCGTGTTAACTGAGTTAGGGCTTAGTTTGGATGAACTGGAGGATGTGATTGATGCAGCACCCGCTGAGGAGAAAGCAAGGCTCTTAAAGATTGTAGAAGAGCTATCGATGAGAGAGGAGCGGGCCGCTGCACAAAAAGACTTTTTGGCTTTTGTTAAATCCGTATGGCCGGACTTTATTGGTGGTAATCACCACAAACGGATGGCAAAGCTGTTCGAAGCGGTTGCGAGGGGCGAAAAGAAACGAATTATTATTAACCTAGGCCCCCGGCATACCAAGAGTGAGTTTGCGTCTTATTTGCTCCCTGCGTGGTTCCTAGGACAGTTTCCGAAGAAAAAGATCATGCAGGTGTCCAACACCGGTGAATTGGCTGAAGGTTTTGGTCGAAAGGTGCGCAACTTAGTAGACTCCGCCGAGTACAAGAGGATATTCCCAGACACAGAACTCCGTGTAGACTCTAAAGCGGCGGGACGCTGGAACACTAACTATAACGGTGAGTACTTTGCCACGGGCGTAAACGGCACAATCACGGGGCGTGGTGCTGATCTCTTAATTATCGATGACCCGCACTCAGAATCTGAAGCTGTAACAGCACAATTTAATCCAGATGTATACGACAAGGTCTACAATTGGTACAGTTCGGGTCCAAGACAGCGGCTTCAGCCGGGTGGGGCTATTATTATCGTGATGTGCATGACGGGAGATACTCTTGTTTTAATGGCTGACAAGACTGAAAAGCCCTTACGTGACATACGCCCCGGTGATGTTGTAGCTACTTTTGATAACGGGAGGCTAACCACCGCTAAAGTCAACAATCATCAGTCAAATGGCGTTGATTCCATATACAAGATACAAACACAATCTGGTAGAATACTCCGAGCAAATGAGAGACATCCGTTTCTTATAATGAACGAAGGAGTACTTGAATGGACCAGATTAAGGGAATTGCGACGGGGGGATTTACTTGTATCGTTGAAGGATGCGACAGGCCAGCACGGTCAAAAACCAAACCCGGAAAGTGCCAAGCCTGCCAATCCAAAGAGTCCTACCATAGAAAAAACCCAGACGCCCCCTACCACCTCCTCGGACATCACGGGAAATGGAAAGGTAAAACGTGTGCTGAGCCGAATTGCAAAAAGCCTGTCCACTGCGATGGTCTCTGCGCTAACCATTATGCAAAAAGCTATTGGGCTTCCGGAAGGGGAAGAAGAACTTCTGAGGGAAATAGAGAGGCTCGAATTAAGAGCAGGTACGGGATCACTATCGAAGACTACAACAGAATGTTTGAGCAGCAGCACGGCTGCTGTGCGGTATGCGGAGATCTGCCCGGAGACAATGTTCGGGCCCATTGGGGCGGCAAATTGTGCATTGACCATTGCCATGACACTGGAAAAGTTCGGGGGCTCCTCTGCAACGACTGCAATCTCGCCGTTGGCTATGGTAAGACATCAACAATACTTGAACGCGCTGCAGCGTACCTCAGACTTCACAGCGGACCCGATAATCTCGATAACTTATGATGGCGAGGAAGAAGTTTTTGATGTCGAAATAGACCGCACCGAAAATTTCATTGCAAATGGTGTTGTAAGCCACAATACGCGGTGGTCAGAGCGCGACCTGACAGGTCAGGTGTTGGAGAATTCTGCTAAAAATAATGGTGATAAATGGGAAGTGATTGAGTTCCCTGCCATTCTCCCGTCGGGCAAGCCCCTTTGGCCAGAGTTTTGGCCTCTTGAAGAGCTAGAAGCGGTAAAAGCAGAAATCCCTACAGCAAAATGGATGGCGCAGTACCAACAACAGCCTACCTCAGAGACCAATGCCATAATCAAGCGGGAATGGTGGCAACCATGGACCAAGAAAGAAGCGCCAAAATGTGATTTTGTCCTGATGTCGATGGATACCGCGTTTGAAAAGAAGAACAGTGCTGACTATAGTGCGATAACAATCTTTGGTGTGTGGTACAACGACGAGGACGGAGGGCAACCTAATCTTGTACTGCTGGAAGCATGGCGGGAGAGGCTGGAGTTTCCAGATTTAAAGAAAACAACCCTCGAGTTTTACCAAGAATGGGAGCCCGATGGGATCATTATCGAGAAAAAAGCGACCGGTGCGCCCCTAATTTATGAGCTTAGGCGCTCGGGTATTCCCGTGCAAGAGTTCACACCCTCAAGAGGGCAAGATAAAGTTACTCGACTCAATGCTATTGCTGACATTTTTGCTTCTAAGAAAGTCTGGGCACCCCAAACACGCTGGGCGGACGAGGTTATTAACGAGGTTGCTGCCTTCCCATCAGGTAGAAATGACGACTTTGTTGACTGTGTATCGCTAGCCTTGGCTAGGTTTAGATCGGGTGGGTTTATTGGTACGGTGCGTGATGAACCAGATGAGGACTATGCGATCTACAAAACGCGCAAGGCCAGTTATTATTGAGGCAAATTTTGTACATACATTTGAGGGATAAAGACTTTATGAATGCTGAGGAGTTTGAAGCAATGTTTGGACCTAAAGGACTGCACGAGGAGTTGGGTGCGGAGAATGAGAAAATGGGTGCACCAGAACACATAAAAAGCAACGAGCAAGCAAAAGCCCGAGACACACAAATTGCAGGAAATCACTACAAGAAAATGCGAGTACAACCTTGGGATGTCATAGACGACCTCCCTCACGCGCAAGCAATTGGTTTTTATCGAGGGAATGCGATTAAGTATATAATGCGGGCAGGCGAGAAAGGTCCTGCTAAAACGGACTACGAGAAAGCCATCCATTACCTACAGAAATTAATTGAATCCTTATAGGCACCCACATGATAGATCGCGCCCTTGATCCGAAGAGTCCGTTCCTTACCGAAGACGATGATCAACCCATTGAAATAGAAATCGGTGACCCGAACGCGCCCATCGAAGACGAAACCCATGTAGAGTACGAAAAGACCCCTTCATTCGACGCTAACCTTGCGGAGTTTGTGGATGATGATCAGCTCGTCTCTCTAGCTTCTGATTTGATTGACGACTTCGAACATGATCGAGGGTCCCGTAAAGAATGGGAGCAGACTTATGTAGATGGCCTTGACCTTCTAGGTTTAAAGATCGAAGAGCGTACGACGCCTTGGAACGGTGCTTGTGGTGTATATCATCCAATGCTGACTGAAGCGGCTATTCGATTCCAATCTGAGATGATTTCTGAGACGTTCCCAGCCATTGGCCCTTGTCGCGGTAAGTACATTGGGGATGAAGATGAGAAAGCGCGTCAGGCTGTAAGCCGCGTGGTTAAAGATGTTAACTACAACATCACAGAGAAAATGACCGAGTTCCGTGCAGAACACGAGAAAATGCTATGGGCCTTATCTCTAGCGGGTGCGGCGTTTAAGAAAGTTTATTTTGATCCGTCTCTAAACCGTCAGGTGTCGATGTTTGTACCGGCGGAAGATCTATATCTCCCATATGGGGCATCAGATGCGCGTACCGCGGAGCGTGTTACCCACGTCATGCGGAAGACCAAGAACGACATCAAGAAGCTCCAGTATTCAGGATTTTATCGGGATATAGAGCTGGGCGAACCAAGCCGTGACATTACCGACATCCAAGAAAGGAAGGATGAAGTTGATGGGCTCCGCGCAAATTGGGACGACCGCTATAAAATCCTTGAAATGATGGTTGAATTGGACCTAGAAGGGTTTGAAGACGTCGATCCAGACACAGGTGAAGAGACAGGCATTGCCCTGCCATACGTCGTAACGATTGAAAAAGGCACCAGCAAAATCCTCTCAATCCGCCGAAATTGGGACGAACACGACCCATTCAAACTAGCAAACCAGCATATTGTGCAGTACACCTACATACCGGGCTTCGGTGCGTATGGTTTGGGTCTGATCCACCTTATTGGGGGTTTTGCAAAGTCAGCGACTTCTATCATCCGACAGCTTATCGATGCGGGAACCCTATCTAATCTTCCCGGCGGTCTCAAATCTCGAGGCTTACGCATTAAAGGTGACGACTCCCCAATCAATCCGGGCGAATGGCGCGACGTAGACGTCCCGTCTTCCAACATTAAAGACAACATACTACCGCTTCCATACAAAGAGCCAAGCGCAACGCTATTTAACTTACTACAAAATGTAGTTGAGGAAGGACGACGCCTTGCAGCGGTAGCTGACGTTGATGCTAAGGACATGAATGGTGAAGCACCAGTAGGTACGACACTGGCTATTCTTGAGAGAACTTTGAAGGTAACTTCAGCGGTTCAGGCCCGTGTGTATGCGTCCATGGAGCAAGAGTTCAAACTGATTAAGAAATTAATTGGTGACTATACGGACCCATCATACGACTACGAGCCAGAGTACGGCGCACCAGCATCTGTTAAGAAACAAGACTACGATAACGTCAACATCATCCCTGTTGCAGACCCTAATGCCAGCACAATGGCGCAGAGAATCATCCAGTATCAGGCTGCTATTCAGCTGGCGCAGATGGCTCCTCAGATCTACAACTTACCCCTACTCCATCGTCAGATGCTTGAGGTCATGGGTGTTAAGGACGCTGATAAGATCGTGATCGTTGAAGAGGATATCATGCCGACAGATCCAGTAACGGAGAATATGAATATCTTCAAGCTGACGCCGGTTAAGGCCTTTATTGGCCAAGATCACGACGCGCATCTTACAGTGCATCAGTCAGTACTCAATGATCCTAAGATCGCGGCGGTTATGGGGCAGAACCCCAATGCTAACGCAATCAAAGGGGCGCTTATGGCGCACATCATGGAGCACTTAGGCTTTCAGTACCGTCAGGGTATTGAGCAACAGCTTGGCATTAGCTTGCCACCTCCAGAAGAGCAATTGGACCCACAGATGGAGGTACAGATCGCCAAGCTCTCATCCGATGCAGCGAAACAGCTTCTGCAAGTCAATCAGGCAACAAGCGCTCAAGAGCAGATTCAGAAGCAGAACCAAGATCCGTTGGTGCAAATGCAACAGAAAGAATTACAACTTAAAGAGCAAGAGATTAACGATAAGAAGTTGATTGAGCTTGAGAAGCTTAAAGTCCAGAAGGAAATAGCAATGGTCAACAATGAGGCCAAGCTGCTTCTACAGAACGAAGACGCCAAAGTGGAGGGGTTGTTCAAGGGTATGGATATGGCCACGGCTCAACAGAACCAACCACCAGCCCCGATAGTACCGCCCGGAACACCAGCAGGGTCTCCGTTCCCTCCACCTAACTTACCAACACCTCCTCAAGGGTAACAAATGACAACTGTACTAGATGTACTGCAAAAAGAACTTGAAACTGACATAGAAAACTACATCCACGCCCTCACTCGAGGGCAGGTGGAAGACTATGCCGGGTACAAGCAATTGGTAGGGACCATTACGGGTCTGTCCCTATCTCTTAATCGAGTAAAAGACCTGCAAAAATACAATGAGGATGACTAATGTCAGTCGCTAATATCGACATTGAAAAAACGGTGGCCAAAAGTGAAGATCTTGCAACGCGCCTTCCGGCACCTGTTGGGTACAAAATCTTGGCTGTTAAGCCAAAGATCGAAGAAAAAAGTGAAGGTGGAATCATCAAGCCACACGAATTCCTCAAAAGGGAAGAGGCCGGTGCAGTCGTCTGCATGGTGGTTAAGATAGGTGATACGGCCTACAAGGATACAGAAAAGTTCCCTACGGGCCCATGGTGTAAGGAAGGAGATTTCATCCTTATTGGGGCTTACAGGGGGTCACGCTTCTCTGTAGATGGTGACGAATTCATCATGCTGAACGATGACATGGTGGAGGGTGTTGTAGAAGATCCTAGAGGAATTGGGAGGGCATACTAATGGCTGAAGAATTTGAGAACGAAAGTGTATTACCAGACAACAACGACTCTGGTTTTGAAATTGAAATCGTTGATGACGCTCCAGAACCCGACAGAGGCAAACCTCCTGTTGCGCTAAAGGAAGAGGAAGAAGACGACGAACACGGCAAAGAAGTTGAAAGCTATTCTAAGAAAGTTCAGAAGCGGATCGATGATCTAACCTTCAAAGCAAACAATGAGAGACGTGAAAAAGAACGCCTTTCTAGGGAGCATGAAGAAGCTATTCGTATTGCGCAGGCTATTAGAGCTGAAAATGAGCAATTAAAGAGCACGCTAACATGGGGCCATCAAGAGTATACGAAAGAAGCTTCAGGGCGTCTCGACTATGCGGAACAGCTGGCTCAAGATAAATACAGACGAGCGTTCGAATCTGGTGACACCGATGGTGTTCTGGAAGCGCAGCGCGAACTCAATGCAGTAGCTATCCAAAAGGATCAGCTAACTCGATTTGTACCACCAGTACCGCAACAGACTTTACAACAGCCTCAAAGTGCGGTATATAGTGAACAAAATGTACCTCAGCCCCAACCAACTAGGGATTATAAAGCCGAAGAATGGGCTTCTAAAAATCCTTGGTTTAGACAAGACGAAGAGATGACCGCCTTCGCCTACGGGGTACATGAAAAGTTGGTTAAATCCGGTGTCGATCCTACTTCTGATGAGTACTATCAAAAGGTGGACGCCCGCATGCGGGAAACTTTCCCAAACAATTTTCAACGGACCAAAAAGACATCTCCTGTGGCATCTGTAGGTAGAACTACTGCACCCCGTAAAGTCACATTGAGCGCGTCTGAGGCCGCAATCGCTAAGAAGCTAGGAGTAACCCTAGAAGCTTATGCAAAATATAAAATGAAGGAGCAAACAGTCAATGGCTAACGTACAAATCAACAGACCGACCCGTGCTACGGAAACCCGTGAAAAGGAAGTGCGTATGGATTCTTGGAAACCCGCGCATGATTTACCTGTCCCGGCCCCGCAGGATGGATACGAATTTGGTTGGAAGCGTTCAGCTCTTATGGGTGTGGCTGATCCAGCTAATATGGCCCGCGTTCGTCGCGAAGGTTGGGTTCCATGTAAAGCAGAAGATCATCCAGAAATTGCCGACGACTTTGCTGCCTTTGGTCTTGCAGGTACTGGACTCATCGAAATCGGTGGTTTGGTTCTTTGTAAGGTGGCTTCTGAACTTGCTGCTCAACGCCGGAAGTACTATGACAATTTGTCAAATGCACAGATGGAATCAGTTGATAACAACTTCATGAAGCAGAATGATCCTCGGATGCCTCTTTTCGCTGAAAAGAAATCCACAACGTCCTTTGGTAAAGGCTTCTAACGAAGCTTTAATTGAAATTGTTTTAGGAGACTAATATGGCTTACCCAGCTAATCTCGCCGCAAATGGCTTTTTGCCAACGAACCTAATCGGTGGGCGTGTATTTGCAGGTGCTACTCGCAAGCTTCCAATTGCTTCTGGTTATTCCAGCAACATTGGGTTTGGTGATCTGGTTGGTATTAACTCAAGCGGACAAATTGTTCGTGTTGATACATCAACTGGTGCGAAAGCAGCATTTGCTACACCACCTATCGGTATCTTCCTTGGTTGTTCATATACTGACCCTAACCTGAAGTATTGGTTGCAGAACCAGACTTGGCCTGCTACGACTGTAGCATCCGATGCATATGCATTCATTACTGAAGATCCAGATGTTGTCCTCACGGCTACTGTTACTAACGCTTCTGGTGTTGCATACACCTCTGGCGCTGCTACAGCCGCTGCTGTTGGTCAGAACATTGGTTACTATCAGGCTGGCGGTACGGGCGGTACAGCGCTTACCAATACCACGACTCGTGACTCTGTTGTTTCTTTGAACTTAGCTTCTTTGAATACGACAGCAACACTCCCGTTCCGTGTTATTGACATAGTACCTGCAACGGCTCTTGCCGATGGTACATTCCAGCAGCTGCTTGTTACTTACAACTTCGGTCTGCACTTCTATCGTCAGGCTACAGGTATTTAAGGAGAAAATTAAATGGCTGCTATTTCACGCGCTCAATTACTTAAAGAACTCTTACCCGGCCTGAACGCTCTGTTCGGTCTGGAATATGAGAGATATGGCGAAGAATACAAAGAGATCTTTGAAACAGAGACCTCTGAGCGTTCTTTTGAAGAAGAGCAAAAGCTGTCTGGCTTTGGTGCTGCACCTGTTAAGCAGGAAGGTAGCGCAATCGCGTACGACACAGCTCAGGAAGCATGGGCTACTCGTTATACCCATGAAACAATCGCCCTTGGTTTCTCCCTCACAGAAGAAGCTATGGAAGATAATCTTTACGACTCACTGTCTGCTCGTTACACAAAGGCTCTGGCCCGTGCAATGGCTTACACAAAAGAAGTTAAGGCGTCATCTATCCTGAACAACGGTTTCACCACGTACAACACAGGCGATGGTACAACCCTCTTCAGCGCTTCACATTCTCTGACATACGGCGGCGTTATTTCTAACGTACCTGCTACTCCAGCGGATCTGAACGAAACTGCTCTTGAAAACGCCGTTATCCAGATCTCCCTCTGGACTGATGAACGTGGACTTTTGATTGCTGCGAAGCCTAAGAAGTTGGTACTCCCACCAGCCCTACAGTTCGTAGCTACTCGTTTGTTGGAAACCGAACTCCGTGTTGGCACATCTGACAACGATATCAATGCCATCAAGAACAACGGCTCAATTCCAGAAGGCTACACAATCAACCACTGGTTGACTGCTCCAGCTGCATGGTTCTTGACAACCGACGTTCCTAACGGTCTGAAGCACTTCGTCCGTACGCCTCTGGCTACTTCAATGGACGGTGATTTTGA
>Ga0164296_1006148_pt1 | contig 10275 bp, 13 predicted proteins | sample GEODES057metaG_FD_113533 | JGI IMG/M metagenome (GOLD analysis project Ga0164296, IMG submission 113533) | Dystrophic lake water microbial communities from Trout Bog Lake, Wisconsin, USA - GEODES057 metaG | ecosystem: Environmental > Aquatic > Freshwater > Lake | place: USA: Trout Bog Lake... | reverse complement strand
CGATTGGAGGGTCGAATGAAAATCGATACCCAATTGATCGCAAACGCTCAAGAAGCCAAGGCCAAGGCCATCGCTTTGATGGACCACGATTTGGGGCCCTATCACCTGCTCAAAGATGAGGTGAGTCGTGTTTTCAAGCAAGATTTATTGTGGGTCAGGGACATCACACTCTCCAACAGCATGTGGGGTAATCGAGCACCAAATTTCACAAAACCAACCCAAGGGGTTCATGCTTTGGGTGGAGGCATTGGACAAGGGCTCAGCATGTCCATAGGCGCAGAAGTGGCCAATCAAACGCACCACTTGAAAGCCAATACCTTGGCTTTGATGGGAGACGGTGGGTTCATGCTCAATCTAGGTGAGTTGGCTTGTGCCGTTCAGGAAAAAGCCAATGTGGTGATGCTGGTCATGAACGATGGTGGTTATGGTGTCATCAAAAACATTCAAGATGATTTGTACGGTTCACGTCACGGCTATGTGGATTTGGTGAACCCCAGTTTTGAAGTGTTGTGTGCGAGCTTGGGTGTTCAATATTTGTGCATGAAAGATTCATCCTCATGTGCTGAAGTATTAATAGAGGCCCAAGCCTTGCAGAAAAAAAGCGCTGGACCCGTTGTGATCGAAGTGGATATGAAAACGTGGGGCCCCTTCAATACCAAATTTGCTGGTCCCCCTTTGAAGAAGGCGCACTGAAGATGATGCAACTCACTTTGGTTGGATTTGGAGCTATCGCACAAGAGGTGGTCGAGCGCATAAAAGGCGAACAGGGAATTCGTTTGTCACAGGTGGTGGTGAGTGAGGGCAAGGAGGCCAGTGTCAGAGAGCGCTTGGGCCAAGGTGTAAGAGTGGGCTCGATCATGGATCACAGTTTGATGCATCAGTGGATGGCGCAAGGGGATCGGGTCATGGTGCTAGAGTGCGCCTCTCACACTGCACTGTTGTCTCACGTGCTTCCTGCCTTGAAGGAGGGTTTTGAGTGTGCACTGTTATCGATTGGTGCGCTCTCCGAGGAGGGGTTACCCGAAAAGCTAGAAGAGGCCGCCCGCATGGGGCAAACACAATTGCACCTCTTGAGTGGTGCAATTGGTGGGATTGATGCCTTGGCCTCAGCGAAGTTGATGGGCTTGGATGAGGTGGTCTACACGGGTCGAAAGCCGCCCCTGGGCTTCAAGGGAACTCCAGCAGAGCAGGTGGTGGATTTGACAACGTTGAAACACGCTCAAGTTCTCTTGAGTGGCAGTGCGCGTGAGGCATCGCGACTGTATCCCAAAAACGCAAATGTCGCAGCCACCGTGTCCCTTGCCGGCTTGGGGCTGGATGCCACACAGGTCCAATTGATTGCAGACCCCAGCATCACTCAAAATATTCATGACATCAAAGCCAAAGGGCCTTTTGGTGAATTTCACATGACCTTGATGGGGAACCCTTTGCCCAACAATCCCAAAACTTCAGCACTTACGGTGCTGAGCGCAGTGCGTTTTTTGTTGAATCAAGTTCGTCCCATGACACTTTAAAAGAGAAGCTTCAAGAAAAAACACAATTCAGAGTCCTAGCCTAAATACTCAATTACTTTTTGACACAACACCCTCACATGACACACCCAAGCGTTCCCAACTTACAAAGCGGTATCGAAGGCATCGATGCCATCACTTTCAGTGCAAGCCAAGACCAAGAGGCTTGGGCGCGAGTGAGTGCCTTCTTCAAAGACTTTGGTTTGAAAGAGCTCTCCAATACGGCCGATCACCAACTCTTTGAAACACTCAACGGTTCATTGGTGAAGGTGGTCTTGCCCGCCGATAGCGCCTATCCGGTTGCAATCGAAGAGGGCCCCACGATCAGAGAGGTGATTTGGGGTGTGCGCGATCAAGGGAGCTTGGATCGTTTGGCCCAAACGCTAAAGGCACACGATGGATTTGAAGATTTGCGCTCCTCGCTTGGCAAGCTCAAGGTTCTTGATCCCCATGGGCTGGTCTTGGTTTTTCAAATGAGTGCCAAGAAAAGTCTCAATATCGTGGGCTCTCCCACCAATCCTTATGGCGCCGTTGCCAGAGTCAATCAGGCCTCTCCCGTCTATGATCGTGCGACTCCCATTGAGATTGGACACGTTGTGCTCTTTACGGATCAGTTAAAGACTGCACAAGCTTTCTACGAGTCTTTGGGGTTCGTGGTATCAGATGAATACCCCAACAGAGGCGTGTTCCTCAGATGCGGTGAACAAGCCGGTCACCATGATTTGTTTTTATTGCAAGTGCCCAACAAAAAGCCTGGACTCAACCACGTGGCTTTCACGGTGAGAGACATTCACGAGGTCTTTGGGGGTGGATTGCACATGAGCCGTTGCGGCTGGAAAACCCAACTCGGGCCTGGTCGTCACCCTGTGTCATCTGCATTCTTTTGGTACTTCGAGAGTCCTTGTGGTGGGCTCTTGGAGTACAACGCCGATGAGGATTATTTAACCTCCGAGTGGCATGCAAGAAGCCTTGACCCAAGTCCCTCCATGTTTGCTGAATGGGCCATTGAGGGCGGCTTGGATGGGCACACGCGTCGTCAACCTTTGGCGGAGAAGCCCTCGGGCTTTTTGACGGAGAAAAGAGGATGAAAACCAGATTGCCTGATTCATTGAGAGCGCTATCGATTTGTTTTTTGGCGGCGGGCTTGTTGTTTGGAGGGGTCTGCGCCAAGGCGCAAAGTTCCAGTCAAGCTTCTAATGCGTTGGCAAACACAACGGAGGGTTTCCACATCGTGGCCCCTTTCCCCCCAGGGGGTCCCATTGACTTGTTGGCTCGGTTGTTGTCGAGTGAATTGGCTGAGCGCTACAAAGTCACTTCTGTGGTTGATAACGTCCCAGGCGGTGCTGGCAACATTGGTATGGACCGTGTTAAAAAAGCCAAAGCAGATGGACACACCCTCTTGGTGATTCCTGCAGGTAACTTGACCATCAACCCCAGTTTGATGCCTGATTTTCCCTTCAACATCGAACGAGATTTCACGCCCGTCACGCTCTTGGCCAAGGCCCCCAATGTGCTTGTGGCTTCGCCGTCCTTGCATGTCAAAAATGTGACCGAATTGGTGGCTTACGCGAAAACTCAAAAGTCTCCGCTCGCCTTTGCCTCGCCTGGCGTGGGAAGTGGTTTGCACTTGGCTGGAGAGCTCTTCAAGCAACAAGCGGGCATCGAGCTCATGCACGTTCCCTACAAAGGGACTGCACCGGCTTTGAACGATGTTTTGGGCGGGCAGGTGCCTTTGATGTTCAGTAACTTACCCGGCGCTTTGCCCTTCATCAAAAATGGCAAACTGGTGGCCATTGGGCTCACTGACTCCTCTCGTGCTCCAACTGCTCCCGACATTGCAACGCTTCAAGAGCAAGGCGTGGGAGGTGTGATCGTCAATTCTTGGTATGGCCTATTGGCACCCAGTGCAACACCGCTGAACGTGATCGAGGCCTTGGCCAAGGACGCACAGGAGATGCTTGGCAAAGCACAAACGCAAGAACAACTCAAAGCGCAAGGCTTAACTGAATCCAAGATGAGTCCACAAGAGTTTGCCCAACTCATCAAGAGCGAGACTGCCCAATGGGCCAAGATCGTCAAAACCAAGAATATCGTGATGGAGTAAGCCCGTGGAGCACAAAGCACAAAATGAACAAGAGATGGTGATGCTCACCCTTTTTCTCAAACACGCACCGGGTTTGGATTTGGACGCAATTCAGTCCAAACTCAAAAGCAAAGATTGGTGGAGTCGTTTTCCCATTGAGGGCGTTGAGCTCGTGTCATGGGTCGTTGCCATGGGGTTTGGTCAAATTGTGGTGCTCAAAACGCCTGCGCATTTGGTGCCTGCGATCAATTTGGAGCTTGAGCGCAGTGCATGGGGTGTTTTCAACACCGAGTGTTACGTGAGCTACGATTTTGTGCCCGTGAGGGAGCGCATCATTGCGCGTGTGAAGGCGGGTGGTCAGTGATGCAGATATTCGAGAGCGTTTTTTCTCTAAAGGTTTCAATCATTTTTAGCGTATTTTTTTGGAGTCAGTCATGAGTCAATTTACACAACCCTCCTTTGGGCAATTTCCCAAAAAAGAGATCGATAGGTATTTGGATCCACATCAAGCCAGAAAACGCCCACCCACGAGTTATGAGGACTTGTTGGGGGATGCCATTGAGCGTGCGTTTGGCCTTGGACATTGGGACTTGGAGGGCTTGGTGGCAAGGTTGAACCAGACTGGACCCATGGGGCCCAACGGAGAAAAATGGACGCCTGAGAGCTTTTCAAATGTGATCAAAACTTTGGGAGATTGAGATGAGCACTGCACACACCATTCACTTGTCTGAGCAAGCCCCAACTTTGACGCCAGATGGACTCTTGGAGAGGGGGCTCTTTGACTTGTGGTTTCCCATTTGCCCCTCCGACTTTGTCAAAGAAAAGCCCGTATCGCTTTGGCGCCTGGGCTACAAATTGGCCATTTGGAGAGATGCACAAAACAAGGTCCATGCATTGGAAGATCATTGTCCTCACCGAGGCGCACCACTCTCAATGGGCGTCAATTTAGGGGATCGATTGGCCTGTCCCTATCATGGCATTGAGGTTCGATGTGATGGCTTGGTGACCAAAGTACCGGCAAGCCCTGGTTGCACTTTGGAGGGTACAAAAGCCACTCGCTCTTTTCACATTGAAGAAGTTCACGGTGCGATATGGCTCTACAACAGCAAGTTGCCTGTCGACAAAGCGCCTCCTTTGGTGCTCCCCGAGGAGCTCACCAATCCGGAGTGGAGTAATTTCCTTTGCTACACGGAGTGGAGAGGAGACTACCGTTACGTGATCGACAACGTGATGGATCCCATGCATGGCACCTTTGTTCACAAACAATCGCATTCGATGTCCGAAGGGGACATCAGTGCCAAGTTCAAGCTGAGAAAGACCGAGCACGGTTTCATGTTCGAAAAGGACGGTCAACGTGATGTCAATTTTGACTGGACCGAGTTTGGTGATACCGGTGTGCATTGGCTTCGATTGGCCATTCCATACCCCAAAACCGGTGGTCCTGGTGGCAGCTTTGGCATCATCGGAAGCTATACACCGATCACGCCCAATTTGTCAGCGGTTTTTCATTGGAGATGCAGGCGTGTTCAGGGCTGGGAGAGAGATGTTTGGCGTTTTCTCTATAAAAATAGACTCGAAGCTCGCCACTGGGTGGTGCTCGAGCAAGACCGTGTGATGCTCGAGAACATGGAGTCCAATGCCAACGAGAGAGAGCACTTGTATGAACACGATGTGGGGCTATCAAGGCTTCGCAAAATCATGCTCACCACCGCACAGAAGCAGTTGGGCGCTTGATGCAAATCAAGCGCTTGGTCAACGATCTCGATCCCACGAGCGAGCTCATGACGTGGACCCCTGCTTGGCAAATCGGCCAAGAGGTGGTGCTCTCCGGCATGACCGCCAACCCCAATGCACAGCCATTGGGGCTGCAGGGGCAGGGCGGTCTTGACGCAGGAGCCGATATGTACTCACAAACGATGGCTGTGTTTGAGAAAATCGAGTCATGGCTCAAGGTCGCTGGAGGTCATCGTCACAATTTGGTCAAGACCGTGGTCTACGTCACCGACATTTCCTTGAAGTCGGAGGTTGGGCGAGCCAGAAGGGATTTCTTTGGAGGTTACTTTCCTTTGTCAACTTTGGTAGAGGTTTCGGGCTTGGTTTTCCCCCAGTTACGGGTAGAAATCGATGCTTGGGCACGTTTGGATGTTGACATTCGACAAGCCCTTTGACGCCAAGTCATTGAGCAATAGATTTTTCACAGGAGCTTTTCTTGGATTTGGGACTTAACAACAAACGCGCCTTGGTGTGCGGTGCATCAGCTGGTTTGGGATTGGCCTGTGCTCAAGCTTTGGCCAGAGAGGGCGCGCACATTTTGAGCGTGGCCAGAAGAGAAGATCTCCTCAAATCGACTTCCCAAGAGCTTTTGGATTTGGGCGCTGCATCGGCCACGTGGTGTGCTGGCGACATCACGACTGAGGAGGGGCGCTCGGCGGTATTTCAGATGCAAAGTGATTTTGACATTGTGGTCACCAATGCAGGTGGGCCCATGCAAGGAGACTTTCGTGGATTCCAAAGGGACGATTGGCTCAAAGCCATGGACGCCAACATGCTAACCCCCATTGAAATCACCAAAAGAGTTTTGGATGGCATGATGCAGCGGGGATTTGGTCGCATCGTGCACATCACCTCCAGTGGCGTCAAGCAGGCCGTTGCCGGTTTGGATTTGAGCAACGGTGTGCGTTCGGGGCTCACAGGCTTCATGGCTGGTTTGGCCAGAAGTGCGGTTCAACGCGGCGTGACCATCAATCAGCTGCTCCCGGGTACTTTTGATACCGATCGATTGGTGAATAACTTCAAAGCGCAAAGCCAGAGAACTGGCATTGATGCTCAGACTCTTTTGGCGCAAAGGCTAGATAAGCATCCTGCTAAACGACTGGGTCGACCAGAGGAGCTGGGGGCCATGTGTGCTTTTTTGTGTAGTCAATACGCCGGTTACATCAATGGACAAAATATACTCATGGATGGGGGCTCCTATTTAGGGGTTTGAGTGCGTTTTGCACTTTGGAGAGTCTCGCCAACATGAAAGGGATTCAATCATGACCCATTTTCCGCAGGGGTTCAAAGTCGAGCGCATGCGCACCCAAGGCGCATGTGCTGAGGAGCCCATCGAGATCGATTACTGCATCGGGGGCACAGGACCTGCGCTTTTGCTCTTGCATGGTTTCCCTCAGACCAAGGCCATTTGGCACAAGGTGGCAGGACCTTTGTCTGAACATTTCACACTGGTGATGCCGGATTTGAGGGGCTACGGTGCATCCTCAAAACCCAATGGCTCCAAGGACCATGCAAGTTATTCAAAACGTGCGATGGCCCAAGACCAGGTCGATTTGATGAGGGGTCTTGGTTTTGAGCGATTTGGACTTGTAGGGCATGACCGAGGCGCCAGGGTGTCTCATCGATTGGCCAAAGATCATGCGAAAGCGGTGAGTCGCATGATGCTGCTCGATATCTCTCCAACACTCACCATGTATGAGAACACGACTCAAGCGTTTGCAACGAGTTACTGGCATTGGTTTTTTCTGATTCAGCGCGAACCAGTACCTGAGACCTTGATCGGCGCGAATCCTGAGTTTTGGATCAAGCAGCACATGGGCTCGCGTTTTGCTGGCTTGGATATCTTTGCGCCTGATGTGTGGCAAGAGTATTTGAAGGGGGCCAAGGACCCAGCGTGTGTTCATGCCATGTGTGAGGACTACCGCGCCTCTGCAAGCATTGATTTAGAGCATGACAAAGAGGACTTGAAGCGAGGCGTGAAGCTAGAAATGCCACTCCACGTTCATTGGGGCTCCAAGGGGGTCATTGAGCGCTGCTTCTCACCACTTGCCGATTGGCGTGCCATCTCCAACGCACAGGTCACGGGCAACGCGCTCGATTGTGGTCATTACATACCTGAGGAAATGCCGCTTGAATTGGTGGAGTCAATTTTGACGTTCTTTGGCAGCTAAAGCAGCAAGACGCTGAGGTTTTTTCAAACAACGGGGACGCACCATGGCGCGTTTTGCAAAATGGTGTCGTTGTACAAAGTCCAAGCGCAAAAGACGAAAAGTGCCAGCCCACAAACCCTAAAGCCAATGCGAGAGAGCTTTTCGCGCAGAGACTGGAGGCTTGAATCGATCTCTTTCAGAGATTTTGCGGGGGATACAAACTCTAACGAATGAGTATTCGCAGCATGTGACTTTTGAAAGTGTTTGAATCCCCATTGAGCGATCCACAAGGACATACCACTGCCCAGAGCAAAACTCATCATGCTGAGCCAACCCATCAAAGGGGAGGCGGTGAGGGCTGCAAGCATCAAGGCTGAGTAAAGCAGTCCGCAGGGCAAGAGTGCCCAAAGGGTTCCGGCAACAAGGGGGCCTGTGCGCCATGACATGAGGGTCGCAAGACCCAGATGAGTTTGGATCCACCTCCAAATGCGCCTAGCGCCTTGGTCAAGCCAAAGAGGCTGAAACGCAAAGATCAACAAATAAAGACCTATAAAGAGTCCAAAGACATGTATGAAGTTCCAAAGGGGTTGAAGCATCACGAGTTTGACCGAGAGCTCTCCAATGGTTTGCATAGATGCTGCTCCAAGAGCTCCTAAAATGCCGTATCCCAAAACTCGACCCACTTGAAAACCCAAGGCTCTTTCAAGAGTCGATTGTTGTGAAGTGCTTTGACAAAGTGCAGCGCATGCTCCTCCACACATCAGCAAGCAATGCGGGCCGCCGACCAAGCCCATCAGAAATGCGGCCCAAAGCGTGGAGCTTGCCAGCATGGTCAAACTCAGGACTTTGACTTTTGCTCTTTGCCATCGGGCTCACTCATGAGCAAAAAGCTGATGAAGCTCGAGAGTGCAGTGGCAGACCAAAACACAAAGAAGGAGCCCGTGTAGATGAGTTGCGTGGGGTTTTCGCTGTTGATGAATTGGGACTGCATTTGCGTAGGGTCAAACACCGCAAAGAAAATCATCTCCAACATGCATGCACACAAGAAGCCCGGCCAGACGATTTGCATCAATTTCCAAAAGCTCATGACTCTCACTCCTTGGTGGTGCTTGCATCCCTACCAAACAGCATGCCTTCATTGGAGAGAACGCTGTTGGAGGTCATGTGATTGTGTCTGATCTGTTCGGCGCTCAGTTGAGGGGTGACCAGATGCATGTGTTCATCAGAACCCATCATGGCCACATATCCTGTCCAAATTGCAGCCACAACCACGCACATGGGACCCATCAATACAAGCCAAAGGTAACTCTCACGCCACCAGGGTTTGGTTGCAGGAGAGCCAGCGTTGGGTGGCGTTTCCGCTGAAGGAGGTGTTGGGTTGGTGGTCAAATTGGATTCTCCTTTAGTGGCTCGGGACCAAAAACATGGTGGCCTCACTCACGGTATGGTTGGAGTGGGTTGGTTTGAGGGTCAGGAATATTTTATGCGAGCCGCTTGCATCGATTTCAGCCGGAACCGATATCCTGAGCGCAAACCACTCGGACTGGGCGGCTTTCACCGTCAGTGTAGAGGGTGTTTGGAGTTGAATTTGGTCCAGACCTTTGACACTCAACTGATAGGTTTCATCACTTTCAGAGGCGTTCATGATTTGAATGCGGTAAATGTTTTCCAAAATCATGTGGTGTTGGCTGTCTTCGCTCAGGCGTGACATGGCACTTCGGTCTCGAACGATGTCGAGTTTGAAGGGGGCCTGTGTGAGCAAGTTGTAGAACATGACACTGGACAAGCAAATCAGCAAAAAGGCATAAATCAAAACACGGGGTCTAGCGATCGTGCCTAAGAGGCTGAAGCTTTTTGCGCCTGTTTGTTGAGCGCGCTCGGTTGAAAAACTGATCAGTCCAGGCGCATAGTTCATTTTCTTCATCACTGGGTCGCACACATCAGCGCAGGCTCCGCAACCAATGCATTCGTACTGTAAACCGTCCCTGATGTCGATGCCGGTTGGACAAACTTGAACGCACAAATTGCAGTCCACACAGTCTCCCAAGCCCAGCTCTTTGATCGCACTTGGGTCGGCATTTTTAGATCGGTGTCCACGACTCTCACCGCGTTGGTGGTTGTAAGTGACGATCAAGGTATCTTGATCAAACATGGCGCTTTGAAACCTTGCATACGGGCACATGTATTTGCAGACTTGCTCTCGCATGAAGCCCGCGTTACCGTAGGTTGCAAAGCTGTAGAAGACAATCCAAAACAGGGACCAACCAAACACTTGGGCATGCAAAACGGAGTCAGCTAAAGTGCGCGCTGGGACAAAATAGGCAACAAAGCTGAAACCCGTGATCAGTGAGATGGCAATCCAAATGCTGTGCTTGATGAATTTCTTGATCAAGTATTGCGAGCTAAACCGGTCTTGATCCAGTTTCATGCGTTGAGGTCTGTCGCCTTCGACCAAACGCTCGATGTACATGAAGATCTCAGAGTAGACCGTTTGTGGACACGAAAATCCACACCATACCCGACCGGCGATGGCGGTGACCAAGAACAAGGAGAGGGCACAACCGACAAGCAAGCCCGTCAAGTAGATGAAGTCTTGGGGGTAGAGAACGAGAGAGAAAATAAAGAAGCGCCGGTGCTCTAGATCAAAGAGCACGCTGGGTCTGGAGCCCCACTCAAGCCAAGGTAAGCCATAAAAGACAGCTTGAGTGAGAAAGACACAAACCCACCTCCACGTGGCATATCTGCCTTGAACCGTTCT
>Ga0164296_1006145_pt1 | contig 10276 bp, 10 predicted proteins | sample GEODES057metaG_FD_113533 | JGI IMG/M metagenome (GOLD analysis project Ga0164296, IMG submission 113533) | Dystrophic lake water microbial communities from Trout Bog Lake, Wisconsin, USA - GEODES057 metaG | ecosystem: Environmental > Aquatic > Freshwater > Lake | place: USA: Trout Bog Lake... | reverse complement strand
GCGGCAAGGAGGACATTCAAAAGCTGCTGGCATTTGAGGGGGCATTTGAGCGGTTGCTGGCGATTGTTCGTGATGAGGGCGGCCCTGAGGGCGGCGTCGTTGTCCAGGACTGTCTTGAGCTCGTCAACTCGCTGCTTCGAAGCTGCGCGCCGAATCAGAGGCTGTTCCGAGAGATCGGCTTGCTTGGGCAGGTGCCGCAATTGTTGGTCATGAAAGCCCGGGGGGCCAACACTGCTCTTTCTCGCCAGGCAGCCGCAAACATACTATGCGCCCTGGAGACCACCTGCTTGCTCCTGTCTCCCTGTGCCGATGACGGCGATGCCGCGGTGAAGCTGCACCAAACCGCGTTTGGCAAGGCTGACTTGATGTCCTCGCTGCTGCCGCTGGCACTCGGCGCACGTGCTGCATTCAGTGCAGTCACTACAGCAGCACTGTTGTGCGCAAGCATGCTCGTTTCGGGTCATTCTGCGGCACAGGAGGCGCTCGGCAACGCAACTATTGCGTGCGAGGGTTCGGCCACCCCCGAGCCCGCGCTGCTGTGTGCCTTGCGCACCGCGCTTCAGGGCGACAGTGAGCCGCTTCGCTGCGCGGCGGTGCAGCTCGTCGCCGCATACTGCAATGGCAATCCGGAGGGGCAGCAGCTCCTGGTGTCCACCATGATACCCATGGGCGGTCTGGAAGTCGGGCCGAGCGACCAATCCTTTGGCCGCCAGCTAAGTGCGGCGCTCACGAGTGACAACGTTGAGCTGGCTGCTCGTGCAGCACGGCTGCTGCAGCCACTGGTGGTGGGGAACACGGCAGCCAAGGAGAGGCTCCTCCGCATTCCGCTGGATGCGACGGGCCAGGCCGTACCGGAGCTCATTCTCGCGCGTTGCACTCGCTTGCTGGCGCACAATGCGCGCGCATCGGCAGGCGAGCGAACCAGCGTGCTGCTGGAGCTGCTGCGCTTGCTTTCCATGTGGTTGTACGACTGCCCACCCGCAGTCTCTGCATTCCTGGCATCCCCTGGACACCTGCCGCTGCTCATCGACTTGACATCTAGCCACAACATCCACGTGGCTGGAACCAGCGCCGCTGTCTTGGCCGCCTGCGTGGTCAGCAACAAGAGTGCAAGCGGAGAGTGCGATGCCCATACCGTCTTGGATGCCATTGTGTCCAGGATTTCGCTGCCGCAATACTTTCAGAGGTGGGAGGTCATGCTGTCAAGCGCCGAATATATCAGCGCCGCCTCTTCATCGAGGGGAGTCCAGAAGCCGCTGGTGACTCGTGAGACTGCGGCCTCCTCAGTGGATGGTGACATTGTGTTCCCTGGCGGCGCTGCTGCCAGTGTGGGTGTTTACTACAGCAGCTTTGTGGCCTTCGCTCTCCAGACGATGGAGGCTTGCGCTCGGAAGCAGCTGCTGGCGCTATATGCGCGTCCTGCCGCACACAGTGAAGGGCTCTCAGAGGCTGCATCCGGCGATGTTTCTCGACTGCAAGCTCTTCTCCATGCAAAAGAGATGGAGCTAGGGGAGCTGCAGGCGCGCCTCGCCGCGCTGGAGCGGCAAGGACAAAACAGCGGTTATAGCACTGCTGACGCCAGCACAATAGCACGTATTCGGCAAGACGCTGAGCGTGATCTCGCCGCCGCACGTGCTGAGACTGCCGAGGCCCGGGCGATGGTGGCTCGGCACGAGGACAGTCTGCGGGCACTGAGCTTGTCGTACAATGCTTTGGAGGCCTCTCACTCCCGGCTGGAGCAGGAGCTGCAGCGAACACGCGATCCTTCGGCTCCAGTGGAGGCATCTCAAGCAGGCGCGGGCGACGATACGCAGGCAGAGCACGAGGAAGAAATGAACGACCTGCTCGTGGTGCTGGGCCAGGAGGAGGGCAAAGTTGAGCGCCTCTGCGAGGCTCTGCGCATCGCGGGTCACACGCAAGACGAAATCGATGCTATCCTTACCGCATAATGACCTACCGCCTTCCAAGGAAAAGAGCACAACGCGTCCCTTCGCCTGCACACTTTTGGGTCGTGCGCTATGGTCAGGTGAATGTCGTGAGTCGACGCACAATGCGGCCGTTCCGTCGCGCTTCTGCAGCAAGCGCCGAGCGCCCAGCGACTGGAGCCAGCGCGCTCGTGAGCGCTGCGCTTCTGGGAATCATCGTTGGATCACTCGCCTCTTTGCAACTGGGTCAGCGGACTGCGCAGACAGTGTGTGCGCCGGCTGCGTGCCCGACGTGTCCAGTTACACTTCCAGCGGCCAGCACCGCGCTTTCAAACGAGCCGCCCGGGGGCACGTGGCTGCCAAAAGGGAGGGAGAGCGCCGGGAATGCGGAGCTGCAGGCAGTACTCCAGCGGGTTGCAGTCAACGGCGAGGTGCTTGCCGCGGGTGCGTGCCTCCGCCAGTGTGCAACTCGCAAATCAACTTCTTTGACTGACGCTCTGCGCAACAGTGTCCAATAATGCACTCATCACACCTGACGGCAAGTACGGGATGCTCCAGACGTGGGTGGAGTGCGTCCAACGGAGTGGTGTCAAGAACTTCATGGTGGTGGCGCTGGACGAGCATACGGGTGAGTATTGTGCACAGAGTTGTGCACACGAGTTGACACTGATGTTGGCTGACTCCCTGTGGTGTGCAGCCAAAGCGATGGAGCAGATTGGAGTGGCAACCTGGCGGGCTGCAGCCACGCAACTGGCCGACAAGAATCAGGACAACCACGGGATTTCGAGCCAGAAGTTCCACCTTATTCGGGAGTTCTTGATGCTCGGCTACAGAGTCTTGCTCTCGGGTGTGTCTCATCACGCGTTTCCTTATCACTTCGAGGCCATTGAACATGGCATATGCGCCCACAGATGTCGATATTGTGACATTGCAGAACCCGTTCAACTTTCTGTCTCGGGATTCCGACATCGAGGGCTTGTCGGACGGCTTTGACGAGCGAACAGCATACGGTGCGCTCCATGCGCGCGATTTTGTTACAAATGCTCTTGAATTGGAATTGACGGCGCTTCGGTCACTGACGAACAGGATACGTGGATGGCATCGACGACCCAAGCATGGGCTGGGCACGCTACGCCCAAACCATTCGCATATTTGTGCTGAACTCTGGCCTGTTTTACATCCAGCCTAGTAACAGAACGGTGTGTGTGTGCCACAATGCTGCGCTCGTGCCTGTGGGCTCTTGCACTCATCAATGTGCTGTCCAGGTGCACCTGATGGACCGCATTAACGAGTACCTCAAGTACAATAAAGCCTGGGATCAGACGGTGCGCTGATATTGGTAGATACGCAGCCCCATATTGAATCGCGCATGCGGCTTACATGCACTCACGCAGGTGTACAATGAGATGATATGGTACCCCTCGCACGGAAGTCAGAAAAACTCGCAAGTCTCGGTGCGCTAAGCGTAGTGCTTCCGATGCAATCGCGGTGTCTGCGAGGCGGCTGCTGATCTGCAGCTCGACTGTCCCCTACAGGTGAGGGTGATGGACCACTTGCTCTTCATGAACAGCAAGACTTTATTCAAGGTGCGGCATTCGCGTCATCGTTACTCCACCGTCACTCGTCTGAGATAGTCTCTTTTTTCAGTTCCAACGCAAGGATCCAGTGGGCAAGAATCGGTTGCCTGTGATGGTGCACATCAACTACCACCCGGACAAGGTGCGGGCTGCTCCATTGTGCTTGCGTGACAGCTCACGCGTTGAGCGTGCGCGTGTCCCGTTCGCAGTGGGACCGCATGAAAGCAGTTGTTCGCCGATACATTGACGGCGACGTGCACGCTTTGGACGCTTTCCCAGACGGAAGCGAGAAGTGAGCTCTCGAATACATTCTACATGCGGTCCTTTAGTAGTATCACCGCGTTCGTCCATCTTGCACTCTCGTCGTCAGCGTCACGTCATCAGGTAGGACAAGTTTTCAGGCACCCGCATAAAGCACCGCTTGATCTTCTGCGGCGCATTATTTTTCGAGAACGCGGTCGCGTCGTGCCCGCGATTCAACCCGCCAGCAGCGCGGGAAGTGCTGAGGTTGAGTCGTGAAAAGCGCAACCTCCAACCGCTGAGGTTAAGCGCGTCACCGAAGTGAATTAAACGCCATGGCGTCCGGCCTGTGGCAATACCTGCTGGACTGGTTGCGCAGGTGCGTCCGTGTGGTGGGATTGCTGTGTGCATTTTCTCCCTGCTACTGCGTCTCGCCCACGCTGCCAGCCTCACTTCCCACTCCACCCCACGCAGCCTCTTTTTCAAGGAAGAGATGGAGCTGTCGCTCATTGGCCTCAACGCTGCGGGGAAGACGTCGCTCGTGAACGTTCTCGCGGTGCGCATTTGGGCACTGCACTGGGCCTGCTGGGGCGCGCGCACTGCTCTGCAAGCCGAGCTGTGCGTGCGCGCTCGAGCGCATCTGTGGTCAGCGCGCATGGTTTCTGAGACCGCACCGCGCTGCTGTTTCTCGGTCCCCAGACGGGTTCCTTCAGCGAGGACATGATTCCCACCGTCGGCTTCAACATGCGCAAAGTCACAAAGGGCAACGTCGCCATCAAGGCGCGTCTACCATCGCACTGCTGCATTCAGTGTTTAACACCGCGTTACCAGAGCGCTAACACGTGCTTGCTACTCACTCAGTTGTGGGATTTGGGTGGCCAGACGCGCTTCCGGAGCATGTGGGAGCGATACTGCAGAGGCGTGAACGCCATCGTGTTCGTCGTGGACGCTGCTGATCACGGCACCATCGACCTGGCGCGCAACGAGCTGCACAATTTGCTGAAACCACAAGAGGGCAAGGACAACCCGCTGGCGGGCATCCCGCTGCTGGTGCTGGGCAACAAGAAGGACTTGCCGGGTGCTCTCGGCGAACGCGAGCTGATTGAGCGGATGGATTTGCAGGTACGCACCTCGGCGACCTTTGTGTGCGTGATTCCCCACGCACCACCTGACGTCACACTCTCCGCCCCGCCCAGATGCTGGCACAGACGCGTGAGGTGTGCACCTACTGCATCTCCTGTAAGAACATGGTCAACATCGACCTGACGCTGGAGTGGCTGACATCCAAGGCAAAAGGCCGCTAGCAGCTCAGCTGAGATGTGAGATGTGAATACACGCATTCGCCCCTCAACCTAGATATCTCCCATTCACTGTGTAATCCGCGTTGGTTTGAAAAGGTGGCGACGTAGTCTGAACGAGCCAGCAGGCGCACGCTGAAACGGTGCTGCATTGTAGCTGACGCTGCTCTGCTTGGACGCGCTCACAGCGCCCATGCGACTGCCACCGCTCGTGGTAGGGCCAGGGCTGCGCTTGAACGATCGTCTGCGTCCAGGATGCAAGAAATTGCCAGAACGCATGCGTGGGACGCGTACCGATGGCACTGACATGGCAGCCACAGGGCCTGCAGCAGCGATAACAGCTGATCCCTTGGCCGGGCGCATAAGCTCGGGCTCAGGGATGGACTGGAGCAGCAGCTCAATGCGACGCAGCTGATTCTCGATTTCGCTCGGCGGCGCACGAGAAGTGACGCGCATTGATGCAGGTGTTGCTTCAACAGCAGAGATCGCAGGCTTCTGTGCAGCAGCGGCTGCAGCGGCATCCGCCCGGGCCCGCTCAGCTCTGATCTGCACCTCCAGCTCTGCAACCTGCTGCACGTCCGGGCGCTCAGCGAGCTGAACCTCAAGAGATCTTACTTGCGCCACGAGCTGCTCCACCTGCTCGCTAATCAACGTCTCACGCATGCTGGTGGCCTGGACGGAGAGCTCAGCAGCACGCGCCTCCGCATCGGCAACTCGTTGTGCTGCTGAGTTTTCAATAGCTGAAAGCTCCTCAACGGTCGGCCTCTCGGACAGCTCCACCTCCAACACACGCAAACGGGACTCGAGCTCTGCAACACGCGCGTCTTGCGAAAGTCTCTCTTCGCTCAGCTGCTCCGCAATGGTGCGAAGTTTGCTTGACTCTAGGCGCACGGCCTGGAGGTCCTGCTGAGCGGTGGCCAGCTGCGCTTGAAGCGAACGCACAGTCGCATCCGACTCCACAGCTGCGGCGCTGCCGCCGCCTGAAGACACGTGAGCCACTGTTTAGCAGGGGAAAAGAAGAGAGCCACCACGGCGCACCTATCTGCTCGAGTAACTGCTCAACACGCGCCCGCGCGGGCTCACTTACCGACCCGGTGGGTTGCGTTGCAAACACGGGCGTCCAACGCGAACGGCCGTGGTATGGCCCAGAGCCACAAAACTGCGGGTTGGACTGCAGCGGCCTGGGGCGTGCAAGGCCTGTAGCGTGCGAGTAGCACACGATCCCCGTGCAAACCATCATGTCTCGAGGCTGCAGGTGCGAGGACGCTGTGTGTGCGATAGGAGAAGAGGACGAGGGCCAAGTGCAGTGCCACGTGGGCGCCGCGTGAAACTTTGTGCGCTTCGCGCTACAATGGCGGATTGCGTGGCCTCCTTCACGACTGTCGCTCCGCGCAGCGTGGGGCGCAGCCGCAAGAGTAGCTCGACTGCAGCTCAACGCCTGTCTGCCCGTCGCTCGGCGAGCTTCACACCCGCAGAGGATGCGGCGGCATTGTCAAGGTGCGCCGTGTACCTGCGTCATAGACGCTGCCAGCGCCGTGAGACGGGAGGTCCTCACCCCAAAGTATCGGTCTTTCGCAACCTCCTGCGCGCCAGCTCGCGGACCTCTTGCCGACAGCGCACGTCCGTGGCGGTCACTGTCGTCGCGCAGCAGGTAGTGGCTGCCCCGGCTGCCGCGACGGTGCGTGTCGGAGCCACTTTTTCGACGGACAGTGCGCTTTGGGGTGGTTGTGTTCCCGCTCGCTGCTGACGGGCGGTGAGCCTGGCGTACAACACAAACAGAGCGAGAAGGTCAACGCCAAGAGCGTCGCAGCTGTCATCTTGGGCGGCGGAGCGGGCACGCGCCTGTATCCGCTCACCAAGCAGCGAGCGAAGCCTGCAGTGCCCATCGGGGGCGCTTACCGCCTCATTGACGTGCCGATGAGCAACTGCATCAACAGCGGCATCAGCAAGGTGTACGTGCTCACACAGGCGAGTGACATCCCGGGGCATACGACACGCCTGAGGTCTGGACGCACGGACGCCACGTGACTGATATCTTCTCCCTTCTTTGCAGTTCAACTCCACCTCCCTGAACCGCCACATGTCACGAACATACAACTTCGGGACTGGCATTCGGTTCGGCGGCGACGGCTTCGTGGAGGCGCGTGCCTGTGCGCCACCGCTAGGCAACAGGAGGCACACCTGACAGCGTCCGACCTCCGCCCAGGTGCTCGCTGCGTCGCAGACTCCCGGCACTGGCGGCACCGAGTGGTTTCAGGGCACTGCAGACGCGGTGCGGCAATATTCCTGGCTGTTCGCGGACGTGAAGAACAAGGACATCGACCACATTGTCATCTTGTCAGGTACGCCTCGGCCGATATTCCTCCGTGAGCGCCGCTTACGAACACAACACTGTGTGGGATAATTGCAGGCGATCATCTGTACCGCATGAACTACATGGACTTTGTGCAGAAGCATGCAGACACTGGGGTGCGTGACGATATCGCTTGTCGTGTGGTCAGCAATTAGCGCCCGCTCTGACGACGCTCTGCCAATGCAGGCTGATATCACCGTGTCGGCGTTGCCCATGGACAACTCGCGCGCGTCAGACTTCGGGTTGATGAAGGCGCGACACAATTGCTCCTTCATCTCCGTTGCCCTTCTACTGACATCATCTGCGCTGCCTCAGATTGATGCCACAGGCCGCATCACCGGGTTTGCGGAGAAGCCGAAGGGGGATGCGCTCAAGGCGTGGGCTGTGGACACCACAGTGTTGGGACTGACCAAGGAGGTGGCTGCTGAGATGCCCTACATTGCGTCCATGGGCATCTACGTGTTCAAGAAGAAGGTCCTGCTCGAGTTGCTGAACAAGACCTACCCGCGCGCCAACGACTTCGGGTCCGAGGTGCTGCCCAATGCTGCGAAGTCGCTCAAGGTGCAGGCGTACCTGTTCAACGGGTACTGGGAGGACATCGGAACCATCAAGTCCTTCTTCGATGCCAACCTCGCGCTCGCCAAGGACCCGGCCCGCTTCGAGTTCTACGACGCGGTGAACCCCATCTACACGTCGCCCCGCCTGCTGCCTCCCGCTAAGCTCATGAATTGCAAAGTTAAGGACGCCATCCTGGCGCACGGCGTGTACATGGACAGCTGCGAGGTGGAGAACGCGATCATTGGTGTGCGCTCGATCATCGGCGCTGGTTGCAAGGTGAAGGACGCCATGATCATTGGGGCTGACTTCTATGAGTCAGAGGAGCAGCGCGCGGAGCTGCTGGCCGCCGGGAAGGTGCCCATCGGCATCGGCGCAAACACACAGATCAGCAACGCTATCGTGGACAAGAACTGCCGCATTGGGAAGAACTGCATCATCAAGAATGTGGCTGGGGTGGACGAGGCTGCCCGCGAGGCGGAGGGCTTCTACATCCGGAGTGGGATTGTGGTTTTGCTGCGCAACGGGACCATCGCAGACGGTGCCAAGATTTGAGATTGCATTGCGTTTGTGTCTCCCTTCACTCGCTGTCGTCTTCGTCCCAGTCGCCCTCAATCGACGCGTTAAACAGTGAGTCCAAGCCTGAGATGCGATCTAAGGTCTTCCCGTCCTTAAAGACGGAGAGCAAGAATGCATCTCGCCCCGGTCCACGGTACGCCTCAAGGACACGAGAGGAGCACGCGATGCACTGAGAGAAAGCAGCACCGGTGAAGCAGCGCTGCTCGTAGCGCAGTAGCGCGCCCCGGATCTGGTGAGGACACTCTCCCAGCGGTGACATGGAGCCCGCTGGCGCATGAGCGCCCTCTGGATGGTGCCACAGCGACACCGCCAGCTCCACCGCAAGGGCAGCTGCGATGGGCGCAAGTCCTGGACGGGTGACGGTGCACTGCTGATCCATGCTCCGGTTGGCCGTGCTGTCATTCACTCCCGCTGTGCAGTCACCTGCGGTGGAGATCCCACGTGGGAGTCAGAACATCAGGCACGTCTCTCTGTAGACCCAAGTACGACGCACCACAGAAATAGCAGCCGAGGTGGGGAAATCCATCAGATGGGCTTGGTTGGCCGCGTGGACGACAACCATGGCGCATGACCAAGTAGGAATCGAAGCCAAGCGCCGCGTTGACGAGCAGCTTGTTGTGGTGCGCGCAGAGCATCGTAATCAGCCAGCGTGATTCGCGGGTGTCTGTCAGTAGGAAGATGCAATCTGCCTCTGCGACGAGTGCATCGAGCTTGTTAACGTCGTCCAAAATGGAAGCCTCTTCATCAGGAGCGGGCGCATGCCCAGGCATTGGAACCGTGAGGCACACTCCTGTTGCTTTTGCCAGCGGAGAGATGCGTGCCAGGCGCTCAGCAGCTGCAACAGCCTTGGGACGCCCTCCATCGAGTGCGTCCTCGTATTCGAAGAGGCTCTGTCGGACGGGGTTGCTGAAAGAAACGCGGCCGTTGTCGACCAGCGTCAAGTTGCTGACGCCCCAACCCATGAGCGTGCGTGCCACTGCACAACCCAGTGTCCCAGCGCCAATACACACGCATCGCTTACCAGCCAGCATGGCAGCATCGAGTTCAGGAAACAGTCGCCATGCCATGAGCTGAAGATTGAGGGCGACTGCTTGGGAGGCGCGCTCACGCGGGTCCAGGACACTGCGCAGGTCCACCACACGCGGGCCCAGCTGGCCTTGCAAATCGCGCTCCCAACCTACAACGACGGGTGCGCCATTGCCATCAAGCTTCAGCCAGAAGCCATTCACAGGAGGCGCAACGTCCACGGTGAAGATGCACGAGCGAGTCTCATCAAGTTTTCCGGCAAGCATGCGCGCTCCCAGCACCCGCAGGCGACCAGCTGTACCGAGCTTCGTCGCTAGCGCGATAAGGTTGCGCAGGGGCCACCCAGGATATGGTCCAGAAGAGGGGTCCAGAAAAGCGAGCGTCACGTCAGTACCGCGCGCGACCAGAGTCGACCATTCAGACAGGGGCCGCGCCTGCGCCCCTCCCGCGCCTCCGCTGTCCCTTGTGACCAGCCAGGCGGTACTGCTCGCGTCGCTCTTGACCCACGAGGTGCATGCAGACAACATTGGAATGCTCTCAGGGAGATCTGCCATCGTTTGCACAGAGACCAACGATGCGGGCTGAGCCGGCTGCAGCGCAGGAATTGCGAGCCAGTACTTGAATATGAATCGCTTGAGGTCGACGAACACATGAAGCACGAAGCGACAAAGGCACGAAGGGGCGACAATCGCACAGCCACCTTCCACGTCCTTCACCAGAGGC